>Ga0206981_10363_pt1 | contig 11676 bp, 5 predicted proteins | sample Alteio_BWMinCont_17_FD_153312 | JGI IMG/M metagenome (GOLD analysis project Ga0206981, IMG submission 153312) | Enriched cells from forest soil in Barre Woods Harvard Forest LTER site, Petersham, Massachusetts, United States -... | ecosystem: Environmental > Terrestrial > Soil > Temperate forest >... | reverse complement strand
GAGATTTCTAAGAGAGAGTGGGCAAGAGTTCGCAAAGCGGGCGGCCCGTATCTCCGCCGCCCCACTAGTCCTCTTTTAAAGCCCGGAAGCCCTTCAAAGGACAATGAGATCCTCCAGTAACCGAAGATGTGCCAGCGTTTAACCGAGCTCGGTGACGTATCGGTCGAAGAGCAGCGCCGCCTACGGCGTCGGGAGCAGGGTGACACGTCACCCCGCGCGGGTTGCTGCGCAGTAACCTGCGGTTACCGCGCGGGAACTATCTGAAAACAAGCGGCTAATAGAAAAAAGGCTGGAATCGGGTTACCCTAGAGGCGAGCGCACGTTGCTGAAGGGGAACCCGTTGAGTCTCAATCCCTTAGCCCGCGTCCGGCCCCCTGCTGTCCTTCCCAGCGACGCACAGGCTTCGTGCGGCCATTGTCAACGCTCACTAAGAACTGACCTCTTTTCGATCACTTAGAATTGACCCTCTTAGGGTGAGTTGAGTGACTTCTGGGGTGAGGTTTACATGGGTTGGGCTACCTCGATTCCGGCGTTGGAGTTCTTTGCCTGCCGCTTCTCCTTGAGTCGGTAGCCGTCGCCTCGGATGTTGATGACGGTGGATCGGTGCAGCAGCCGGTCGAGCGCAGCGGAGGCGGAGCTGACAGCTTTTCCCCTTCAGGTTATCCCGCAACTAAAGGCTGAAGGCCGCCTGTACGCGCGCCGAGAAAGAAAGTTGCCTGCAATCTTCCCCTCTCCCCTCTCAGCTCGGTAGATACCAGTATGAGGACAGTCGGCTTTTTACCGGCAGGCGCCAGGCCAGCCAGGGGCACGGCTTGGAAGGGGACTAATGGATCTGATAGCAGTTTGGGAAAAGGGAACAGACGAATACTACGATGCACCGAGCATCGTTCGCTGGGCTGACGGTAGGACGGCCACAGAGAAAGATTACCTAGACCACATCGCCGATACTCACTTTTGGGTAGACCGGGGTGTCTTAGGTCGCGAAAAGCACATGCTGCCTGATGTGGTAGCACAGGTAACCTTTGATCCGTTCGGAGGTGTCTGGGCCGCCAAAGGCGAGGGAGTCGAGCCGAGGGGGCTTAATCTATCCGATCCAGGCGCTACCGATGACCAAATCTATTTTGCACTGAATACGGGAAACTGGACCTACCGGATGGTCGTTCATAGGGGAAGTTGATGGCTAGTCTCGACGAACAATGCTTCGCTCCTTTGGCCCGATTGATCTGGTGGACCTTCTGGCGAGCTCAACTCTTCACGTAATCGAGATCCTGCTTGCGGCTGCAGAGACGCAGCCGCAAGTTCAGAACGATCTTGGCTCCCAGAAAAAGCCGACAAAATAAATTGAATAAGGCAATTCGAGAGCCCGAGGTAAGTATTACCAGTTGAGGGCGCCAATACAGTGCCGTCAGAACTGGAGCACTGCATGAAGAAGGACCGCGAACTAAAAAAGCAGGAAACACAGAATCCCATTGAAATAGGCAGGTCCCTCGGCAGAAGCTGCATCAAGCTGCGCAGTTTAGGAGCGCTAACGGAGTTCCCACCGGACTTCTTTAAGTCAGCGCCTATATCCGAGAACCACGAAGATTGCCACGGCACTTGCATTCACTGCGGGTGGACGCTCAATAGCGGGCGCTGCCATGAATAAGCACATCCGGCAAGAACCGCAGTATCTCTCCAATTCAATATCGGACGTGACACCTTTTCCACGTCTTCTCAGTGGTGCTTCTGGCGGTTGCGCACCGAACGTCATTCAACAGCTACGGCGACTCGTGACGCGTGAAGACGCTAAATATATGCTTCAGCTCTGCGAGGAAAAGCTCCAGACGCTCGTCAACACGAGGCAGATTACCGCAATCCGCATCGCCGGCGAGGAACGGTTCGACACTCAAGAAGTCTTCCAACTGATCGAAATCTACAAATCAACTGCCTCAAGGAGAGTGCTATGAGTAAAGAGAAGCTAGTAAAGAAATACGAGGCCGGAGAAAAACCTTGCTCCGTATGCAACAAACCGTTAGCGGAGCACCAAACTTGGCCGGGGGCTCTGTTCAGGTTTTGCGGGAGTACAGAATGTGAAACAGCGATCCGTGAGATGACCTGGGGACGCTACGTCGGTCCCAACGAGCACAAGTGTGAAAACTTAGAATGCGATCGCTTTGTTCCGCCGGGCAGATATAGGTCTAAGCCTGCCTTTCTTTCCTGTTCCGCCGCTTGCTGGTACCGCCGGAGTTCAAGAGGCAACATCCAAATGAAATGTGACTGTGGTTGCGGGAAGGAGTTCTTTCGTGCTTCCAGACGACCGAGTGCGACTGGCTTGGTTTTCCTGTCTCCTCAGCATCAAGGAGACTATTTCAGTAGGGTTTACGTGGAGCAAAATTGTGGATTGTTCGTCGAAATAGTCAACGAATATCTCAAAGGTTTCGGAACTCTGCATTACCGCGGGTTGGCTACCGTTCGTGGGGGACTAGTTCCGTTCTTCAAGTATCTGGGACTGCAAAAAATCAAGTCCATCGACCAAGTCACACCTGGGACCATCACCAGCTATTTGATCTGGGCACAAACATCCGGCCACACCAATGCGCCACACAATTTATGGACCATTTCAGTATTTTTTAAGTGGGCCTTGGTGCACGGCCATCGTAAGGTCGCAAACCCTGTAGTGGGATTGATCCATAACGGACCGAGGAAGCATTATCGCCCTCGCCCACTGTCTGCGAGTGAGATTGGCTTGATGTGGGAGTTGCTTGGCAAACGTGGAAGTCCCCGGCTCAGACTTGCTGCAGCTATAGGGGTAGAGTCTGGATTGCGCCTTGGCGAGATATGTCGTTTACGGATCGAAGATGTCAACGTTATTCAACAGACGGTGTTCGTGGGTTTACCAAACAAGACTAACCGCGAACGGTTGGTAAATTGCCTCGACAAAACAAGACGCTACTACATCGAATGGATGGCTGAGCGAAACGCGGACTGTGGTCACGATTTCTTGTTCCACAACACCTTGGGTAATCCTCTCAAGCAGGCTACGCTTGCGGACGAGTTCAACCGGGTACTGCTGAAGAGCCACGAAGACCGGTCGGTGAACGAGATAGGTTTCGATCAATGGTCCACTCATCGATTGAGACACACAATGGCCACGCAACTGATCCAGGGCGGTGCCGATCTCCAAACAGTGATGGCTCAGGGCGGTTGGATCTCGGCAGACTCAACGACGGGTTACGCTCAGGTAGACGAAGACCAGGTGCGTCGGGGCTACATCGAAGCCATGCGCAGCGCTTCCGATCAGAAGAACGCTTCGCCCTCGATAAGAATACTCAGTGCGACAGAATTGCTTCAGATGAGGAAGGTCAGGGCTGAAACACGTGACAATTTCGCCCTGACAGAACGTTGCGTGTAATCGAATTTACACGCAACGTTCTGTCAGGGCATTCACTTCAAAGGCTTTATGAGATTCAAGAATAGTGAACTTTGTACGATCATCGACCTTTTCGAGAAGCCGGTATGACAAGCCAAATGAAAAGTCTGAGGTTTCTGAAGTGTTTTCAACCTAATCTTCCCTTCGGAGCTCCCGGCTCTGTAGATAGCTGTAGACGCAGTTTCACTCGATAGGAGCCCATAATGGATTACGAACCGTATCTCAGTCATCTGGAAATGAAGAGGGCTGCCAGCGTTCAAACAATCAGAGCGTATCGGAGCGACCTTAAGCTATTTGACTCGTTCCTGCGAGAGTATTATGTGGCCAGCCTCTCAGGCGTTAGCCACGCGCTCATCAACGAATACATCCGCCACATGCGGGACAAAACGAATCCAAGGTTTGGTCGTACCGGACTCGCGGATGCATCTATCGCTCGTCGCCTAGCCGCGGTATCAGGCTATTTTGAATACGTTCGCGCTGCAGGCGAATACGATCTGAGAAATCCATTGAAGGATTTAGCCGGTAAGTGGAAAAAGGAAAATGAGCCAAAGCCAGTGGATGAGCTTACCTTGGAACTCTTGCTGACCGGGATCACGAACCTTCGAGACCGGGCCCTCTTTAATCTTTTCGTTGCAAGCGGCCTTCGGATCTCAGAAATGTATCAACTGAACATAGACTCAATCCGTATTCAATCCGAAGAGATAAAAGGCGTGACGCACTACGGCGGTTCTGGAGAAGTCATCGGAAAAGGTGGCAAGCGTCGCCGCTTTTGCGTGGACGAAGCGTCTGTGGTCATCTACGCCGAGTATCTTTTGACAAGGACGGACAATGACCCGGCATTGTTCTTGTCGGAACGTAAACAGCGCATGTCGATAAGGGCGATTCAGGAGACCTTGGCGACATTATGTAAACGTCTGGGCGCTCCACATATCAACGTTCACCGCCTGCGTCATACATATGCCACTCGCCTCGCAAACGGCGGTATCAACAGCGCGGTGTTGCGAGATTTGATGGGGCACAAAAGTTTTACAACAACAAGTGGCTATTTTAAGCTGAGCGATAAGACTCTAGCGCTTGGCTATTTTTCCGCTATGGAATACCGAAAAGGGTGATTCGAGCTCTTCCCAGGCATCCCACATTCGACAATCTATTTGGATTCCGGTAGTCAAGAACGACAAGCGCGCCATCTTCAGCGCCGCCGCACATGCCCAAAAGGCGCAGACTGCTTGCACGGGCTGCAGGCTAAGCACGAGGATTGGGCTGCGTAAGCGACCCGGACTCACGCGATCAAGTCTATCGGATGCGAATTCTCTTGCTTCAAACAGCATAACTTGCGCTTTCCAACCACCACGACAGTCGCCCTTCTGCTCAAGGTCCGCCCACAGAACTCTATTTGTGATGAAACACTAGGAAGAGCACAAACATCAGCGCAACGATGAGATTGCCGCCTGCATCCATCGCGAATAATCCCCCAATGCCGAAATGTTTGAAGCCTATTCCATCGAGGAAAACCATGTACACCAGAGGCACATTCCCGGCTGTGGCCACGATGCTGTATCTTGCTGCGGCATTACGACGCGATGGCCCGACGATCTCCGCGACCAGTGCCGCAAATCGCGCCCAGCATAATCCTGCCGTCGAAAGGTATATGATCGTGCCCACGAAATATACCCACGGTTTATTAAATGAGAGCAGAATCATCGAAGCCAAGGCGTTAGAGAGGCCGGCCCCAATGTAAGTTTTGCGACGATCCCAGGAGCCAGGCAGGAGAGTGCTGCAGATTGCGCCGAGAGCAAGAAGAACTCCTCCACCGATGCCGTTCACCCAGATCACTCCGTTTGACCCCACACCGTAACGACTGGCAACCGCAGGGAGCAGCGCGATAGCGGAAGCTGCCCCGACGGGAGATGCCAGTAGGAGAATCCCCCACCCTTTCGCGGGGATACGTACAAGGGCACTGATCTCTGTTCCAATCTCAGAAACGTGGGTTTTGAGCAACGTCGATTTTTGCGGCCGCCCTTCGAATATCGTGAATGCAGCAAGAGCCGGAACCGCCACGAGAACGACCGCAGCACAATCCAGGTAGATCGTTGCGACATGTATTGCCAGCCATATCAGCAATGCGGCGCTTATCGCACTTCCCGCCAGCTTCCCGGCTTCATACCAAGCAGATGCTTTGGCTTGCGCGGAATCGGAGAGGGTTGTGACTATAAGGCCCCCGCAGGCCGTGAGCACGATTGAGCCGGCTACTGCTCCGCCAATTCCGGGCAACAAGAGAAGGGTTACGCTACCCGCTTTCGCGAAGGGCAAACAAAAGCAAAGACAGAAAGCGACGGCGCAGGCCGCAAGCACCAGCCAGGCTCGGCGTCGAAGCAGAGTATCGACAAGGGGTGCCCACAGAAAACACAGAATCCAGGGCATTGAAAGCAGAGATGTTGTCCGCGCGATACGGTCCACCGGCACGGACGCCCTGCTGAACAGGAACGGCAAGACCGTGCTGATAAATCCAAGGTAAATTCCCTGCGGCAGGGTCAGGATGCCGAAAAGCCACGGCTTGATCCAATGGTGTAGTTTTGACGCGTCGCCGCGGGCACTCTGGAAGGGCGATACTTTCGTCATTCCGGAAATCTCAATTTCATGGTCTTGGTCACAAAATCACGAAAACCGGAATGACGAAGGAGATGCCGCTCGAAGGGAATGAGCGCTATCCAGTTCATGATCGGGTCCCGCTCATCGAATGCCGCCATTCTGAACCATTCCATGGCCTCGTCATCGCGCTCAACTCCCATTGCCGAATTTGCGAGTTGCGAGGCTGGTATAAAGATTGCTCCTGTCTCGCGTAGTCTCAAAAGTTCGCGATGGACCTGCTCCGCCATGCGACGATCTCCGGCCAGCCCTGCCATGAGTCCCCGGACGCCCGCCGTAAGAACGCTGTGCTGCAGCGGAATAGAAATGCTCTCAATGGCACGCGCTGCTTCTGTGAATTCCCCTCTTGCTTCGTAGAGCACCGCCAGATGCACAAAGGGCATATAGCGATCTGCGGGAAAGAGCGCTAGAGTCTCACGGAGGGTATCCTCAGCCTCGCCATACCGCTTCAGAAAAATCTGGGCCATGGAAAGCTCACACCTCGCGTAGACCGAGTCATGCGCAAAATGAGAAACCGCACTGCGCTTGATGTCGAGGAACTCCTCCAAACGAAGCTGACAAGCAAGATGCGCGGCGTGGAAGGCATTGTAACGGGACTCGCCGTGGCTCAGTTGGAGCGCGCGATCAAACAGCCGATCCGCGCCTGCCCAGTCGAATTGCAGCTCCATGCTGACTTCGGCCTCCGCGACGCAGAGTTCCCATAACTCAAAGCCTTGCTGTTTGGCTCTCTCAATAAGTAGCCTCGCAGTCCCGATTTCCTCGCTCGGAATACAGCCGTACGTGGCCCGCATTACATGAACAAGGGCTTTGAGGGAAAGCAAACGCGGGTGATCTGGATGATCTTTCAGGCCGCTGTCCAGATAATTGAGCGCTGCATGAAACCCAGGTAGGGTACGCCGATCAGCAGCGCTCCTGGCATTCACCACGCACATGGCTGCATTATCGGAAAGCTTCAGAGACGCAATCGTAGGCTCATAGTAGATGACCGGTGCATAAGATCCAAGAGGAATCTGAATGCGTATTGAACTGTGGCGCCCTTCGGTTTCGTAATAGCTTGTGAGTTTCTTTCGAAGATCCCGAACAGACACTCTAACGATAGGATCATCGTGCGGCTCGTAGCTCGGTGGTTTGCCAAAGACCTCGACCCCGATAACTCTTTCCTTAAGACTTGGCTCAGACGAATTGCGAAGCACCGCCTCGACCAGATATTGAAGCAGGTGGCTTCCTCGTTTACTACGGATAAGGGTATTGCTTCTGCAAATGCCCCGGACATGCTTCATCACTTCGGGAGGCGAGGGTGTGCTCATGGACTCCATTCCCGCTAGTCTGTGTAAAGTCAGGGTTTACCCCTATACGCTTGTTATCGCGCGGAAGTTTGTCTAAGGATGAAGAAGAGGAGAATCTTGAGCTACGACGTCCAATCGCAACGGCTCATTACGCCGCCGCCTGAGGTGTTGTTTGTCAGCGCTCTCCAATAAACGGCCAGATACGCTCTGGCGCGTATTCTACGCGAGCCTCATAACCGCTGACAACCATGAACCGGGTTGTTGATCGTGCGGTTGCATCTTCTTCTGTTTTAGATTCTCTGGCTGCTATAAGCAATAAATTGTTGCCAGACCCACTCGACTTCTTATCGACTCCGCGATCATCTGTCTATTCTCAATGTTAAGTTAGGCATTACCCCTCCCCGGTTGCTATCACGCCGACATGCGCCCACCATAAGACCTATCAATCGCCAAGAACAAAGGGCGATCCTTTGAGAAGTGAGCTTGGGACTCAGGCTTGTTAGGCGATAGTTCGCTGTTTTGTGCAGGTTACACATCCGTTTCCACGAGGTGCATCACATGCGTCATCTTCAAGTCACCAGTGTATTTACCTCTCTGCATACCTTAGTAGGATGCCATGCTTGTCTCGTGGCCCTAACTCTGTGCGCTTTTGTGATGCCCGCTTTAGCCAGTTCCCACGGAGAGAATGTGATTCCCAGATCTCCGGTTCAGCCGGAACTTCCAGCTCCGCCGCCGATACGCTACGTACCGGGAATGGAAGAGCCGCTGATCGCGACCGGGCCTGTAACGGAGAGTGAGAACCGGGATTTGGATGCTGCTTTGCTCGCATTTCACGACGCGCCAGCCAAAGCAGGGCCGGTGAGCGATTACGACGACTATGCGAGGCCGCTGCTTGCTTTCATCGACGCGCATCAGGCATCAAATTGGAATGCATCGCTCTACCTGAATATAGGCCTGGGGTTTTATAAATCGGGCTACTACAGCCGCACTTTCTTCTACTTTGAGAGAGCTTGGCTCCTCGGACGAGATGCGACGAGCATCCAAGCCAAGCGTATGGCCGACAGGGCTATGGGCGAGCTTGCAGAAATGCACGCTCGGCTCGGCCATGCCGATGACCTAAAGGCGTTTTTTGGGGAAGTAGGCGACCGACCGGTGAGTGGCTCGGCTTCCTTCATGATGGAAGGTGCGCATGAGGGGCTGGCCTCGTTCGAGCATCGCCCGGAAATCTCCTATCTGTGTGGCCCCGCTGCACTCAAGAACGTTCTTCTATGGCTCAAAGCGCGTCCTGAACAGGTGAAGGTCGCGGATGATGCGCGATCCGGTCCCCACGGGTTCTCTTTGTCGCAACTGGCTACCTTGGCAGACAAAGCAGGCCTCAAATACGACCTTATATATCGCCAGCCCGGTCAACCCGTGCCGGTTCCGTCGATCATCAATTGGAAAGTTCATCACTACGCGGCGATTCTTGACTCACACAATGGGCACTTCCGCCTGCAGGATCCAACCTTCGGCTCAGCGGGCTCTGTAGTCACCGAGAAGGCAGCGGACGAAGAAGGAAGCGGCTATTTTCTGGTACCTGCCGAAGTGCTGGCGACTCACTCAGACAGTGGATGGCGCGTCATCCCGCATGACTCTGCTGAGGCGAACTCCGTCTATGGGATGGGCAACACCTTCAGCGCCTTTCCCGGCTGTGTTACGTGCAACGACACGTCTACGCCAGCCCCGAATTCAGGTACGACCGGCTCCGGTTCCCAGATGACTCTCGCCAGCGCTAAGATGTCAAAGGCGAGCCTGACACTGAGCGATACCCCTGTTGGCTACACGCCGCAAAAAGGGTTGTCGTCAAAGGTCGCGATCACCTACAACGCTCGTGATGGAGACCAGCCGGGAAATTTCAGCTTTTCGAATCTCAGTCCGCTTTGGGCGCATAGCTGGCAGTCTTACGTACAGGACGATCCTAACAACCCAGGTAGCAACGTTGTACGCATCGTAGGCGGTGGCGGAGGATACGATTACAACGTCCTGGCGCAACTTAGTCAGTCCGTATACAACGCGAGCACGGGTGCGTTCGTTGCCGAAACCTATGACAATTCACAATTGATGAGGGTACCAGCAACCGGCCCGCTAACCGCATACGTGCGAAACCTGCCGGACGGCGGCCAGGAGATGTATGGGCTTTCCAATGGGGCAACAACCGCCCCACGCATTATGTTTCTCACCGCCGTAACCGACCCGGCAGGGAACAAGACCTCCCTACAGTACGACGGCCAGTTCCGTCTTACCTCCATCACTGACGCAATGGGCCGCAAGACGACTTTTACCTATGGAATTGCCGCGTACCCGCTTCTTATTACGAAGATTAGCGATCCCTTTGGCCGATCATCAAGCCTGACCTACGACACGCATGAGCGCCTGTCCTCGATCACAGACCCCATCGGCATAACCTCATCCTTTACGTATGGCTCCTCATCCGAGCCCGAATTCGTGACCCAACTCACAACACCGTACGGCACGTCCAAATTCTCCGACCAGCTCAACCAGAACATTCCCAGGACGTGCTGTCTCGAATTGTCGCTGGCGATGACCGATCCACTGGGTGCAGTTGAGTATGTACACGTCTACCAGAATCAAGGCGTCACAGGCACAGGACCGGAGGCCGTTGTTCCCGCTGGTATGGAAAATGACAATTCCTACCTGATGTGGCGCAACACTTACTATTGGAACGCTCACGAGGCCGCGAATGGTGGAGTGGCTACGGATGCAAACGGAAACCCTACTGCCGAAAACTTCACCAATCCCGACATCTATCACTGGTTCCACCAGTGCTGCACCATCAACTATTTGTCGCCTCAATTGGCAAGTCACAAACGCCCGCTTGAGAAATATCGCGAGTGGTACAACACCAACCCGATCTACAACACGGGCTACTTCAGCGGCACATTCAATATGCCCACCGCAACAGGCCGTGTGCTGGACGACGGTTCGACGCAGCTTTCCTCCACTACCTACAACAGTTTGGGTAACACTCTGACGCAGACCGACCCCAAAGGTCGGACGACGAAATACATCTATTCGGCCAACAACATTGACGTAGTTTCGGTGCAGCAACTCACGGGATCGCCATCCACTTACCAGACTATCGCAGCGTTCAGTAACTACAATTCAGCGCACGAGCCGGAGACCTACACTGGGGCGAATGGCGCGACGTGGACGTATTCTTACAACGCTGAGGGGCAGATCACCTCGGTAGTTGACCCTAATAAGGGCGTCACGACTTACGAATATGATGCGCTTGGCAGGTTCCAAACCGCGTCAAATGCTGACCGTAAGACTATTCTTATCTTGACCTACGACTCAGCTGATCGCGTGCAAACGCGTACCGATTCGGAAGGATATGAACTCACCTACGCATATGACAACCTAGATAGGGTTACGCAAATAACGTATCCTGATGGCACTACGGATAAGTACGACTACAGTTTCCAGTCAGGATCTAACGCTGGCAAGCCGAGCCTCGACTTGAGGAGACACTCTGATCGACTAGGCAATATTACAACCTACGAATACGACGCTGATCGAAGGCTCACCAGTATCAAACAACTGACCGAGGGGTCCGCAACACGAACGGCCTCGTATCGCTATTATGAAGATGGAACGTTGAAAGAAATGACAGACCCAAGTGGCAACGTCACTCACTGGGAAGTAGACTTGCAAAGCCGCCCCCGTTCAAAGACGTATGCATACGGCACTCCCAACGCTCAAACTGAATTCTACGCCTACGAATTAACCAACAGTAGATTACACTCCACTCGCGACGCTCTCGGACAGATCAAGATCTTCACATATGATCTGGACGACCGACTTACTGGAGTATCATACACAAATACTGTCAACCCAACCCCAAACGTTACTGTTGCCTGGGATACCTTTTTCGCTCGCCGGACTTCAATGACAGATGGAACAGGTACTACGAAATACAACTACTATCCTATTGGAAGTGCCGGAGCCCTGTTGCTGGCAAATGAGATCGGGCCTTATAAGAATGCAACCATCACCTATCAATATGACGCTCTGTCGCGATTGATGTCCCGGACAGTCGATACTATTCAAGAATCATTCAAATACGATAGCCTCTCGCGCCTAGTCACCGATCAGAATGAACTCGGTGCGTTCACTCTCAACTACCTTGGGCAAACTCAACAGCTTACGAGTCAAGCCAGCAACGCGAACGTCGGAACGCAATGGAGCTACGACACAAACGTCAATGATCGACGTCTTAAGTCCGTAGTCAATCTAGGTGCGGGTCGGAGTTTCGCATTTCAGACCAAGCCCGAA
>Ga0206981_10361_pt1 | contig 11685 bp, 10 predicted proteins | sample Alteio_BWMinCont_17_FD_153312 | JGI IMG/M metagenome (GOLD analysis project Ga0206981, IMG submission 153312) | Enriched cells from forest soil in Barre Woods Harvard Forest LTER site, Petersham, Massachusetts, United States -... | ecosystem: Environmental > Terrestrial > Soil > Temperate forest >... | reverse complement strand
GATTGGCCCCAAAGAAGTGGCGGAGATCCATGGCGTGCTGCCTTCACAAATCGTCGACCTGCTGGCGATGACCGGGGATTCCTCGGACAATATCCCTGGAATTGCCGGCTTCGGCCCCAAAACAGCTTCCAGCCTTCTGAATGAATTCGGCTCCCTCGATAATCTACTGGCCCACCCCGAAAAAAGTGCAGAGCAAAAAGAAGCAGGAACTTTTGATAAGCGAAGCCGAGAATGCCCGTCTTAGCAAAAAGCTAGTGATGCTGAAAACGGATGTGGAGATCCCTTTAGATGACGATTTTTATCTTCTAAAAAAACCCGACAACGAAAAGCTGAAAGAATTTTACACGGAAATGCACTTCAACACGTTGTTGAAGGAGCTCGATCTGCAGCAACCCTCGACGGCAACCCCTTCCATTCCTCATGAATACATCCTTGTCGATGATGAAAACAGCTTCGTAGATTTGTTGTCGATGCTTTCTAAGCAGACGGAGATCTGTTTCGACACCGAAACGACCCACTACCTTCCCCTTAAAGCTGAGCTGGTCGGAATCGGCTTTGGCATGGTCCCCGGAAAGGCCTGGTATGTCCCTGTCAACGGTCATTTAGGGCTGGAACGCGTCTTAAAAGGAGTTAAACCGCTTTTCGAAAATCCTAAAATCGGGTTTTACGGACAAAATGTAAAATACGACCTCCAAATTCTTGGCAACTACGGCATCACAGTCGCCAAACTTTCTTTTGATACGATTATTGCCTCCTATGTCCTCAACTCGCAAAGCCGACAGCACTCTCTCGACACTCTTTCTCTAGAGCATTTCGGAAAAGTCAAAATTCCCACCTCAGACCTCATCGGCAAAGGGAAAGACCAAATCACCATGCGAGACGTCCCCATCGAAAAGGTTTCCTACTACTGCTGCGAAGATGTCGACTACACCGTACGGCTTAAAGAAATCTTTCAAGAACGGCTGAAAAAGCGAAAGCTTGAAAAACTTTTCTACGACATCGAGCTCCCTCTCGTAAAAGTCCTTGCCGGCATGGAGCGGCATGGAATGTATGTCGATGTGCCATTGCTTAGCGAAATCGCCCTCTCACTAAACACACAACTGGCCATCTTCGAAAATGAAGCCTACGCCCTCGCCGGCGAAACCTTCAATTTGAACTCCCCAAAGCAGCTCAGCGAGATCCTCTTCACAAAAATGGGAATCAAACCTCCAAAAAAAACCGCTACAGGACACTCCACAAACGCCGATGTCCTGGAAAGCCTCAAGCACGAAACTCCGCTCGCAGGCAAAATATTAGACTACCGCACCCTAGAAAAGCTTCGCTCCACTTATGTCGAGGCTCTCCCCCAAGAGATTAACCCTGTCATCCATCGGATTCACTGCACATTTAATCAGTCGGGAACAGCAACAGGACGACTGGCCTGCCAAGATCCTAATCTGCAGAATATTCCCGTTCGCTCGGAAGCCGGTAGACGGATACGCGAGGCTTTCCGTCCTCAAAAGAAGGGATGGAGCTATCTCTCGGCCGACTATTCGCAAATCGAACTGCGTCTCCTCGCCCACTTAAGCGAAGATCCCGCCCTCGTCGGAGCCTTTCAACGCAATCAGGATATCCACGCCCATACCGCCAGCTTGATTTATGGGATCCCTTTGCAAGAAGTGACGAAAGAACAAAGGCAGAATGCTAAAGCGGTCAACTTTGGCATCATCTACGGCCAAGGCGCCTACGGTCTGTCAGAACAGCTAGGCATTGACCGCAAAGAAGCCGCTGCCTTTATAGAAATGTACTTCCAACGGCTTCCCCTCGTAAAAAAATACTTGGAAGCCTGCAAAGCCAAAGCCCACGAAACCGGAAAAGCCGTCACAATGACCGGACGCGAGCGCTTGATTCCGGAAATTGAAAGCAAAAAATATCCAGCTTAGACTCGCCGCAGAAAGGCTGGCAGTCAATACCCCTTTGCAAGGGTCGCAAGCGGATTTAATAAAGATGGCGATGCTCAGCATTGATAAACAGTTGGAAAAAGAAAAGAAATTGAGTTACATGATTTTACAGATTCACGATGAATTGATTTTTGAAGTCCCTGATTTCGAAATCCTTTCGATGGAACCTTTAATCCGCGATGCCATGCAAAATATATGGAAACTCAAAGTTCCCCTAGTCGTTGATATTCGAGTTGGCAAAAATTGGAAAGAGTGTTAAAGTTGAGAAAAATAGCCGTAACAGGTGGTCTTTCTTGCGGTAAATCACAAGTTTGCCGGTTCTTTAAAGACCTTGGCGCTTACGTTGTCAGCGCCGACGACGTCGTTCATCAGTTATTGTCCCCTAAAACATCCATCGGCCAGCAAGTTATTGCCTTGCTGGGCAGCGACATCGTCAACGCAGACCACATAGACCGCTCAGCAGTTGCAAGCCATGTTTTCCAAAACCCGGATTTGCTAGCGAAGCTGGAAGCCCTTTTGCACCCCGCTGTTAAGCGAGAGATCGATAGGCACTATCAGGAAGCCTGTCATCAAGCCAAGGCTTCGCTCTTTGTTGCAGAGATTCCCTTGCTATTTGAAACGGGAGCCCAAGAAGACTTCGATTATACGATTGCCGTCATTGCGGATCCTGAGGCTTGCAAAGAACGTTTTAAACAAACAACGGGCTATGGCCAAGAAGAATTTAGCCAGCGTATGAAAAGGCAAATGTCACCGGACGAAAAAGCAGCGCTTGCTGATTTTACTCTTACCAACAATGGTTCTCTTAATGACTTAGAGAAGACCGTTAAAACTTATTATGCGAATTTAACTAAACCAACCCCAACAATTTAGGAGTCTCACTCTTAATGAACCCAGACGAAAATTCCCCAGATACCCCTTCCACTTACGATGAAGGGATCGCCCCTGCCGAAAAAGGCGACTTTGATGACGCGACTCCGACAAATGGATCCAACGAACCCATTCCGGCTACCATCACCAAAATCGCTGACATCCAACGGATGAACATCGATCAACTCAATCAATTCGGCAGAAAAATTGGCCTTAAGCATTTGGGCTCTTTGACAAAATCGCAGATGGTTTTCGAAATTGTGAAAGCGATTTCGGAAGATCCGCAAGAAATTCTTTACGGTGAAGGCGTTCTAGAAATCCTGCCCGATGGCTTCGGTTTCCTTCGCTCACCTAACTACAACTATCTTCCTTCTGCCGAAGATATCTATGTTTCTCCCGCACAAATCCGCCGTTTTGACTTGAAAAAAGGGGACACGCTCTGTGGGACAATCCGCCCTCCAAAGGAGAAAGAGAAATATTTTGCTCTCCTAAAAGTCGATAAAATCAACGGAAGTCTCCCGGAAAAAGCGCGCGATCGCATTTTATTCGAAAACCTGACGCCTTTATTCCCGAACCAGCGTCTCGTCATGGAAACGACGAAGGATAAGCTGTCAACACGCGTCCTCGACCTCGCGGCTCCCATCGGCAAAGGACAAAGGGGCCTGATCGTCGCTCCTCCCAGGACCGGTAAAACAGTTCTTCTTCAGCAAATTGCGAATGCGATTTCCACTAACAATCCTGAAATTACTCTGATTGTTTTGCTTATCGACGAGCGCCCTGAAGAAGTCACGGATATGCAACGCTCTGTAAACGGCGAAGTCGTCGCATCGACATTCGACGAACCGCCAGAGCGCCACGTTCAGGTCGCCGAAATGGTCATCGAAAAGGCCCGACGCCTTGTCGAACACGGAAAAGATGTCGTCATCCTTCTTGACTCCATTACCCGCTTAGCTCGCGCTTACAACACGGTGCAACCTCACTCAGGGAAAATCCTGACAGGGGGTATCGACGCAAACGCCTTGCATAAGCCGAAACGTTTCTTCGGTGCAGCGAGAAATATTGAACAAGGCGGCTCGCTGACGATCATCGCCACAGCGCTAATCGATACGGGTTCAAGAGCCGACGAAGTGATCTTTGAAGAGTTCAAAGGAACAGGAAATATGGAACTCGTCCTCGACCGCCGTTTGGCAGAGCGACGTATCTTCCCTCCCGTCGACCTTCTCAAGAGCGGAACACGAAAAGAAGAACTTCTTTTCCATCCGCACGAACTGGAAAAAGTCTATGTTCTTCGCCAGGCAGTCGCAGATCTCGCCCCTGTCGATGCGATGAACTTAGTCCTTGGACGTCTAAAGAAAACGAACAGCAACGTCGAGTTCCTTCTTTCCATGAAGGACTAATGAAGCAAGTTGCTAGTCGCTGACGGATTTAAACGGAGAATACAAAGAGGATCATCAATTTCTCTCTGTATTCTCCGTGATCGCACCAAATAACATCTCATTTTTCCTCTTGATTTCTCGCGGCGAGTGTATACAATCATTCTTTTACGATTAAACGAGGTCTTGTATGCGCCTGTTTTCTTTTCTCTTATTCGCCGCAGCCTTAGTAGTCAGCTCTTGGTGGCTTTGGAACAATAATCCACAAGTCCGCGAACTTGTCGAACACTACATTGAAAATGGCGAAATCATCACGCTGGAAGCCCGCTACACGGCAGATCAAATCATGGATGCCAACCGAAAGAATTTGCTGTCAGACGATTCGAAAAATTTCAAGGACCCGGAACTGAAGTTTCATCCTTATCTAATGATGTATGTAAAGTACACACAACCCGATCGGTCGACACGCGAAGGGGTCATTCTTTGGAGCATGGTCGATGGTGAGATGGTGATCGACACGCAGAATTGGGAGAAGACGCACGGCTTTGAAGATGCTATCTTAGCCGGAGCCGACCAGAGCGATTACCGAATTTTGAACATGTTGGCCAAGTCGAAGGGAAAGATGACGATCGACCAATTGCAGAAAGAGCTGCATGTCGAGACAGACACGCTCACACCCTGGCTAGAAAGCCTTCGCGCCAAGCATCTGATTGTGCTGAAAGGGACCGACGTGCAGCTCCACTTTCAAAATCCAAAAATCTTGGTCTTGCCGGAAACAAAATTCAAGCAGTGGCTGGTGACTAAGCCGTACAACCATGCGCAACGCGTGGCCAACAAATATTCCAAGAGCCAGATCGAGAGAAATGCCAAAGCGGCTTTTGGCCCTGACTTCATGGTGAAAAGTTCCAGCGAAGTGTATTTGCCTGTTTACAGCATTGAAGTGCAAAATCCGGATGGCTCGGTCTTGACAAGCTTCTGGAACGCCCTGAATGGCCGCAGGATAACCCCAAAATACTTCGCTAACGACAATAGCTGATTCAGTGCCTGCGCCCTTAATGGACAATGGACCTAGGTGGACCGTAATGGATGACAGAACGTTTTACTGTTTGTCCATTACAGTCCATTCTCGTCCATTACGGTCCACTCAGGTCCATTGTCCATTAAGAGCCAGGGCACCCGCCCTAAAACTGCATCGTTCCCGATACGATCACATTCCTCCTCCGTGGTTAAAATAAATCAACAATAAAAAATTATCCTGAGGAAACTATGAATGCTACTCCTATAAAAGATTCAAAATCTCTCCAATTTGATCCTAATTTTCAAATATCTTTCTTTCAATTATCAAATCCTCATGAGTCAACTATTCGTGCGGTGGCCAAAATCATTAAAGGAAACAATATAGATTCAAAAGCCTTAGATAGTGTGAGTATTAGTGAACGATTTGCTGAGCAACTATTTCCTGGCCAAACCCTTTCAGATCATGATGACAGCCGATACTTTGTTTGCATTGGCGATTATGTCTATCGTGTCGTCACAGCAAAATGGTTACAAGATACGCAGCTCTTAGTAAACCCCTTTCAATTCAAAGAAATTTCTGTGGGTTTTTCTCATAAAAATAAGATGGTTGTTTCGCCTTTTGATGTAAGACAAGTACGCGATTTAACATCTGTAGAAATTGCTTTAAGCTATCACATTAACGAAGGCTTTCCTCAACAAGAACTGCGGGTCGCCCCTCAATTAATCGATGAATCTCGCCTCAAACAATTAATTATTGCCAATTGCCGTCATCATGTCGTGAGAATGAATCAAAAAATCTGCATAAAACTTGAGAACGGTCTAATCATTACGGCGCCTCTTAAATTCAAACAAGATGCGTCTGGTCCTCATTCTGAATATGGTCTTCTTAAATCTTCAACCGCTATCAAATTTATAAAGAAATTTGAGCAGATTCAATTTTTTGATCTGGTAACTTGGATATCGAAAACAGATCGTCTATTTTTTTCGCTTCAGGTCACTGACTCAAAAAGCCATTCCTCCTCCGAATCAATAAGTTTCAAACGCTCAAGGCTGATTGCCTATGTAAACAATTTATTACACGATAAAGAGATCGCTTTAGGCCAAACATTCGATTTCGAATTTGCTGGGCATACCTTACGGATGGTTTTTGAAAAAATCAATGACAAAGCTTTCGATTCTTCCTCTCATGAGCCCGAGAAAAATCAAACCGCTTATAAAAAAAGTGTTGAATGTTCCATCGATTTTAAAATTGCGTCTCCAAATGTATTTCTAAGAAGTGATTCTCCTAAAACTACATCAAAGGCTCATTTAAAAATTTTAGAAAAACTGTCGACAACGCCATCTATAGATCCCATTGGACCAAATTGGATTAGTGAGAAAGATCTGTACATAGCTATAGAGGGAAAAATCGTTGTGAATCGTGAGATTATAAAAATTAGACTGCATCAAAATGATTACCTGATTTATGTCACAGGCATGGGATCAGAAGACCAGCCAGAACATCAAACTTATATTTTAAATAAAAAAAACGCATCAAGCATTGAGTTACCTGTAGGTTTTCAACTTGTACCCACTAGTCAGACTTGGGATGTTGAAAAGGTAACGCTAACTATTAAACCTAAGCCTAAACCACCCTCTTCTCCATTTCAAAAACATATTGAAGATGATATCAAGGAAGACATTAAAGGAATCAATTCTAGTGATCTTACACGCGCATTTAACAATATTGGTTACCCTATTTATGAGAATGCTGTGATAAAACTCGATGTAAACGGGATTAAAGTAGAATTTCTTGTGGCGGATATGAACCTTCGCCCAAAAGAGGCTCTTAAACCTGTTGACGGATCAGCGTCAAGCTCTAGTTCCAACACATCGGCGACTCCGCAGGAAACCCCACCTCCTCATAGTTTAGGCGTGATAAATGCAAAAACACGCTTCTCTTATAAAAATAACGCCTCTACTACAGGCATTGAAGTGCTTGTTCCTGATGAAGCGATTCCCGATACAGAGACATTGCTTAAAGAGCTTAAGACCGCTTTAGGTGGTCTAGAAAATGAATTTCATACAATTTGCGATATTGTTACTCAATCTCGAGGAGATTTATCTGAAGAGGCTAAAAAACGTGGCATGAGTCCTGTAAGAGGGTTATTGCTATATGGGCCTCCAGGGACGGGAAAAACGTCTATCGGTAACTTAATTTCCAAATTACTCAAGTGCAAATCTAAAAACATAAAAAAAATCAGTGCCTCGGATGTGTTGAATAAGTGGGTTGGAGAGACAGAAAAGAATATTCGTGAATTATTTGCCGCTGCTCAAAAAGATTGGGACCTTTATGGAGAAAAAAGCGACCTGCATCTTTTGCTTATTGATGAAATTGACAGCATATTGCCTAATAGAGAGCATTGCATCGCCGAACACACTAAATCATTCGTTAATCAATTTTTAGCTAAATTAGATGGATTTGATCAAATGCATAATTTATTTGTTATTGGAATAACAAATAGAAAAAACGCAATGGATCCTGCAGCTTTGCGACATGGGCGGTTTGGGAGACATCTTTATATCCCTTTACCAGATGAAAGTGGGCGAAAAGAGATTTTTCAAATCTATACGAAAACATCAGCTTCAAACAAATTATTAGCTGCAGATGTCGATTACGATTTCTTAGCTAGGCATACTAATAAGGCTTCAGGGGCAGATATAAAAGGGTTGGTTGAATTAGCCTCTTCTTTCAGTTTAGCTCGCTTAGATGCTTTAAAACTTAGCCAGCACGAGATGCAGCTGCATCCTAGCCGCATGATAACGATGGATGACTTTAAGGGTGCATTAATTCAACAACGTTATTATAAACCAGAAAGGCGGGTTCTAGGGAAGATTTGGGGCAAACGTGAACACTAATGTGTTGCCAAACGTAAATACGTGCCCGATTTCCCTTATTCGTGAACGTGCCCGAGCCCGTGCCCGTGCCCGATTTCCCTTATTCGTGAACGTGCCCGAGCCCGTGCCCGTGCCCGATTTCCCTTATCCTAGTTTAAAAGGAATCGGGCACGGGCTCGGGCTCGGGCACGTTCACGATTTAAAGGACACCGCACTAGAATTGCAATGTTCCCGAAACAATCACATTCCATGAAGTCCATTTCACGTGATTGAGCGTATAATCGGTAAACAATTGCACTGTTGCCCCATCTAAAGCGGCAGTCGTAATATCCTTGTGCGTGCCGTTATGGCGGGTTTTCCACTGTTGCCAGCTAGTGGAAATATCAAATACCCATCCGCATGCTGTAAAGAAGGAGGCGCTCAGATTTGCTACTACACCATCAGCATGGCTGCGCTGCCGATAGTCCTCTGTCAGGCTCTCTCCGCTGGCCTTATAACGAGCCCAATGGTATTCAGCTCCGCCCGCAAAAATCCATCCGCATATGGGCTGCAAATGAAACATCGCGCCTGCCCATGGACCCGTCCAATTCGCCCTGTAGGTATCACTGCCGGGATCATGCGACTTAAGATGCTGTCCATGCTGAGAATAGCCGACCATCGGCGAAAGCACCCACTGGCCGCCGCACATCACCCAATCGTAGCCTAGGGCTCCCGAATAATCATAAACATGGCTTTTAGTGGTCTTGGCGATAGTATCCGTCAGTAAAAGGGTGCGGTTATTGCCGGCGTAAGTGGTGTCTTCGTGTTTCCCTTTGTAGACATTCCCATAATCGCCTTTTCCCCACACAAAGAAGTGATGGCAGAAATGGTAATCGGCAACAATCTGCATGTCAAAAATACGCAAGTGCTTCCACTTTTGCTCGTCAGCGATGTTCGGAAAACCTGCGGCGCCGGCACGGCTCCATTTAATGCTGTCTTGGCGGTAGCCTGCGCCAATACTTAAATTCATGCATTCTGTGACAGGAGTAACATGGCAAGACGACGATTCATAGCCCCACAGGCATGAACGCTCCGGACAACAACAATTGTCAGCATTGATAGATGCTGCTGTCAGTGACAACAGCCCGATGGTAAAACTTCCCAATAAGCGACGCATAAAACCTCCGTACGATATAAGAAAAATGTCATATCATACTGAAGAATTTTGTATCTATTCGAAAGTCTCTTGGCAGATTGCTTTGCGCAAAACGTCCAGCCCTTCACCTTCGGAAGCGGAAATGAGATACAGCCTATTTTTATCGAGGCTATAATTTTCCATAAAGAGCTCGACATGCTCTTGCGCTTCTTCGGTATCCATTTTGTTGAGAAGAACAAAATAAGGACGTTTCAACATCTCAGGATTATAAGCGGCTAATTCGGCACGCAAAACTTCCAAGTCTTCCGTCGGATTGCGTCCATCGATTCCCGAAGCATCGAGAATAAAAATGAGCAATTTTGTCCGTTCGATATGGCGCAGGAACTCGAATCCAAGTCCGCGGTTGCGATGGGCCCCTTCGATAATTCCCGGAATATCGGCAATTAAAATACGGTGATAATTTTCCGTCTCAATATAGCCCAGGTTGGGCTGAAGAGTCGTAAAGGGGTAAGGAGCAATTTTAACGCGCACTTTTGACAGGGCGCTAATCAAAGTGGACTTTCCTGCATTGGGAAAGCCAACCAATCCGATATCAGCGATCAGCTTGAGCTCGAGCTCGATACTGCAAGCCGTCCCCTCTTTCCCTTCCGTGCAGTAATTAGGAGCCTGATTGGTCGACGTCTTAAAACTATCGTTGCCTCTCCCTCCCTTTCCTCCGGTACACAACGTGACCGCTTGCTTATCTTCGGTCAGGTCATGGAGAACTTCACCAGTCACAGCATCCTTCACAAGTGTTCCACAAGGGACAAACAGGATTAAATCCTGACCTTTGCCGCCCTGTTGGTTGTTGGGACCGCCCTGACGACCATTTTCGGCCTTCAAGTGGTGGCGATTGCGAAACCATTCGAGGGAATACACTTGCGTGTCGGCTTGTAAAATCACAGAGCCGCCTCTTCCGCCATTGCCGCCCGATGGGCCGCCCTTGGGGATATATTTCTCTCTGCGCCAGGCGACAACACCGTTGCCACCCTTGCCAGCTGCAAGGTCTAAAGTTACGCGATCAACAAACATGTTATGGTGAATGAGGTGGCGGAAAAACAGCAATGGGCTGTTTTTCCGATAAATTTAAGGTTAAACTCCAGCTACGATAGAAACAAATGTCTTATAGGTCTTGCGGAAAGCAACAACTCCGTCCATAAGGGCGAAGAGTGTGTCGTCAGTTCCACGACCGACATTTTTTCCTGGATGCCATTTTGTTCCGCGCTGTCTGATCAAGATGCTGCCGGCTTTAACAAGCTCACCGGAACCAACTTTTACTCCAAGACGCTGAGAATGGGAGTCGCGTCCGTTGCGGGATGAACCTTGTCCTTTCTTATGTGCCATGACGTAGTCTCCTTAGTGTCTTTTCTTCGTTTCTCTTGTCTGAACATCTTTAATTTCGACGCGAGAATAGTGTTGGCGGTGACCAAATCTTTTTCTCACATTGTGGCTGCGCTTGTATTTCATGCTTTTGATTTTCGGGCCAGAAACGCAATCAACCAACTCTCCTAAAACGACATAGTCACTGAGGTGAGGGGCACCAATGATCGAATTTGATCCGTCGTAAACGAATAAAATTTCAGCAAATTCGATTTGTGAGCCTGGCTCTCCATCCAATAATTCTACGTCAATGAACGCGCCTTTCTTAACGCGATACTGTTTTCCACCAGATTTAATAATGGCGTACAATGTAATCTCCTAAACGGTGAACGCAATTTTCCTAGATTTATCAGCGAGTATAGCGCACTTACACTTTGAAATCAATCGCAAATTATTGATATTCTCAGAACTCAGAGGAACCCCTCAATGAATACCGTATTATTGCAAGTCAGATTAAGCCTTCAAGAAATCGATCTTTTGCTAAAAGAGTTCCCACAATACCTCTTTCTGGCACTTAGCGAAGCCGCATGTAAAAAATTGCAGCCGGCGGAGTGGGCGCAAATTGAAGTAATTTTTGGTAATCGTTTAACAGAAGACGAGCTAAAAAATGCCGGCCAATTGCGTTGGCTGCATGCGCCGACCCCCCATCTTAATCGAATTTGTCTGGATGCCGCGGAAGCGCGCGGAAATATCTTAGTTTCTACGACTTTCGACGAAAACATTCACCAAGCCGGCGAATTCATTATCGGCTCGGCACTGGCCTTTGCAAAAAATCTTTATGCGTGGCGCGAAGCCAACCAATCCCCTGCAATCTTATGGGACAGCAAGTGGCGGGATGCGATGTGGACCTTGCAGCACAAAACTTTTTTACAAATCGGCATGGGAAATATTGGGGGAGAAGTCACAAGGCGCGCCCGGCAGTGGGAGATGAAAGTTTGGGGCGTCAGCGAAAAGAAAACATTCCATCCCCATTGCCACGAAACTTTTGCCTACGAGGATCTTACTGATCTGTTGCCGAAAGCCGACATCGTCAGCGTGGCCTTGCCAAGAGACGCAC
>Ga0206981_10079_pt2 | contig 11711 bp, 10 predicted proteins | sample Alteio_BWMinCont_17_FD_153312 | JGI IMG/M metagenome (GOLD analysis project Ga0206981, IMG submission 153312) | Enriched cells from forest soil in Barre Woods Harvard Forest LTER site, Petersham, Massachusetts, United States -... | ecosystem: Environmental > Terrestrial > Soil > Temperate forest >... | reverse complement strand
TGAGCCTTTGATTGGCCAGACTGTGGTGGCCCTTATTAATCAAGAGGCCACTATCAAAAAGTTTTTTAAGCGAAAAGGCTATGTAGAACTTCAACCTGCCAATTCAAAATACAAACCTATTATCGTAAGTCCCGAGCAAGATTTTAGAATTGAAGGAATTTTAAGCGGCGTGATTCGCCGTCTGGAGTAAAACTTAAGTGAATCTGATGAACAAAGCTTCAAAACTTCAAAGCTTGCGTGCACTCATTAATGATGTGCAGGCTTCCGGTCACATCAAAGAATCACTTTATTTTGCAGAATACAAACTCGACCTTCCTTGTGGGGGTATTGTGAGCATCGGTGGTTTTGGTAAAACGACAAAGGCCGTGCACTTTCTTTCGGAGCATCCCGACCTCTCGGTGGCTTGGATTGAAGAGAGGTTTTCTGTCTACCCTTGTGCCATGCTTCAACAAAGAGTGGCTCTCAGTAAAGTTTTATTCACTGAAGCAGATCGGAACACGATTTGGACCTGTCTTCAAATTTTACAAAGTGGTCTCTTTAAAATAGTCGTCATTTGTTCTTCTTTTTACGAGCAAAATTTCCTGCGTAAAATCCAATTGGCCGCTGAGAAAGCTCATGCGGTTGTGATTCTTCTTTCAGAAAAACCGATTTCTTCTTGGACGATTGTGCTTCAAATATGAAAGTCCTTTGTGCTCTTTTTTTAAATTCTCCTGACAAAGAAAAAATCCAAGCTTTGGCCGAATCATGCTTTCGCCTTTCAACACAGGTTGCTCTTTCTTATGAAGCCGTCTTTATTGAAATTGGGAATTCCTGGAGGCTTTATAATGAGCGCGGTATAAAGCTCAGAGTTTTGGCTTTATCTCAAAGATTATCCCTTTTCCCTCAAGTGGGAATTGGAACAAATATTCCGACGGCTCTAGCTATCGCTCGTTTCAAAAACTCCTCAGATTTGCCCACAAGGGCTCTTCATGATTTTGCGACTCCCATTCTGAAGGATTTAGAGGTTTCAAAGAAAGTAGAAAATCTTATCAAAACTTTGGAGAATTTAGGAATTCATAAATTAGAAGATTTTATCAGACTTCCACGAAAAGCTATACTGACTCGCTTTGGAAAGATCGGGTTGAAACTTCACGAACAAGTGGCACAAGCAGAGCAACTTCCTTGGCCTGAGTTTAGGCCGAAAGAAATAATTTTAGAAAAAACAATTCTTGAGGCCGATGCTGAAATCAAAGGACTTGAACCTCTTTTATTTGTTCTAAGAGGTTTGATTGATCGAAGTCTTGTAAGACTTTTGGGGCAAGGTAAGCGTGCTCTCAAAGTTTGTGTTCGTTTAAAATTGGAACCCTACTCACTTGTCAAAGAACCTGAACGTCTTTGGTATTTTGAATTCTCAGCACCTCAAGGGCATGTTTTAGGACTACTTTCGATTTTGCGAGAACGTCTTGAGCGAGAACTTCAAGCCAAGCCCCTTGAATCACCTGTGACTCAGATTACTTTTGAGATTTTGGAATCCTCACCTTCAACAAGTGCTCAAAGAGATTTTTTTAATAAAAAAGAAGAAGAACAGGAATCGTGGAATTCGTTGATTTCAAGACTTGCCGAAAAACTTGGACCAAGTCGTGTTTTTTTTGCTGTGCCAGTTGAAAAATATATTCCCGAGAAAGGATGGATTATGAAAAATGATCGCCCCTTATCGTCTTTGGCTTCCTATTTAGCCTTTCCAGAAAGACCCTTAAGACTTTTACGTGAACCGGAGACCTTATATAAGTCAGGTGAGAATCTTTTCAATAAAGATAAAATGTGGCGTATTCGTAGTTGGGAAGGGCCTGAGATTTTGAAAACCGAGTGGTGGGTTGAAAAAATGGAGCGTCATTATTTCAAAGTTGACACTCACAGTGGCGAAGATCTTTGGATTTTTACGATTCCAGGATCTACCAAAGTTTTTCTCCATGGCTACTTTGACTAAATCTGGATCACCCAGAGCCGCCGCCGCCTCCTCCTCCTCCTCTGCTGCTGCTGACGCTGGGTATTCCTACGCTGAACTTCAGTGCAGGACAAACTATTCGTTTCTAAAAGCCGCTTCTCATCCTCATGAACTCATCGAAACAGCGGCAGCCCTAGGACTCAAGGCCCTTGCCATTACCGATGATGATGGCGTGTACGGAATCCCGAAAGCTTATTGGGCCACAAAGCAGCACGCCGCCACCGCCACCGCCGCCGCCGTCTCTGCTTTAAAATTAATTACTGGTGCGAATTTAAATATCGAGACCTTAGGACGCCTCACTCTGCTTGTGCAGGACCTCAAGGCTTACGGTCTTCTATGCAGACTCTTAACTGAGAGTCATCGGGATCAAGAAAAAGGCAAGGCTTCTTTAAGTCTCTCATTTTTTTTAAAAATGATTGAGGAGCCAGCCTCCAAAGGCCTAATAGCTTTGAAACCATTCACTTTTGGATCAGAGCGAGATATTTCAAATGAGATTTTTAAAAATGTTTTTGGTGATAGGTTTTTTATTACACTCACTCATTATCTAGACGGACTTGATAAAAAAAGAACAGAAGAAGCTTTGAAACTTGGGGAGTCTTTGAACATTAAACTGATTGCTTCAAATAATGTTTATTATCATGATCCCTCTCGCCAAAAACTTCAAGATATTCTGACCACAGTTAGGGAAGGTTGCACTCTCAAAGAAGCTGGCTTTAGACTTTTCTCAAATAGTGAACGCTACTTAAAGTCATTCGAACAGATGAGCATTCTTTATAAAGATACACCTGAGTTACTGAGTAGAACTTTAGAAATTGCTAATCTATGCACTTTTTCTCCAGCAGAGCTTCGGTACACCTATCCTTCAGAGTGGATTCCGGCGGGCCATACAGCTCAAAGTTATCTTGTTCAACAGACTTATGCTGGAGCCCAAAAGCGTTACCCTCAGGGAATCTCAGATAAGGCTCATGCTCAAATTAAACATGAACTGAGTCTTATAGAAGAGCTGAAGTTTGCTGATTATTTTCTCACTATTTATGAAATCGTTGATTTTGCAAAAAGTAGAAATATTCTTTGTCAAGGAAGAGGGAGCGCTGCCAATTCCATCATCTGCTATTGCCTGGGCATCACAGCCATTGACCCTGTTCAAATGGAACTCCTGTTTGAGCGATTCATTTCCAAAGAGCGTGGTGAACCACCTGACATTGATGTCGATTTTGAGCATGAACGAAGAGAAGAGGTCATTCAACACGTTTATGAGAAATATGGTAGGAATCGCTCGGCTATGATCTCGGCTGTTGTGACATACCAAAAAAGATCAGCTCTCAGAGAGGTCAGCAAAGCTTTTGGAACTGTTATTGACAGTAATGACAAAAATAAGGACAAAGAGCAAAATCAAATTCAAGAGCGAAAGCGAAAGCAAGAGCAAGAGCAAGAGCAAGAGCAAGAGCAAGAGCAAGAGCAAGAGCAAGAGCAAGAAGAGCATAATCATGATAATATTGATCTTATTAATTCACTTTCTGAGGAGTTAACTAATTTCCCAAGGCATCTCTCTATTCACAGTGGGGGTTTTACGCTTTCCGCTGGCCCAATCACAGAGATTGTTCCAGTTGAACCGGCTCGAATGCCAGGACGCACTATCATTCAATGGGATAAATATGATCTTGATTATCTTGGCTTACTCAAAGTTGATCTTTTATCACTTGGAATGCTTTCGGCTCTCCATAAAACCTTGGATCTAGTTGGGCTAGAACTTTACCAAGTTCCCCATAACGACCCATCAACCTATCAGATGATTCAAAAAGCCCAGACAGTAGGCACATTTCAAATCGAATCAAGAGCTCAGATGAGTATGCTTGGGAGACTTTTACCAGAAAATTTTTATGATCTGGTTGTTCAAGTCGCTATTGTCAGACCAGGGCCCATTGTCGGTAAGATGGTTCACCCTTATCTAAAAAGACGACGTGGTTTAGAAAAAATTAATTACTATGATCCCCGCCTAGAGAAAATCCTACGTCGAACACTTGGAGTTCCACTTTTCCAGGAACAGGTGATGAAGATAGCCATCGAACTTGCAAACTTCACTCCGGGAGAATCTGATGAACTAAGACGGGCCATCGGGGCTTGGCGTTCGAGTGGAAAACTTATAACGCTGAGGAAACGTCTTATGGATGGATTACTGGCCAATGGCTTACCTCGGGAATTTGCAGAAACTCTTTTTGAACAGATCAAAGGTTTTTCTCATTATGGATTCCCCGAGAGTCATGCTGCCAGTTTCGCCTATATTGCATATGTGTCAGCTTATTTAAAATGTCATTATCCGGCTGAATTTGCCGCATCTATTGTCAACTCTCAACCCATGGGATTCTATTCTTCACACACGGTTTTAGACGAGGCAAAGAGAAATGGAGTTAAGCTCCACCCACTTAATCCTCAAATTTCTAACTGGGATTTGAAATTAGAACCAGATTCTAATGGTAAAAAATGTATTCGCATAGGATGGAGGACCGTAAGCGGCCTCAGCCAAAAGGAAGCAGAGGCCATGATTCGCGAGCGGATCAAAAAACAATTCATGACACTTCAAGATTTTTTGACTCGCACTCATCTCAGACAAGATATCTTACAAAAATTAGCGATGGGAAACGCGTTTGAATGCTTTGGATTAGATCAACGCCATTCGCTATGGCAAATTTTAGAACATCAAACTCGTTTAGATCTTTTAGAACAACTGAAACTTGAAAATACGACAAACCTCTTTAGTGCCTTAGGCGAATTTGAAACCATCAGAGCCGATTATGAAACATTTAATTTATCAACTCAAGGTCATCCGATGCAGGCTCTCCGCAAGATTAAAAAACTCCCTCCACTTACAGCGGCAATGGCTAGAGAATTACCATCAGGCAGAAATATCCTGTTCTCAGGTCTTGTGATTGTTAGACAGAGACCCTCAACGGCAAAGGGAACCACTTTTGCCACTCTTGAAGATGAAACAGGACTGCTCGATCTTATTTTGCACAAAGATATCTATCAAAAATATAAAGATGTTTTTAATTCCAATTCTTTTTTAACCATTAAGGGCCGCTTGCAGCGAGACACCTACACAGTCACCGTTATTGTTCAAGAGATCTCTAAAATTTGGAAAGAGTGCCCCGAAGAGCCACTCACTATTTATCAACACAACTACTTCTAAATTTTTTAATAAGAACCAACAACTTATCAATATGCACTTTATGAGTCCTAAAACTCAAAATACAAGAACGGATAAACAAAAGTTCATTAAGTCTCGTAGAGGTCAAATAAACTTCTCCCGAATCATTAATAAAATTTAATAGCTCAAGTGTTTTTTTATCATCTGACAAAATCCTGAAGGTCACGCATGAAAGATCAGGCTCACAGGCTAATTCAATATCTTTTATTTGCTTAAGTTCATTGGCTAAAAGTTTCGCCAGCAATAACTTTTCTTCAAGGGCCGCCCGAAATACATCCACCCCAAAAATCTTAAAAGGAAGCCAAACTCTTGGACCCCGCGAGTGGCGGGTTAATTCAATAGAGTAATCGGCAGGTGAACTTTCGGATCCTTCTCTAGCCTCTTTTAAATAGGCTTCTTGATCAGAAAAGGATTTCCGAGCTTTACTAGCATCCTTAAAAAGGACAGCACCACAGCCATAAGGCATAAATAAGCTCTTATGAGGGTCTAAGACCAAAGAATCGGCAAAAGAGATTCCGTCTAACTTCTTACGACCTCCTTCTGTTAACTGAAAAAAACCACCATAAGCGCCGTCAACATGGAACCAAACGTCATGTTGTCTGCAGACAATAGAAATTTTACGAAGCGGATCCACAGCTCCAGTATTGGTCGTGCCCGCAGTTGCAACAACAGCTAGAGGCACAAATCCTGAATCCACATCGTCAGAAATAACTGAATTCAAATCACCAGCGTCCATTTGGAAATTCTCATTCATCCCAATCATTCTGATTTGAGCTTGAGCAAGCCCTGCGACTTTAAGGCTTCTCTTTACGGCAGAGTGAGTTTCCTCAGTCATATAAACAGTGAGTTTCGAATAATCCTTCGCCATCGTCTGATCTCGAGCCACAACTAAGGCTGAAAGGGTCGCTATGGTCCCGCCACTGGTAAGCGTACCCCAAGCTTTGGGACCAAAATCAAACTCTCGAATCATCCACGTAATCATTTCATTTTCAATTTCGGTATTGCCAGGCGAAACCTGGTAAAATCCAGAGTAGCGATTAAGTAAAGCTGAAATAAAATCGCCGACTGCAGCAAGAGGCACGCCACCCCCTGGGACATACCCTAAAAAACCCCCACTCGCTGTATTAACTCCTGAGGATAAAAGTCGGGTAAAGAGTTCTTCAATGGATCGATCAATTCCTGAAGGAACTGCAAATTGATTAAGTATCGTCTTCTTTTTATCTAATTCAGCTTTCGGTGAGACGTAGGCTTTTTGAGTTGATATCTTACTTAGGAAACTAAAACAGTGCATTCGAAGACTATTTAGGGCTTCCGCCTCCAGATTTTCAAGCTGCGTAGAAATCTTTTCAAGCTCTGCTAAATTCATTTTGCACTCTAAATGTTATCACCAATCTCCATAAATTAGGAAATTGATTCCATCTAGATTTTGGTAAAACTTTCATATAAAGATAATATGACCTTAGAATAAATCCACTTTTCAATAATGACACTACGTGATACACGTTCCCATTCAAGTATTAAATTTTGGAGGGAGTGCAAATGAAGTCGGTCCTACTGATTGGTTTACTTACAGGAATAATTTCAAGCGTGGCATGGAGTTCTACAGAAATAGTGTGTGGAAATGATGAAGTGAGTTTTGGAACTGATGGAGATTTCCCTCAAGGAGTCTCAAGGCCCCATAGCGAATGGCGCATCTCAGTTGATAATCAGGTGCCCGAGGGGGACCTTTCTGTTGAAACCACCATGTTGAATGAAGTTAATCAAAGTCGCAAATATGTGGTGTACCAAGGTTTCAAGCGAGGGATGATTGCCGTTATTCAAAGATACACTTTTACTGGAATTACTGAACAAAATTGCGATGGCGGATTACCCCAAACGGATAAAGTTCAAGTTCAAATATCTGAATTTCAAGAAGGTGTGGAAAACCCAGTTTCCAGACTTAACTGTTCTTGCGATATCGACTGAAAATAAACTTTAGCCAGTCCAATTATTAAATAAGAATTTAGTAAGATTAATATTGGTGTTGTAAACACCCATGATCTGGAACGGCTTTCGAGTTTACTTAGTCTCCTGTGGTAAGATCTTTACATAGCGAGCCACTATGTATAGCCAGCCGGCAAGAAACATAAATATCCCCATGGTTGAAAATGTGAGGCGACCTCCACCTACACCTAATAGATAACCTCCAATCATAGGGCCAATGACCATTCCTATTTGACTCAAATTGAGTGATCCCAGATAAGCCCCTTTCATTTCTTTCGGAGCCAGGGATTCGATAATTTGGTAACCGTTGGCGAATACAACTATTTCCCCCAAAGTCATGATTGCCATAGATATATAAAAATGGAGAGGTAGGTAGGAAAAACTCAATACAAAGAAACCTATACACCAAATCCACATACTCAAGGCACAAACCAGATTAAGATTAAATCTCTTTGTCCAACTCAATAATGGAATTGTAAGGGCGACAACAGTGGCTCCGTTCAACGTTAGTAGCCTTGCAAAGAGTTTCACTCCCTCTTGACCAAAAGTATTTTTTAAGTGCAAAGTTAGAATTGATTCAATCTGGGAATATGAAATGCCCACGAAAAAAAATGCGACTAAATATAATTGAAGTGCCCGGTCGGAGGACAACGCGCCGAATACCTTGGCTATATTATGGTCGGGACGTATTCTCGCTTCTTCTATGGCCTTTACACCCCATATTCTAGAAAAATACCAGAAAAACAAACCACTAAGTAAGTACGTAATCGCCGCAATTCTAAATCCAAATGTTGGATGTGAGATAAGAAGGCTAGCCCCAATCAAGGGCCCGACGGAGGCGCCCACATTTATTGCATAATATCGCAAATGGAATGCAGAAGCCTTAAGTTTTCCAGACTCATCTTGGGTAGAGCACAGATCTGAAACGAGGGCCGTTGAAACTGGTTCAAAGATTCCTCGAGCCAAGCCGTTTAAAGCCATAAGAATTGCAAATGCAAGTGGAGTTTTTGCAAAGGAAAATCCAAAAAAAACCCCTCCCCAGATGACCATGGCACAAATCATAATTTGACGACGTCCCCAAAAATCCGAAAGATGCCCTACATAAAATCCGACGATTGTAGAAACAAGTGGGCCAAAACCAATGACTGCCCCGATGAGTGTTGTTGAGGCTCCGGAAATATCGCTAAGCCTGATGGCAATAAATGGCATACACATAAAAAAAGCAATTCGGGCCATCGCGGTTTCTACAATGGTGTACCAAACCAGCGGGTGAAACGGATATTTTGAATAAAGATTCCTAAATAAGCCCAAAATCAACTAACTCCTTACTTTTTGTCTGTTTTAGCCAAATAATATCAATTTATGAGTAAAAACATCACTAGAAACATTTTTTTTAAAGGAAGTTTGCTTGCATCGTCAGTAATCCAGTGATTTCTTATGTATGAACTACTTTAGACTATTGACCCTTACCCCTTTTTATATAATTGGCAATTGACCTTGAAAATAAGGATTAGAATAGAATGATAAAAGTAAATCCGCAATTTATGAAATTTATGATTTACGACCTAGATCACAATGACATTCAAGACCTTCAACAAGAAATCATGACCAAAACGAAGTCCCAGGCAATTGAAGTTGATACTGTCCTGGGAGCTGTAGAAAATCTCAGAGCCAATGATGCTTTTTGTATTATCTTGAGTATGGATGAATCAAATAAAAAAAACGTCGATACCATTGTAAGGCTTCGAGCTATAAATCCAGATAATTTCATTTTTGTTCTTACCAACGAAATAAATCAAAAAATAATAGAACTTACCAAACAGAGCAAAAGATTGTATGTCCTCCACAAACCAATTACAGAGGCTAAAATCATCGGCTTTCTATGTGAAAAATTAGTTCAGGGAAATGAAATTTTTCATCGCAATCACCCACGTTTTGAATTGAGAGAACCCGTCCTACTTGAAAAATCCGATGAGAAAGAAAGGTCTACTGGACTAACAGTCAATATTAGCAATGGCGGTGCGTATGTTGAGCTAGATGACCTAATATCATTGAAGGTCACAAGTCCCGTTAAGTTGACAGTTAACCCAGGAAGTCCAACTAGAGAGCGTGTTTACCTAGCCGAAATCGTTTGGATAGACAATCCCACATTACCCAAGAATAAGTTAGGGATTGGACTTCGTTTTGTTAATCAGATGCCAGGGGAATAGTCCTAATTGCAGAATTTTGAGTCAATTTTACTGATCTCAACATACCAGTCTGATTCTATCACAGAACAAGTACAACTGCTGTCCGAAGCCGATGTAGTTTCTCTCGAAACACAATAGTTTGGATCAACGGATTTCATCCATTTAAATAACACAGCCCCATTATGTATTTCCTTAGTACCGGAATATTCACTACAGCCACCGCGAATGGGATCTTTGGCATAAATACTGTTTGGATACTCGTTATGTACGGTGGATGAAGGCAATCTATGCGATCCTTGAAATGAAGAACAGGCTGATAAGAAAATCAACATGATTAAACTGGCTTTAGAAATTTTCATAATAATTTGTCGGCATCAAAATTTCTTATCTTAACTAGACGTTTATCTAGAACATTGTTCCACAAATCACGCTCTTTGGGGATTTTGCATCGCCAAAGCCGCGCAATACCTCAATACCCTGGACTGAGATGCACTACGTTTGTTTCCCACGTGGCAACCCTTTTGCAATGACCTAATTCAAATCGAAACACTTACTCATAACTTTAAGAGGACTAAAATGGAAAACGCATTGATTTGCTTACCTTTATTAATTCTTTTCTTTGTTGGATGGTCCGAAACCCGTGCCAGGAAATGGAGATCAACATGAGCATTCAATCGAATTTAAATACCGTCAAGCTTGATGAAGGATGTCAAATGAAGTTTGAAAATAAACTTTGTCAACTCCTTGAACTGTCTCCTTCAGATGCGGGAGCTAGTTCTAATATCACTAAGACAAATTCGGGCTATCTAGGTGTATTACAAATTGCTTCTTCACAAGGTAAGTTTATCGTCGAAACGGCGGCCCGCGACCTCGATGGGTTGATAAAATCTTTATTTAAATTAATGCATAAGAAAATTGACGGCTGGAGACGACACCGCATCATTACGAGTTAACCATTTCAAGGAGATAATATTATGACTAATGTGAAAATTAGAACAAGTTTACTTTCTGCACTCAGTCTTACCTTAGCCTGTAGTTCAATGCCAAATACAGTAGAGTTCCCGATTACGGCGGATCCGAATCAGGAGATGACACGAGTTGATGAGGCCATAAACAAGGCCAGATCAGAGCAGGTAAATATTCTTTCTCCTAGAAATTTTGAATCGGCTACAAAAGCTATGGATGATGCCAAGGAGGCACGAAATAAAAACAAAGATCAAAAAACCGTATTGCACCAAATTGCAATAGCTCAAGCTCATTTAAATGAAGCAAAAAGTGTTGCCAATGTCGCGGGTCAACTAATTCCAGGAGTGATAAAAGAAAGAGGCGATGCCTTAAAGGCTCAAGCACCCCAGTATTTCTCCAAAGATTTTGAAAGTGCCGACGCCGATTTGAAAGGTGTCACCATGGATATTGAGACTAATGACACCAAAAGTGCTGAAACCTACCGAAAAGATCTCGAAGCCAGATATAGTGATTTAGAGCTCCAATCCATTAGGAAGGTTAACATTGGAGATGCCAGAAACAATATGGAACAGGCTGTTAAAGAGGGGGCCCAAAAATTAACTCCTCTCACTCTGTCCTGGGCTGACAAAAAAGTGAATGAAGATGATGCCGTCGTTGTGGCAAATCGCCATGATGCAGCTAGTGTGGGCAAAGCATCTAGCGACTCTATTGCAGCATCCACAAGATTACTTAGAATGGTTCGTCAAGCAAAGAGCTCTTCAGCACAAACTCCTGAGCAACTAGCCAGTCAGATAGAAGTAGACAAGTCTGCAGTCGCAACAAGCGAAAATAAATTAGAGAAAACCAATACTGAACTCAATGAACAAAAAACAGATGTAGCCATCCTTGCAGCCGATAACGTTAAACTTGAAGGAAAAGACCAACTTGAAAAGCAATATGAGTACGCTCGTGGTCAGTTTACAAAAGATGAAGCTGAGGTCTACAAGCAAGGGGACAAACTTTTACTTAGACTTAAGGGCCTATCCTTTCCAAAAGACCAATCAATAATAAGAAGTGAGAATTATCCATTGTTAACTAAGGTGCAAAAGGTGATTAGAGAAACGGCACCAGGCAAAATTGCTATTGAAGGTCACACGGACTCTAGAGGTACAAATGCCGTGAACAACAAGCTGTCGGCTGCAAGAGCTGAAGCCGTTGAAAATTATTTAAAGGCAAACGACACCATGAAGGCCGACAATATTTCTGCCCTTGGTTTTGGCGATTCAAGACCCATTGCATCTAACAAAACTAAAATTGGTCGTGCCCAAAATCGCAGAGTTGATGTGATCTTGAATTCAACAGCTGTCCAATAAAATGCTTAAGAAAACAAGGAGGATTTCTCAAT
>Ga0206981_10360_pt1 | contig 11718 bp, 12 predicted proteins | sample Alteio_BWMinCont_17_FD_153312 | JGI IMG/M metagenome (GOLD analysis project Ga0206981, IMG submission 153312) | Enriched cells from forest soil in Barre Woods Harvard Forest LTER site, Petersham, Massachusetts, United States -... | ecosystem: Environmental > Terrestrial > Soil > Temperate forest >... | reverse complement strand
AGTAGGCATAAACGGTTGCCGTATTGTAAACCGTTGTTAACGGATCGGTAGTGGTGCTGCTCACCAGGCTACCCAGTTTGTAGGGCAATGAGCCTATAACCCCATCAACGGGGCTGGTAATTGTGGTATAGCCCACGTTAATTTTAGCATTAGCCAGTGCAGCTTTAGCCTGTGCCAATGCAGCCTGCTTTGTTTGCAAGGTGTTTTGCGCCGATTCAAGCTCATAATGGCTGATGATATCCTTTTCAACCAGCGGCTTTACTTTATTTACCTGCAGGGTAGCTGTGTTTACATCAGCCTGCGCGGTTTGGATCCCCGCTTCGGCTGTGCGTACGTCCTGCTCATATTGCGGGGCCTTTATTTTAAATAAAAGCTGGCCTTTTTTTACCAGTGTACCCTCATCAACATAAATACCCTCAACAAACCCGTCGACTTTAGGGCGGATCTCTATATTTTGAAGCCCCTGGATGCTTGCCGGATAATCGTTATTTAAAGTAGCCGAACGCGGTTGCAAAGTAAGCACCTTGTAAACAGCCGGGCCTGCAGGACCTTGTGCATCATTTTTTCTCTTATCGCCGCAACCAAACAGTAACAGTGAAAGCGGGACAGCCAATAACGCTGTTTTTAGCAATTGGTTAAAAGAGCGGACTATTAAGGAACTGTATAAATTGTTGTTATTGTTCATTTTGTGACAGAAAAAATAGGGTGGCTTTTAAAGCGCGCAAATATAATAGCATTATTTTATTAGTTACCGGTTACCTGCTTTCTTAACTATTTTTTAACAGGGGTATCTATTCGTTTAGCCATAATAAGCTGTAAACATTGTTTTTATTAGGGGGGAGAGAAAATTATTTCAATCCAATGGGTTTTATTTTAAACAGTTTGCCCTGTTATTTAAATGAACCCGGGTAGGTATGACGCACGAAATGCAGATCTGTTACAAAAAACGTTTCAATGTTAACTAAAAAGGCACCCTAACCTTTACAACTTCTAAAACCATTACAACCCCTCCAACCAAACTACACCCACTTACTCAAAAACTGGCTGAAAGGTTCTTTATACTGATCGCCAACGGTGATGTTGATCTTGCCGATCTGCAGTGCGTTGCGGGTAATGGAATTGATCTTATCCAGCGAAACAATGAATGAACGGTGCACCCGCATAAAACGTTTGGATGGCAGCTTTTCTTCTAATGATTTCAGGCTGGTGAGCGATAAAACAGGCTTTTCGGCGCTTTGCAGCCAAACCTTTACATAGTCCTTCAATCCTTCAATATAAAGAATATCATTAAGCGCCAGGCGCACCAGCTGATACTCCACTTTTAAAAACAGGTATTCATCCTCAATCCGTTCTTCGGCAGCAACAGGAGCCTGAATAGCTGCGGCAGGAGCAGCATTTGATTTTTCAACCAGCTGACTATAAGCCAAAGCTTTGTGGGCGGCATGCAAAAACTCTTCGTAATTAAAGGGCTTAAGCAGGTAGTCGAGCGCATCAACGCGGTAGCCTTCAAGGGCAAACTGGTTGTAGGCGGTAGTAAAAATTATGCGGGGCTTATTGGTTTTGCTGTTATCAAGCACACGGGCCAACTCAATTCCGTTCAAATCGGGCATCTGGATATCTAAAAATAACACGTCCACTTTTTGCGCATGGATAGCTCTTAATGCTTCAACTGCGCTTGAGTAGCGGCCAACCAGGTTTAAAAACGGCGTTTGCTCAATAAAGGAGCATACCAGGCCAAGCGCCAAAGGTTCGTCATCAACTGCTATACAATTAATTATCATGCCAGGTTGAGTGTTAGGTGTACTAAATAAATATTCTCGTTAGTGCTTTCGTTTATAATTAAAGTGTGTTTGCCAGGGTATAAAAGATCAAGCCGGCGTTTGGTATTATTGAGGCCAATGCCGCTGCCTTCCTCTAAGTTATTACTTTGTTCTTTAATTATAGTATTAACCACGCTTAATTCAATCAAAGTATCATTTTGGCTAATCGTTATGCCAATGTGACTCGGCTGTGTAGCGCTAACGCCATGTTTAAAAGCATTTTCAATAAATGGTAAGAATATCATGGGCGCAATGGCCAGGTCTTTTAGTGCGGCGGGCGAAGTAAAATCTATTTTAACCACATCCGTTAAGCGCAGCTCCATCAGGCTGATATAATCTTTTATAAAAGCAATTTCCTGGCTTAACATGGTGGTGCTGTTTTGTGTATCATATAATACGTAGCGCATCATGCGCGAGAGCTGGTGAATGGCCTTACGGGATACTTCGGCATTTACATGGGTTAAGGCGTAAATATTATTAAGGGTATTAAAAAAGAAATGCGGGTTGATCTGCGCCTTAAGAAATGATAGCTCAGAGCTTACCCTGTCCTGTTCCAGTTCCTGGTGCAATTGTTTGTCTTTTTGCCATTTTTGGATGGCCGTAATACTGGTGCTGATCCCCAAAACCAGCGCGCTGGTAGCAATAATTGCAAAGTCCCAGCTATGGTCACGGCCTCCCCGATGCTTTGGCGGCCCCTTTTTGTGAAATGCCGCATCCATTAGCTGATGGATGTTAAGCCAATCGTCTACATAGACATTCAACACTACAATAACGGTAACAATACCTACAATAATGAGGAAATAAACGCTACTCTGGTTTTTTAATAAAAATCTGGGGACTAATAAAAACGAGTTTAGATAAAAGGCAATTACCATTAACCCTAAAATGATGCTTTGCTTTATCCACAATTGCCAGGGCACCGTAATACTCCATGACAATGGCTGAAAGAAATACATTAACCCAAATACACCCCATATTAATAAGTGGATGACTATGGTTATCAGCTTACTTTTTGATTTTGGTATCATTATCTCGCAAATATGTTATAATCAAATGCTTATCGCATAGATTTATAACAACAATATTACAAACCAATTTGATACAAACCCAATCAAAATCTATCAGCAGCCAAAGTTTACCGATGGAGAGGTTATGGTGATCTTTAAAAATATGATTTTGCCTGCTGCCCGATGAAATGAGCTTTTATAGGTTAAAAATTGGGTTTAGTCTACTTTTAATATACCCCTGTCTATTCTGTTTTTTGATGCTGATGCTTTGATATTTATTTGCAGTATCTAAAAAAGAACAAGATATGAAACTAATATACTTTTTTATTGCCGCCCTGCTTTTAACAAGCGTTACTGCTTTTGCACAAACGGGAAGGGATGTACGGGGAACCGTGATCGACTCCACTAAAGCTACCCTGCCCGGATCAAGCGTTAAGCTGATAACCGATAAGGACAGCGTTACAGCCATAACCGACTCAAAAGGGGCTTTTATTTTTAATGGGATAAAAGCAACCCAGTTTAGCATGGTTGTACAGTCAATAGGTTACGAGCCTATCCGCCGCCGGATTAATTTGGATAATACCAACAATACAGTATTTTTAAAGCCCATCACGCTAAAACCGTCAACTATTGTATTAAATGGCGTTACCATAACCGATGTGATCCCCGTTAAAATAAAAGAAGATACGGTTGAATTTAGTACCGCAGCTTATAAGGTTAGGGATGGCGCACCTATTGAAGACGTAATAAAAAAGCTCCCCGGCGCTGACGTGGATAAAGATGGGAACATCACTTTTCAGGGAAAAAGCGTAACCAAAGTTAGAGTGAACGGAAAAGACTTTTTTGGAGGCGATTTAAAAACAGCCACTCAAAACCTGCCTGCCGATGCTGTACAAAACGTGCAGATGGTAAATGACTACGGCGACCAGGCAAACCTTACCGGTATAAAAACCGGCGACCCCGAAACTATTTTGAACATCAACATAAAACCAAGCCGGAACCACGGCTATTTCGGGCAGGCCAGCATAGGCGAAGGCCGTGATGCCATTCCACAAATAGACGGTACAAAAGATGGTAACCGGTACATAGCACAGGCTAACTTATTTAATTTTGATGGCGCCAGGCAGATCGCTGTGCTGGGCAACCTGAATAATACCAATACCAGCTTGTTTAATTTTGGCGGTCCCGGCGGCAGGCAGGGTGGCGGCGGTGGCCCTCCGGGAAGCAACACGGGTTCAAGCGGGATAACTACCGCACGTTCATTAGGCTTCAACTACCGCGACAGCTGGGGTAAAAAGATAACTGTTTACGGAAGCTACAGCTATTCAGGCCCCACTACCAACACCATCAGCTCAACCATCCAGAATAACATTTCGCTGGTAAACCCGAGCACTAACTCGCAAACCAGCACCCGTAATGATGAGCTAAGGAACCATCGCCTTACCTTCAATATGGAGTACAAACCTGATACGGTTAATTATATAAAAATTAGTCCGTCATATTCTTACGCTGGTGTTAATACCGTTCAAAATGGCACCAATCTTTTGGTTCGGGATTCTAGCGTAGTATCAAACTATAACTTTAAATCGTTAAGCCATTCATCGGCGCCAAATTATGGCATTAACGTATTGTATAACCACAGGTTTAATAAGCATGGCCGTAACTTTAGCATAAATATTGGTACAGGCCGCACTTCAAGCAGGCAATATCAAAACCCGGTTTATGATTATATTGCCGGTGCCGCCAACGCCCCGCTTGATCAGTTTATAAATACCAATAGCCATACCGATACCATTGGTACAACATTATCATACATTGAGCCTTTGGCAAAAAGGTCATACCTGGAAATCAACTACAATTTCCGCCATTCATATACAGCAGCAGATAAGGAGACCGATACACTTGCAAGCAATGGTACTGATGTTAACAACTATGCGCTGTTAAGCAATAATTATAATTTCACTTTTATAACCAATCGGTTTGGTTTAAACTATCGGTTTGTTGAAAAGAAATATAATTATGTGCTGGGGATAATTGCACAGCCATCGGTTTTAAAAGGCTACTCGCAAACTACAGGGTTACCAACTAATTCAACCGCGTTTAATGTTTCGCCCAATGCGCACTTTATATATAATTTTTCGCGGTCGCAATCATTCAGTGCCAATTATACCGGGTACAGCAGCCAGCCAACTTACTCTGAATTACAACCGGTTACTGATTTTTCAAGTGCATTATACCCTATAACAGGTAACCCTGATTTAAAGCCCGAGTATAACAACAAGATAGATTTCAGGTACAACAATTTCAGCTTTGAAACGGGTAATATATTTTTCAGCAATTTCTCCTTCATAAAAACCAGTGATAAAATTGTATCAAACACCATTACCTACCCACGTGTGTATACGCCAAACAGCAAGCTTGCCGGTACTATTGAAACACAATACAAAAATGCTGATGGCTACTCGCAGGCACAAGCCTTTTTTGTATTCAACAAGCCCTGGGAAAAACGCAAATACAACCTGTTTTTACAAGGTAATATATCATACATAAACAATATATCGTACATAACTAATGTTGATGCTACCACTTATAACTTCACAACGGAAAAAAACTTAGCAAAAACACTGGTATTTGCACCTGCTGTACGTTTCAGGGTTGATATTACCGATATAATTGATGCCGAGGCCAACACTACCTACACGGTTAATTCATCAAAAAATTCAATAAATCAACCGGGCATAAATGATAATTTCCGCACCTGGCAATTGGGCCTAAACGGTAAAAATTATCTGTGGAAGAATTGGACGGTAAGCTATGATTATACCAAATATTTATACTACGGTTATACGGGCGCCAATAATCCCAATATTTTTAACACCTATATTGAACGCAGGTTTCTGAAAGGTAATATGGCCACCATACGTGCCGGGGTTTATGATGTGTTTAATGAAAATACCGGCTATACCAGCACGCAAAACGGAAGCTTTGTAACGCAAACAAATGCCAATAAACTGGGCAGGTATTACCTGCTAACGTTTACTTACAGGTTCACTAAAATGGCGGGTAAGGCCCCGGGCATGGGTGGCCCAGGTGGTCCAGGCGGGCCGGGCAGAGGCTTTGGTGGCCCGCCTCCGGGTGGTGGTGGTCCGGGTGGCCCATCGACTGATTGATTTTTTTGATAGCGCTATACCTGATAAAAGTATTTATTCAGTACAACTTAATCCTGTGTAAAAAAGATGTTGCTTAAGTGGTCAAAATATAGTTATTAGTAACATTGTTGCATTTGATGCGTCATACACGTATTGCAATTTGAAAAAGAAATTAATAAATATAGAAGAGCTTATAGATCTTAATTGATCATGAGAAAAGGCACGGACGTGAGATACCCGGCCTGGATTTAGTTGATTGTTATTGATTTTATTAGTAACAAAGCGCCCCGAAGTGAGATCCGGGGCGCTCTTTTTGTTTCCGTGGTTTTAGGATTTTATGGTGAAGAGTTATGACTAATGATAAAAAAGCCGGGGGCGGTGCGATTCCTTCTTTGGGGAAGGAGGAGGTAGGGGTTTTACCGCTATTCTCACGTTGTTGATGGAATGAGTTACATTTTTCCGTTTATCCATTCTTTTAAAACCACTTCCACACTATCCCCTTCGCTTTTATCAATTACCTTCCGCATTTCTGCTTTTATAGGTAATTTGTGCGTGCCATCGCCCAATGCCATAAACGAGCTCCGGAACGGGTGGCCGTCAACCGTGCCCTGCACTTTCACTAGTCCCCTTGTTTTAAAAAACGCAACAGATTCAGGCCATTTTACATAGGTCCAGCCGCCTTTATTGGGGCTTTTTTGCAACGTTGCTATAAATTGTTTGTTTAATGTGCTCATGATTTTTGTAATTGATATTACAAAAATACTTTCAATAAAAAAGAAACGGAGGTGTCATTAATGACAATGCAAGGGGGTGATAGTGACAGTTGTTTTTAATTTATAAAAATGTGTGCACCCAAGAATTTCTCAGGAACAAGTCTCTCAACGATAGGATCAGAAAAATCGCTTAATCAGTTTAATCCCGGTTCAGAAATTAAATCATTCCGCAATCGGCATTCCGACTTCCGCATTCAAACTTACCCGTTAATAGGAAAACACACAATAAACTCCGTGTGCCCCGGTACTGATTTTACTTTTATTGAGCCCTTATGCTGGTTAACAATGCGCTGCACCACTTCAAGACCCATGCCGGTGCCTTTGCCCATTTCTTTTGTAGTAAAAAACGGATCAAACACCCGCGATCTGATATCTTCAGGGATCCCCGGACCGTCATCAATAATTGATACCTGTACAAACTCCCGGTCTCTTTCGGTTTTTATGGTTAGTACGCCTTTGCCGTTCTGGTCCATGGCATCAAATGCGTTATCAATAAGATTGGTCCACACCTGGTTAAGCTCGCCAATCAATGCTTTTACAGGCGGCAGGTTAAGGTCGAAATCTTCCACCAGGGTTACATTGCCTTTTTTCTTCCGGTAGCCAAGCATGGTGAGCGTATTACGGATGCCAATATGGATATCGGCATATTGCTTATCGGCCCCGCGGTCCATGTGGGTAAATGTTTTAACAGATTTTACCAGCTCGGCAATGCGGCGCGACGATTCCTGGATATCTTCCACCATTTTTTCAGTAACCAGTAACGTGTTTATCCAACCAAAAACGGGTGATAAAAAAGCATCGGGAATATGTTTTTTAAAATTTTCAAGATCGGCAACCTTAAAGTTAAAATCTACAAAGTTTTCAGCCATTTCGTAGGAATCTTCAATGTCCAGCTCATCAAACCAATCACCAAGTTCTTCTTCGCGTTTGGTTTTTTCCTTTAATGTTAATCTTGGCCTGTCTGTTTCATCCAGCACACGGAATAGCTCGTCATTAACGGCATCCACCTGTGTGTTGTCCATTTTTATGGCGATCATTTTTTTAAAGGTCTCCGGCTCAAGGCGCAAATGCTCCCGTAGTGAAATAGAGTCACGCACGATAGCCGATGCTGGGTTATTAAGCTCATGTGTAAGCCCTGCTGAGAGCTTTCCAAGCGCCATCATCTTTTCGTTTTGCTGCTGAAAGGCGGTAAACTCGCGTACACGGCTGGTCATTACATGTACAAGGGCTTGCGTAAGCTCAAACTGGTCCCTGATCATTTCCCTGATCCGTGCGGTTGGGAAGGTGAGAAGGCGCACCTCATGCCTTGCTTTCATGTAAACGCTGGCCATTTTGCCCCTTGAAAAAGGCAGGTAGCCTGTAATATGCCCGGCGCCAAACGTACCCAGCTCGCGTTTACTGCCATTTTGCATAACAAACGCAATAAATTCGCCGTCAATAATAAAGTGCGGGCCTGCTATCGGCACATCTGGTTTTATAAAAACAGACCCTTCCGGCAATATTACTTCTTCACAACTATCTATCAGCCATTGCAATTGTTCGTCAGGAACGCTTTTTAAGGCTTCGAAGGTTTTAAGGGTGGCAACTGTTACGGGTTCCATAATATTGATTAAAGATCAGTATTCGCTCTGAAAGTCCGAATGTAATTCATTCTTTATAAAAAAACTAATCTCCAGTCTGTAACCCCCGATCTCTATTCAAAATATCGTAGTTTTATGACATAAATAGGAAGTTTTCGACCATGAACTATCAACCATTAACTATGAACTAAACACATGCAGGTACAAAATAAAAACGATGGCAAACGCGGCGCCTTCTTTATAGAGGATGAAGGTAAAGAAGTAGCCTTTATGCATTATATTTTTTCGGGAGAGAATAAGCTTGTTATTGACCACACGGTAGTTGACGAAGCTTACGAAGGGAAAGGATTGGGCCGCCAGCTGGTGAAAGCCGGCGTGGAGTATGCCCGCGAGCATAAAATGAAGATCTTGCCCTATTGCCCGTTCGCCAAAAAGATCTTTGCAATTACGCCTGCTTTTGCAGATGTTCTATTTTAGTTCATGGTTCATAGTTGATGGTTCATAGCCGGAAGATGACACAACGGATATTGGAATGGTTGAAATTAGTTAAATAGCGGAGAATGGAATACATATTAGAGCACCCGGTAGTTGCCAGCATAGGCACTGAAAAATATAAATGCACGGTTGAATGGCGCAATGGCAAGTTTATTTCGGATGAACCGGCATTCGCTGGAGGAAAAGATACAGGGCCTGATCCTTATACGTTGCTTTTATCATCATTGGGTGCCTGCACTATAACAACGCTGCGCATGTACATTGACCGTAAAGGCTGGGACGTTCCGCAGATAGCTATTGCCGTTAACATGTATTTTAAACTGGAAGGCGAAAAACGAATCACCGTTATTGACCGGGATCTTAACTTTTTATCACCCATAACAGATGAACAGCGCGAGCGCCTGGTACAGATAGCCAAAGTTTGCCCAGTTTCAAAAATTCTGGAAGGCGGCATCCAGGTGCGTACGTTTGCCTATACCGGCGCAAATGCGGAAAATACACACAGCTATACCAATGGTGATGTTACCGTTGAATGGCGGCCCGAGCTTTGCAAACACGCCGACAATGGCTGCCAGGGCATTAATTTTCATACAGGCATTGGCCTGTACTATTCGCCTGTTATGAATGAAAATGGTGTGCTTAAGGCAAAGCCCGAATACTATGCCATGCTTGCCTTTAAATATGGCAGTATAAACGGAAGATCTATTTCAACCAAAATTGATGAAGCTGAATACTGTAGTGCGCACACCAGCCTTACCAACGGCACCTATTCCTTAACCATTATAAATAAAAACCTCGATAAAAGCTTTGACTTTAACATTGTACGGAGTAAAAATATTTCATCCATAGCAGTAAGCAGGCTTACCGCACCTTCAATTACCTCGGCGGTTGATGTTACAAGGTAAATGCCGATGGTACATTTAGTCCGTCGGCAATTGAAAATTATACGCCTAATAAAACCAGTTTTATAGTTAATGTACCGGCAGGCAGCGCAGCGGTTGTTACCGTACAATAAAAAAAATGGCATAGCTGCTATTGGTGCCAAACAGCTAAAGGGAAATGATTACCCAGGTTTTACAGGCTTTCCGTTACCGCAATGGCCACTTTGGCAGTATTCTGTCATGAAAAATTTTATTGATTTTTTAAAAAATCAAGCCATTGTCATGCTAGCTGACAAATTGTCAAAAAAATATTTTAAATAGCTAAGCGGTCATCCTGACCTTCATTTCAAGGGTCTTTTTTACAAAAATATGGCAAATTGCAGGCGGCATTAAATCAAACGGCTAAAGCTTAAATCACCTTAATTAATTTTTTATCCCGAAGTTAATATCGAATCATATTGTTGATATTTTTCAGACTTATTTGTTACATCGGTATAAAAAACAGTCAAATATTTGAGATTACATGGTTTTTTTTGATGGAGAGCCTCAAAATATCAGCAAAAACTTAAAAAACACCTGTTTTTTAAGTGAATTTTAAAATTTAATAAATTTAATTTTCCGGCTTTTCCGGGTAAAAAATATTTTATTAAACATGGCATGTTTTGTGTCGCCTCCCTGGTACAGAAAAGAATTTGTTTTCTGAAAGCTATTAATCGTTTAATAAATAAATATTTAAATCAAAAAGACATGTTAGTTGTATTAGAAGTTGTTGCCTTGTTAGCTGTTATCGTATTACCATTGTTCCCTGCAAAAAAAGCAGTGAGTAAATAAGGTATAACAACCGCTTAAAAAACTTGAAGGACGGCCGGTGGCTGTCCTTTTTTATTTTCTGCTGATATTAAGTCGACACAACACTATTCACATATTGCTTTCTATAAAGCGGCCCTATTTTTTTATATTTGGTTAACTGCAAATACCAATGAGCCAGGTTAGAGAAATAAAATGCCCGCAATGCGGTAAATGGACATTATGGGCCGGGGACATTGACGACCGGTGCCTGTATTGCGACAGCTTCCTGGAGTCGCGGCGTTTCTCGCGCGAGGTGGAGAAAAAGATAAGAGGAGAGGTACGAAAAGAAAACGACTATTTTTTTATAAATCCCACCGATGGCCCCTTTAAGCGCTTCTGCAAAAATTTTTTAAATAGCCTGCGCTGGTTGGTAATAAGCTTGCAGGTAGCATTTTTTGTATTTGTGACTATAATAATTGTGTTAATTAGCCTGATCCCCGGCTAAATGAAAACACTGTTTAATAAATGGTTTATTGCAAGCTGCCTGATTTGGCTTATTGTGATCACTTCCCGCAAGCTGGGTCACCCGTTGCCCCTTATTAACGGTTATATTAACGATGCCATTGCTATACCTGTTATTGCCAACCTCGGCCTGTGGTTTCAAAGAGTGGTTATTATTAAAAACAACTATTATGTGCTATCAAAATGGCATGTTGTTTTTATTATAGCCTATGTATCATTAATATTTGAAGGCCTGTTACCGCTTTTCTCCAAAACCTACACTGCCGACTGGATTGACGTGCTGCTTTATATTATCGGCGGGGTGTTTTTTTATGGGGTGATGAACAAAGCTGTAGTGGAGGTTAGAGATAAATCAGCTTAATGCCAAATTTATTTATTTCAAAAAATGTATATTTTTGTTATAAAAGCAATATCATTATGCAAAGTCAAAAATTAAGTGCTTTACAATTAGAATTGTTAAATATCTATTCTTTTCAGCCAAAAGAAGAAGACCTGTTGGCAATTAAACAACTATTAGCCAAATACTTCTCAGGCAAACTTCAAAAGAATATTCAAAAAGCTATAGAAGAAAAAAACATCGCTGAAGAATATCTTGATCGTTGGATTAATGAGTGATCTTCTCTTAGATATGCCTCTTAACTAATCTCCAATCACTAACCTCTAATCACTTCCCGCCCCCCATCCTCAACGCCCCCGTAGGGC
>Ga0206981_10359_pt1 | contig 11720 bp, 13 predicted proteins | sample Alteio_BWMinCont_17_FD_153312 | JGI IMG/M metagenome (GOLD analysis project Ga0206981, IMG submission 153312) | Enriched cells from forest soil in Barre Woods Harvard Forest LTER site, Petersham, Massachusetts, United States -... | ecosystem: Environmental > Terrestrial > Soil > Temperate forest >... | reverse complement strand
GGGGCGTCGGTAGCACGCGTGGCGCGGCGGCATGCCGTGAACGCCAATCAGGTTTTTTACTGGCGCAAGAAGTATCGCGAAGGACTGCTAGGTAAGGGCCCGTCCAGTAAGCTCCTACCTGTAACTTTGTCTTTGCCCGATAGCACGTGCGGTAAGCCTGCGTCTTTGTCATCCGCGGTCGGGTCGCTGGAGATCAAGCTCAGCAAAGGGACGATTCGCATAGCAGGGAACGTGGACGTGGTGGTGTTGCGTACGGTCATCGAGAGTTTGCTGGGATGATCGGGCTGCCCACAGGAACACGCATCTGGATCGCCGCAGGAGTGACGGATCTACGTCGCGGATTTACGGGTCTGAGCGGGATGGTGCAGACGGCACTTCAGGAGAATCCGTTTTCAGGACAAGTGTTTGTGTTTCGTGGTCGGCGGGGAGATCTGATCAAGGTGCTGTGGTTCGATGGTGACGGGTTGTGTCTGTTTGCGAAAAGATTGGAGCGCGGAAGATTCATCTGGCCGCAGGCCACGAGCGGAACGGTGGCACTCACACCGGCACAGTTATCGATGTTGCTTGAGGGCATCGACTGGAGGCGTCCGATCCGCAGCTACGATCCGCAGATGGCGGTGTGAAAGAAAAGATTTTATCTTTATTTTACTATTTTCGGGCGCATTTTAATCATGCTGTAAACAAAGTGCGGTAGAGTGGCGGCAATGGATGCACGCACGCTTGCCGATCTCGAGCAACTGGATTCGGAAGCGCTGAAGTCCCTCATCCTGTCCCTGCAAGAACAAGTTTTTTCCCATCAGAAACAACTCAGCACGCAGCAAGAGGAAATCCTTTCGCAGCGCGAGCAACTGGCTTCGCGCGACGCGGAGATCGAGCATTTAAAGCTGTGGATTGCCAAGTTGCGGCGCATGCAGTTCGGTCGCTCTTCGGAGAAGCTCGATCGTCAGATCGAACAACTCGAGTTGCGACTGGAAGAGCTACAAACGAGCCAAGCGGAGAAACCTGCGGCCAACCCTGCTGCGCGACCAGCCCTTCCTAACCAGCCAGTGCCAGCGCCCGTGCGGCGGTCTTTGCCGGAGCACTTACCGCGCGAAACGCGCAAGTACCTGCCACAGCAAAAGGCTTGTCCGGACTGCGGTGGAACATTGCAACCACTGGGTGAAGACGTATCCGAAATCCTGGAGTACGTGCAGGTGCGCTTCAAGGTGATCCGGCAGGTTCGCCCGAAGCTGGCTTGTGCGGGTTGCGATCGCATCGTGCAAGCCGCGGCGCCGAGTCGACCGATCGAGCGCGGCATGGCTGGTCCCGGACTGTTAGCCCACGTATTGGTCTCCAAGTATAGCGATCATCTACCGCTGTATCGGCAGTCGGAGATTTATGCACGGGAAGGTGTGGAGCTGGATCGCTCGACACTGGCGGACTGGGTGGGGGGAACCAGTCGGTTGCTCGCACCGCTGGTCGAAGCGCTGCGCCGTCACGTGATGGCCGGCTACAAAATTCACGGGGATGACACGCCGGTGCCGGTGCTTGAGCCGGGCCGTGGAAAAACTAAAACTGGCCGGCTGTGGACGTATGTGCGAGACGATCGGCCGGCAGGAGACAAGACGCCCCCGGCGGTGTGGTACTGCTACACACCGGATCGCAAGGGAGAACACCCGCAAGCGCACTTGCGCGACTTTACCGGCACGCTACAAGCGGATGCGTACGCGGGTTACGAGAGGGTTTACGAAAGCGGCCGCATCCTGGAAGCGGGGTGTTGGGCACACGTCCGCAGGAAGTTCTACGACCTGCTGGTGGCTCATAACTCTCCGGTTGCTGCTGAGGCCGTGGAACGCATCGCGGGACTGTATGCCATCGAAAAGGAAATCCGGGGAAGTCCAGCAGAGCAACGCCGCGAGATCCGCAACACGCGCAGTCGACCGTTGCTGGAGTCGCTGAAGCAATGGTTCGAGGAGACGTTGGGGAAACTGTCGAGGAAGTCCGACACCGCTCTGGCCGTTCGCTATGCGCTGGGACGATGGGAAGCGTTGATGCGCTACTGCGACGATGGTCGCCTCGAAATCGATAATAACGCTGCAGAACGTTCCCTGCGTGCCGTGGTGTTGGGCAGGAAAAATTATTTATTTAATGGTTCGGACGCAGGGGGCGAGCGGGCCGCGGCTATTTACAGCCTCATTAGTTCCGCCAAACTCAACGATCTAAATCCCGAGGCGTATCTGCGCAATGTGCTGGAACGTATCGCCGATCATCCCATCAACCGCATCGAGGAACTTTTGCCCTGGAACCTCGCCTCGGAACTTGCTCCAAGTTCGTTCCGCGCTGCGTAGTAAACCAAACAAATCCGTCAAGACGGTCTACAGTCAACGCTTACAAATTTAATGAGTAGATCAGCCGAACAAAGGCTGGATTCTAGCGAGAGCAGCTCGAATCTTTTTTTTGTCATTTTTATCCTTTACAGACCATAAAAAGTCTTGCGGAAAAGTGTCAAATTTGAAGTCCAAACTGAATTTCAACGAATGTGCTGCTGCGAAAAGATTCAAGCTGTTAGAAATCATTTCTTGCAGTTGGATTGATGCCCCAGTGCGTTGGTCTTTTTGCAGGTCATAGTAACGCCATGTTCCCAGAACCCTTAAGTGAACAGTTTTTATCATTGTTTGCATTAAAGGGCTGGTCGAGTAATACGGATGACCGGTAAGACGGGTGCGACTATAGATATAAAGGAGACCGTAACCGAGGAGTTCAATAGCCGCGCTAAATGCCTTATCGAACCGAGGCTTCTTCCTGCTGTCGTCAGACTCACGTAGAACCTTAAGCTCGTAGAAAACAAATGAAGATTCAGATCGTGCAAGAACCAAGTCAATGTTTCTCTTTCCTCCACCTTCGCCACGAAAGCCAGACGATGTCGGCACTTGATTGGCCCACTTGATTTGATCAGCCCACTTGAATGTATTATCCCATTTAACTTGATTGGAGGGATTATCGTCTGCATATAAAGAAATACTTTTTTCCAGAACAGTCTCTGGACCCGTATGATTGGGGTCAATTTGCAGTTTCTTTTCAAATCTCCAATTTTCTTGGGATAGATCATCCAGCGTCCTGCTTGGTTTGAAATTCTCACATATGCACGTAAACATCTTCTCCAAGGGAAATGATTTAACGTTTGTGGGTGATTCCTTTGACCAAGCATGCGCCAACTCGTCGATTCCGCTTAAAATTGTCATCATTGTCTTCACCGCTCGCAAGGAATATGGTTTGCCATCCTGAAGGCCGATTATTCAGCTCACTTTTCCCGCTTCTTCCATTCTACGCGCCGATTCGTATAACAACCCTAGTAGTCATCTGGTCGCAGTATCTTTGTGGAACATCGATCCGCTTCCGTGGCCGGTTCTCTATGTACTCTCTAGCGCCAACCGGAGAGCCGCCTTCAGGTGAAGACACGAATTTAGCGCACACTTGTTCCTATGAAGCTTGTTTCAGAAAGGCCAAATGTATTCCGTCTGATTTTTAGGTGCGCTCAGTGAATTCGATTTAGAGGGACTTTTTCGTCCGCCTTTCCATCGTGGGTCTGAAGATGTTTGCGAATCCGCCCTTCTAACCGAGACGGCATCATAAAATCCGCGCTGCTGGCCGTAGGCTTCACACAACAGTCTGCATAGCGCGCTCATAAAGAATGCCAAAAGTTAAGCTGACCTTGTATTTAGGAGAGGAAATTGATGCTCACTTTCAACGACATGCTCCGAAAAGAAAAAATAGACCCGAGGAAAGTTAGGCTCGTTAGAAATCATTTCACCGGGCATCCTGAATGGCCTACGCCTTACAGCCTATGGCGAAACGACATTGAAAAATTAGAGAAATATCAGCGGATTCAACGGAGGGAAAGATTTAAAGTGGGTGATATTCTCGCTAGTTTTGTCGTTGCACCTCATAAAAAAACCCTATTCATCGGCCTTTATTCAGTTGATGGACTCGGAACTGTACCAGCCGGTATTCGAGACCCCGTCAGTCAAAAAGATGTTGCTGGCTTGCACTTCTATAGCGTTCATCGTGATAAGCGCCTATCTGAATATAAAGGTCGGCTGTCAATCCACTGGGGAGCTGGTAGAGCCTTTGTACAACGTGCACATAAGAACAGCAAAGCAGTTGCAGAAATACGAAATGACCACGAACCATCGTTTCCTGGTTTCTCTAAATTCAAATACGATGTGAGTCACATCGCTGAGATACCCGAAAAATGGCAGGAGATCCTGCGAAACGTTAAGGGTGTCTATCTGCTGGTCTGTAAGGAGACAGGCAAACAGTATGTTGGCTCAGCAAAGGGTGGTGAGAGCTTATGGGGGCGCTTTGTCGAATACGCCAAGGTTGGACACGGTGGAAATGTTGAATTGAAATCTCGAGGACCCCAGCATTACCAAGTCTCGGTCCTTGAAATTACAAATTCAGAAGCAGAAATCATCAGCATCGAGGAAGCTTGGAAGTCGAAGCTCATGAGCCGTGAATTCGGGCTTAATAAGAATTGAGATTCGGGTCTATAAGGCAGCATCGAAAACCGCTTCTGACACCATTTGACACCAATTGGATGAAGGGCAGTGGTGCTACGCCTTTAACAACTCAGGACTTATTTTTTGGAGATGCAATTTCGATCCCCACCGCCCCTACCAACCATCTTCCTGATTGGTCGGGACTTAACAAATTCGCGAGGGGGCAAAAGGGGGCAGATAAGCCCATTGATCCGGTTCCGGTGCGTTAATTTTCGGCGGCACGGATGACAACCGGATTTGGAAGGCTTCATCACCGGCGATAAAATATCGTCGCGGTCCTTTGCTTAGAAGTCGCGTGACCACTTTAATCAAGACGCAATATAAAAGGGGCGCCCTTTTATATTGCGCCTTGACGATATCAACCTGCTCGGATTGGTAGATCTCTTCAGACGAACGAAGGACCGCCGACAATTTCTCGTATCCACGCATGATGCACGTTTCGGCGGACTGCTTTCCCGGAAACTTAGACCAGCCGATGAGGCAGGCAGGACCCTTGTCATAGAGCTGGACGCGTGGAGTCGCCCAGGCCCTACGCTAGTGATGCGCGACGTCAAGTGCGATCCCGTCAGGCTTCGCCTGGTATCCTGAACATTGCCTTCATCTGCGCGACCTTGCATCCGCGCACCATTCAAACGCATGTCATGTCATCCACCGATCCCGTACCTTCAAGGACGCAGCCGCGTGAGAACTAGCTAAGGTAGGGTATCCAGGGACAACTCAATCGGGTATTACCGTCGGGAGAAGTCAATCAAGAGGGTAACAACTTCCGAAGCTCGCATTCTACGTGTTCTATAACATCGGTACTTATTGACATCTACCGAGTATTTGATACACTTGCTTGTGGCGTATTCCATGGAATCCAAGTCAAATCGGCTTCTCAGCCTGGCTACCAAGAAACAGATCATTCGCGCAAAGGACGCGTTCGCCCTCGGCATCCCGCGAAACTATCTGTCCAGGCTCGTTCAGAAGGGCGTTCTCAGAAAGGTGGGACGCGGCCTTTACGCCTCGAATTCGTCCCCAGTCACTGAGCATCTATCGCTGATCGAAGCGGCATGCAAGGTTCCCAAAGGAATAGTTTGTCTCCTGTCCGCTCTGCAATTTCATAAATTCACAACACAATCCCCACACGAAGTCTGGATGGCGATTAATGTCAAAGCGTGGACTCCTCGCATGACCTCTCCGCCGATTCGCTTTGTGCGCATGTCGGGATCGGCCCTACACTTTGGCGTGAAGGAATATCCCGTTCGCGGGGGAACGCTTAATGTCTATACGCCAGCGAAGACCGTGGCAGACTGCTTCAAGTTTCGCAACAAGATCGGCACAGATGTGGCCCTGGAGGCACTAAAGGAGTGTCGGCGTCACAAAAAAGCTTCAATGGACGATCTCTGGGCTGCCGCCAAAGTTTGCCGGGTCGCAAATATCATGCGGCCCTATCTGGAGTCACTCTAATTGCGCGGTCCAAAGCTCAAGAACATCCCCGCCTCGATTCGACAGAAGCTGCTCAACCTTGCGCGAGAGCGGAATGATGACTTCGGGCTCATACTCACCAAATATGGCCTGGAGCGAATTCTCTTCCGGCTCAGCAAGTCCAAGTTTAGGGAAGTGTTCATACTTAAGGGCGCTCTGCTCTTCGAGCTCTGGACGACACAGCGGTATCGCCCCACCCGAGACGCTGATTTCCTGGCGAATGGAGATAATTCCCCGGAGCGATTCGTTCGCATATTCCAGGAAATCTCGACCGTCGAGGCAGAAAATGACGGTTTGCGTTTTGATCCTAAAACGATCAAAGCGGACCGCATCAAGGAAGACGCCGACTACGAAGGCGTCCGCGTCACATTCAACGCATTCCTGGAGAAAGCGCAAATACCAATACAGATCGACATTGGGTTTGGAGATGCAGTAACGCCCGGTCCGGTCGAAATGGAATATCCGACATTGTTGGAGCCTCCCGGTCCTCGTCTGCTGGCTTATCCTCGCGAAACCGTAATCTCGGAAAAGCTGGAAGCCATGGTGAAACTCGGCATCGCGAATAGTCGCATGAAGGACTTCTACGATCTGCACAGCCTTGCCACCACTTTTGAATTTGATGGGAAAACGCTGACTGAAGCTGTGCGAGCGACCTTCAAGCGACGGGGCACGGAGTTGCCAGCGGGAGGTGTCCCCCTCGCGTTCACACCAGAATTCTATGAAGATGAAAACAAGATCAAACAGTGGAATGCTTTCTGCAACAAGAACAAATCGTACGTTCAGGAAGCGACGTTCGGAGACATTGTCGCTCGCCTCGCATCGTTCCTCGTCCCTGTCATCAAGTCAGTGCAACAGGAGAGAGCCTTGGACAGCGCGTGGAGGCCCGCCTACGGGTGGCACGCCGCTCCACGCCCTTAGCCCGAATTTCTCATACTAAATTGAAAAAGGCTGTTGCTTCATGGCATAACTCTTTTGTCTAGAAAGAAATCCTGCCAAGGAGGAGCAACAGCCTTATGACCACAGAGTGTAACCAGTTTGTCTTTGGATTTCATCCCCAAAAGCGACGCGAGATCCGGGCGCAGTTCAACGGCGGAGCGATCACCAGTGACGGCGGTGGTCTGCTGCTGCGGGAGGTCGAGAAGCGCATAGGGATTCTCTGCCAGTTTGCCGCCTGCTTCACCGATTATCGGAATCCCGATCTGATCGAACATCCGGTGAAAGAGTTGGTGGCCCAGAGAGTGTATGGGCTGGCCCTGGGATATGAAGATCTGAACGATCACGAGGAGCTGCGGAACGATCCCTTGCTGGCGGTGCTGGTGGAGAAGGAGGATCCCGATAACGAAGCGTTAGCTGGAAAGAGCACCTTGAATCGGTTGGAACTGGGCGGGGAGAAGATCCGCCAGAAGGAGCGCTACAAAAAGATCGTGCTGGATCACGGAGCCGTGGACCGCCTGCTGGTGGAGGTCTTCCTGCAGGCCCAGCAGGAGGCGCCGAAAGAAATCATTTTGGATTTGGACGCCACCGACGATCCGCTGCACGGGCAGCAGGAAGGACGTTTCTTCCATGGCTACTATGGACACTACTGCTACCTACCGTTGTACATCTTCTGCGGAGAGTTCCTGCTGTGCGCGCGGTTGCGATCGTCGAACAAGGATGCGTCGGCAGGAAGTGTAGAGGAGCTGCAGCGCATCGTGGCACAGATTCGTTCCACGTGGCCCCAGGTGCGCATCGTAGTGCGCGGGGATTCTGGATTCTGCCGTGAGGAGCTGATGGCTTGGTGTGAAGCCAATCGCGTAGAGTACTTGCTGGGATTGGCGAAAAACGAACGCCTAAAAGCGGAGATCGTGCAAGAGATGGGGGAGGCGAAAGCGCAGTACCAACAGACCGGAGGCGCAGCGCGGCTTTTCAAAGAGTTCGTTTATCAAACACGGGAGAGCTGGAGTCGCGCGCGGCGGGTGGTGGCCAAGGCCGAGCATCTGGAAAAGGGAGAGAACCCGCGATTCGTAGTGACCTCTCTGAGCGGAGAATCCTGGCCGGCACAGGCCCTGTATGAAGAGCACTACTGTGCCCGTGGTGACATGGAGAATCGCATCAAAGAACAACTGATGCTATTCAGCGATCGCACCAGCACGCATTACCTGCGCAGCAATCAACTGCGCTTGTACTTTTCTTCGATCGCCTACGTGTTGTTGCAGATGCTGCGGCGGCTGGGACTGGCGGGAACGGAGTTGGCCCAGGCTCAGTGCAGCACTATTCGGCTCAAGTTGCTGAAGATCGACGCGCTGATTCGCATCACGGTACGCAAGGTGTGGATCTCCCTGGCGGGTGGTTACCCCTACGTCTCCCTGTTCCAGCAGGTCCACGAAAAGCTGTGCGCCGTGCCGCTAAAGCATTGAAAAAGAAAGAGCCCGAACAACTTTTCTCTGGGCTATGTTTCCAGGTGGCAAGGTGTGCCTCGAAACAGCCACGGAGAGAAAAAACTCTCACGCTAAGCGAAAAACGGATCAACTACGCAACAGCACCCTGCGAAATAAGCTCGCAACTCCTCACTCAAACAAACTCCATTCCTCTCCCGCCAAGCTGTGAGAAATGTGGGCTAGGGGATCGCCGTTGTTGATCGGAGTAGTCGGGGTGCCGCTGTTGTAGGAGAAAATGCCGCCCAATTCCCATCCGCCGAGCGCCGTATTGCGAATTCCCGTCCAGGACTTCGGTGTGGGAATGTCATACAGGGCGTTGATCGAAACGTCGTGCGCGACGTTGAAGTCGGATGGCCCGTAGAACAGTTTCGGCAGGAACCACCACGGCGAGTTGATACTATTACCAAAAGTGTCGCCAGCGATTGTCTGAGAGTCATCATCCAAGGATTTTGAAAAAGTATACGCGACCTGGAATTGGAATCCGCGGGCAAAGCGCTTCTCCAGGTTTACGTTTAGGCCGTGGTAGCGCGAGTCCGTATTCCAGTACATGTACCGAATGGCCCCGAGTGCCGGGTTGATTTGCGCGCTTGTCGCACCTCCGACGCACTCGCAGACCTTTATCCGCGCCTTTCATCCTTCTCCCTTGGCCAAAAGCAGATTCTGTCACAGTCGGTTGTCATAGCTTGTCACAGTAACCTGTCACAGCTTGTCACAGTAGCGGCTCGTAGTATTTGGTGGGGTCTGTGGGCCCGGTACCGATCTCGCGGACTAGGCCCTTTTCAACCAACAGTTTGAGATCGCGCTGGAGCGTTCTTCTGTTCATCTTCAGTTCCTCTTCGCATTCTGCCACTGTCGCTTTACCTGCGGTGAACAGATAACCGAGAATCGCGACGGGCCGCTCTTTCAATCCGTTCTTGCGGGCTCTTGCCAGAACCACATCCTTGCGCATGACGTGCTCAGCAGTCATTTGAACGTCGCGCATCTGCGCGCCCAAGCCCTCTGTGAAGTATTCGATCCAGCCAGTCATGTTCATTCCACGCTCGCGCACGCCCTGCAGCGCTTTGTAATAAGCGGGCCGGTCGCGGTCGTAATACTCGCTGATCGTGAAGAGCCGCTTGAAATCGTAACCTGTTCTGTAGAGGCAAAGAGTAGAAAGCAAACGGGCCGTGCGTCCGTTGCCGTCAACAAAGGGATGAACATGAACGAGCTGAAACTGAGCAATTCCGGCGACAATGACTGGATGTATTTGTGTGTCCTTCTGCAGCCACGCGACGAAGTCGGTCATCATCTGTGGAACTTCTAGCGGTGGCGGCGGCGTATATGTCTTCTCTCCTGTGCGCAAGTTGACGATGTAATTTTGAATTTTGCGATATTCTCCCGGTGACGCCTTGTTTCCACGCACGCCTTGAACCAGGCGTTTGTGAATCTGGCGTATCAGCGCCTCAGTGATCGACTCGCCGCTCTCCAAATAACCTGAAACCAATTCAAACGCCTTCTTGTAGTTGAGGAGTTCTTGCGCATCATCCGGTCTAGCTCCTCGGACCTTTTGGCCTGCGAGAATGCGTTCGGATTGTTCAAGCGTAAGTTGAGTGCCTTCGATATGCGTCGTGTAGTGCGCCTCAAGCAAAAGGGCGCGCTTTTGCATACCGGCGATCCATTCCTCGGAAAGTTTGGCCGCGTCCAGAAATCCACGCGCCCGTTCGATCCTTGTCAACTCCGCCGCGATCGAATTCGTTATCTCAAATTGAGGTGCAAAGCTCATCTTTTGGGACACATCCGCACTCAATTGTAGTCCAGTAGTGCCTATCTGACCCCAGGACATAATCCAGAACTAGGTCAAGACTAACCGTCAAAGGACAAGAGCAACTCACCGGGAATAATCTGGGAAGGGCCTGAGTTCCCGCCGCTTCCGCCGCCGTCCAAGGGGCAGGCCCGCTCACGCGGCTCCCTGTGGTCGCCCTTGACTGCTGCTTCGCTGCGGGAATTTTCCAACTATGAGAGGCTTTGAGCCGCTCTGTCAGATCTACACGCAATCTCGCTCTACGTCTAGCTAAAATTGGGCGTAATCAGGCGGGCAGAAACGTGGCTGTCCAGGGACCGGAGGTTTGTTTGGTTACATAAAGAAACGAACGATGGATAGGGTTCTGCGGTCCCCCCATGCTGTCGCGTGTGAATTAGTTGAGGGCGGCGCCCCGATCACTGTGGTTCGTGATCAGCTCCCCCATAGCGACGTCCGTCAAACCCTCGGGATCTACGGTCACGTCATTGGCAATAGTCAGCACAATGCGGTAAACCGGCTGGCGAAGCGGCTCATCGTGTGAGAAACGCAACTCCTCAAGGTGGAGCGGGCCCGGGCAGCATAGTAGGCACCCGGGCCTCCGCGCGCTTGCCGGATTTGCTATCCGCATGAGAGAAGAAATGATTGAATGCAACGAAGGAACGCGTCTTCCCAATCTCGGCTAACAGTTAACTCGGCACGCACGGTGCAAGGACGTTTTATGGTCTTGCTTTCGTCGGCGACGAATGTGAGCGCCGTATGGGCACCCACGGTATCGCGGAGTTTCTTAAGTTCGCGGTCGATGGCGTTCTTGCCAAGGCGAGGCTTAAGGGCCAGGGGATCTGGAAAATATTGATGTCTTCTGAAAAGCGCTGGATGAGGTTCCAGCCTTTCGCCAGACTAGTGCCGCCTTTGGAGATGACACCGGAATCCTTCAAGCAGAGCATTTCCATTTGATCAGTTGAGGGGCGATAATCTTGACTTGAAATGGAAGCAAGGCGGGCTTCAACGCACCCACAGTGGAAGGTCCGAGTGCTGCAGAACGATGGACCCAAATGTTTTGCCAAAAACCCAGCTACCCGCCCAATAGCAGGACGGGTAGTTGGGCGAAAGACCGGTCTGCGAATTTACCAGATCAATTTCAGGGCAAACTGGATCTCCCTCGGGTCCGTCGCTAGGAGGGAAATCGTTCCGACGCCAGCTGAAGACCCGTCCTGGTTGAAAAGCCCCGAGAAGCAGTCGCCACTGCACGGCTGGGGTGGAACGAAGTTGTTATGGTTGAAAATATTGAATATTTCGGCCCGGAACTGAAGATTGAAGGCTTCCGAGATGCGCTTGACAGGGAAGTTCTTCAGGACAGAGAAGTCCATGTTCACAAGATGTGGACCGTTGATGCTGTTCCGAAGGACATTTCCCGGAGCCAAATTGGCGCAGTACGTCTGGCCGGCCGGCGCAGGTGCTGCGCCCGGGAATGGACCGCACGGGTAGGGGAGTGAACCTAACGAAGACGTTGGGACAGTC
>Ga0206981_10358_pt1 | contig 11731 bp, 8 predicted proteins | sample Alteio_BWMinCont_17_FD_153312 | JGI IMG/M metagenome (GOLD analysis project Ga0206981, IMG submission 153312) | Enriched cells from forest soil in Barre Woods Harvard Forest LTER site, Petersham, Massachusetts, United States -... | ecosystem: Environmental > Terrestrial > Soil > Temperate forest >... | reverse complement strand
CCGAAAGATAACCAGCAGTTAAATTAAGTTTTCCTAGCAAAATGGTGCCGGCAATGCCCATAAATAAACCCATTACCAAACCCTGCCCTGTGGTCATACGCCCGGCAGGTATGGGCCTGTCCATGGTGCGTTTCATCAGCTTATCAAGGTCCTTCTCTATTATTTCGTTAAAGCAATTAGCTGCAGCAGTTACCAAAAAGCCGCCGGCAATAAGCATCAGCCAGTTAGTCCAAACAATTTCACCATTAACTTTACTTCCTATTAAAAATGATATGGAAGCCGAAAACACCACCAAAAAGGTGAGCCTTAACTTTATCAGCTTTGAAAAATCACTCCAGATCATCGTTGAACCCCTCCTTTAACCGACTGATATAAATTTAACATCAGATAAAATTGTGCGCTGAAAACCAATGTCGCCAGCAATACATGCGCGGCTTGTGCAACTGGTGGTAATGCCCAATAGGATAACAAGATCCCGGTAACAATTTGCAGCATTATCATCAAAAACACAAAACTCATTATTTGTTGCTGTAATGAATGACGGCTAAATGTACGACGCATTAAAGCATACAATACAATGTTAGCTACCAATACCAATATAGCTACATCCCTGTGCTGTGTAAAAATAACACCGGCATTACTTATCCAGTCATCGCGGTAACCGCCTTGTAAATGGCCGGCAACAGCGTCAATTTTTTCTCTAACCTCACTGCCAAAAGCAATTTGCACAATGCTTATTACTAAAGCCAGTAACGTTGCAATATGCGTTACCGGGTTAACAGTAAGTTTTGGTCTGCCATAAACCCGCGCCAAATGGTAAGTAATTATACTTAAGGCCAATATGGCCAATGCAAGCAGCATATGTACCGTAACTATCCATGCAACCAGGTTTGTTGATACAACTATTGAGCCCAGCCATCCCTGGAAACCCACCAGTATCACATTCAGAACACTTAATACAGGTATCAGTTTATTTTCGCTGCGGTAACTAAACGCTAAAATAGCAGTTAACAATAAAAAGATCCCTGAAACAGCACCCAAAAGCCGGTTGATATATTCCGTCCAGGTTTTAGCCACGTTAAATTCTTCGGGAACCAGTATTGATCTGTCCTGGCGGATACGTTTTGCCAGATCACTGTAACCAAACACATCCAGTGTTTTAGCAAAACGCTGATTTTTGGCTAAACGGCCGGCAACATACTTCTGCTTATAATCTTTTGGTAACTCCGAGCTGCTTGTTGGCGGTATATACCTTCCAAAACACTTAGGCCAATCCGGGCATCCCATTCCTGAACCAGTACTACGTACAACTCCGCCTGCAAGTATCAGTATAAATAGCAGAATTATAGTAGCGAGGTTGATTTTTTGGAACCGGATTTTCGACGTGGATGTCCTCATTTATTTTAAGCTGAAAGCCAAAAGCACAAAGCAGAAAGCTGATAGTAGCCTCTACAACATGCCTGCTCCAGGTGTTGTATCAATGTATTTTAAAAATTTAGGGTACCTGTTATGGAAATATTTCCGGTACAGATACCCTAAAAGATCAGATCGGTAATAAAACTATTTTACCGCTTCGTTAGCTTTTTGTGCATTTGTCCATTTGGTGTGTTCTTCCAAACCACCTGGATTATCTTCAAAGTCATGAGGCAGATTTGAGCTCATGGTTTGTGAAAATGGTACGTTTTGCGGTATAAAATCTGTATCATGCCCAGGCTTGCTGTAATCATACGGCCAGCGGTAAACGGTTGGTATTTCACCATCCCAGTTGCCGTGAATATGTTCAATTGGCGCTGTCCACTCCAACGTGTTGGCATTCCATGGATTCTGAACGGTTTTCTTACCCCAGAAAATAGAATGAACAAAGTTGTATGCGAAAGCTAACTGAGCAATACCCGCCATAATAGCTGCCCAGGTTATAAATACGTTTACTGTTAACCAGCGTTTCATTGATTCAAACTCGGTGAATGCATAGTAACGACGTGGTACACCGTCAAGTCCCATAAAGTGCATCGGGAAAAACACCAGATAAGCACCAATAAAGGTTAACCAAAAGTGCAGGTAACCTAAACGCTCATCCATCATCCTGCGGTACATTTTAGGGAACCAGTGATAAACACCGGCAAGCATCCCGAATATAGCCGCCGACCCCATTACAAGGTGGAAGTGGGCGATAACGAAATAAGTATCGTGCAAATTAATATCCAAAGCAGCGTTACCCAGGAAGATCCCGGTTAAACCACCAGAGATAAAGAATGAAACCATCCCGATAGCAAATAGCATAGCCGGTGTAAAGCGGATATTACCGCGCCACAGTGTAGCCAGCCAGTTAAAGGTTTTTACCGCCGATGGCACCGCGATAATTAATGTTGTGATCATGAACACACCGCCCAGGAACGGATTCATACCCGTTACAAACATGTGGTGACCCCAAACTATAAATGATAATACGGCAATACCTATTAAAGAGTAAACCATCGCATGGTACCCGAAGATAGGCTTACGTGAATTTACCGCCAATACTTCGGATGAAAGACCCATTGCCGGCATAATAACGATATATACCTCAGGGTGGCCCAGGAACCAGAACAAGTGCTGGAACAATATCGGACTACCGCCTTCAAAAGGCATTACCTTTCCATTCAGTACAATGTCAGAAAGATAAAAGCTTGTGCCAAAGCTACGATCGAATATCAATAATACCACACCGGCAACCAGTACAGGGAATGATAATACACCTAATACAGCAGTAAGGAACAATGCCCATACAGTCAAAGGCATTTTCCATAGGTCCATACCTTTAGTACGCATGTTTAATACAGTACTGATATAGTTAATACCGCCCATTAGCTGTGAGGCAATGAATAATACCATACTGATCAACCATAATGTCATACCCATATCTGAACCAGGCATAGATTTTGGTAATGCTGATAATGGCGGGTAAATTGTCCAGCCACCGCTTGCAGGTCCTTTTTGAACAAGGAAAGATGATAACATGATCAAACTGGCAATAAAGAAGAACCAATAAGAAAGCATGTTAACAAATGGCGATGCCATATCACGTGCACCAACCTGAAGAGGGATCAATAAGTTTGCAAAGGTTCCGCTCAATCCGGCAGTTAATACAAAGAATACCATGATGGTACCATGTATGGTAACCAATGACATATAAAAATCAGGGCTGATCCTTCCGTTAGGAGCGAAACGACCTAATAATGTTTCCAGTATAGGGAATGATTTATCCGGGTAAGCAAGCTGGATCCTGAATAAGATAGATAAGGTCATTGCAATAAATGCCATAATGATCCCTGTAACCAGGAATTGCTTGGCTATATACTTATGATCCTGGCTAAATACGTATGTATTCAGAAAAGTTGCTTTATGGTGGTGTTCGTGACCTTCTTCGTGATGTACAACTCCGTGATCGTGAACTGCTAATGTTGACATAATCGTTACTCTTATATTAATTGTTTAACGCTAACCTGTTTGATGCTGCCTTTACCTGCGCTGCTGGTGTTGCATCAGCAAAATGCAATTCCTTCTTTAACGGGTCAGATAAATATGGTTTTTGTTTTGCTATCCAGTCCTGGTATTCAGCTTGTGTAACAACGCGTACTACTTTCTGCATGTTGTAATGAGCTCCTCCACATATTTTGTTGCAATAAAGCAGGTATTCAAAATTAGGGTTATCGGTTTTTCTCCGCATTTCAGCCGTGGTAATAGTTGGCACAAATTTGAAGAAAGTAGGCAAGCCAGGTACTGCGTTTTGCTGCAACCTGAAGTGCGGCATATAAACACTATGGATTACATCCTGTGCGTGAATATTTAGTCGTATTGATTGATGAACAGGCAATACTAAAGTATCAGCAGAAATATCATCAAGACTATTGCGGTCTTTAAAATCAACACCTAATTTGTTTAGTGGTGTAGTTAACCTGAAATTAAGCGACCCAAGTTTTCCATCGGCGCCAGGGTAACGAAGCTCCCAGGCAAACTGATGACCGGTAACGTCGATATTTAAATCGCCTTTTTGCTGACTGCTGTCCTCAACCCTTTGCCAGGTAAAAAATCCAAACACAACCAATATGGTTAAAACTGCTGCAGGGATAATTGTCCAGATCTTTTCGATCAGGTTATTGTGTGGTAAAAAGTAAGCCTTGCGTTTATCAGAACCACGGTAAACAAATGCGAAGCCAAAAAGGCAGATCTGTGTTATTACAAATACTATCAACGTAAGTATAGTAGTTGTGGTAAACATACTGTCAATTGCACCGCCATGGGCTGATGCTGCTTCGGGTAACTTCATGCTTCCCTGCACAGTTAATGACCAGTAAGCACCGTACATTCCTGTTATAAGGAATAAAGCACAGCAAACGCCCATAATGCCATTCCAGTTCAGGCCTTTTTTACCCTGCATTTTTTGGGTAAGGTCATAAACCCTTAATATTTTACCCAATATGGCAACACAAAGTGCAGCTACAAAAAATAGTAATACGTAATAGCCAACCCCTGTCCACATAGCGCCTTTATCAACAGTAGCGGTATCAGCCGCCGCTGTTGCCTGCGCCATTAACTGGTTTGTGCCAAACAGCACGAACGCTGCAAAAAGCGATAGTGTTTTTTTAGAATTTATTAGTTGTTTGAATCCCATTTTAATGGTTGTTTGGTATTCTTTTATTTAGTGCAAAAATAACAATTATTACAAATGATGGTGAAGACTCTCTTCAAGCAGCGGGTGTTTTTTAGGAACCAGTGATTTAAACTTGCTTAAAGCACTTGATACCATAAATATGAACAAGCCTATGAAACCTACAAATAAACATATTTCAATCGGGCCTATCTCTGTTGCCCAGCTTGATTGCGGGCCTACAGTACCAGGCATAATCATTTGCCAGTAATCAAGCCAGTGGCCACATATTAATATAATACAAGCTACTTTTAACACACTAACCTTACGTTTTGAATCGCGTGACATTAAGGTTAACAGCGGTGTAAGGAAGTTTACAATAATGTTTAACCAAAACCATGGCTTAAATTGCGGCTCCCACCTTCTGTAAAAATAAGCGGCTTCTTCAGGGATGTTTGCATACCAGGTTAACAGGAATTGTGCAAACCACAGGTAAGTCCAGAATACAGAGAAACCAAACATTAGCTGACCTAAGTTGTGCAAATGATCTTCAGTTACCCATTGCATGTAACCGGCTTCACGTAAAAGTATCAGTGTTAAAGTGATAACTGATAAACCACCAACCCAAAGGGCGGCAAAGTTATACCAGCCAAACATGGTTGAAAACCAGTGTGCCTCTAATGACATGATGGTATCAAAAGCAAATAACGGAACGGTAAAACCAAATATTAAAAGGAATATAACCGATACTTTAAAGCTTTTGTTATAGTTAAACATACCACCAAGTTCATCCTCATTGTTTGAGTATTTTACCAATAAGCGGCCTAACCAGCTATAGCTTCCCAAATAAATAACCAAACGGATCAGGAAGAAAGGAATATTTAAGTAACCTGATTTTGCTGTAATTATAGCATCGTAATTTTCATTACCTTTTATGGTTACACCTTTAAGCGCCCAAAGTTTATACAGGTAAGGGATAGTTGTCATTTTACCTTCCTCATTAGGGCCGGTATGTGTAATAAATAAACCTGCGCATATAATAGCAAGTAATATAATACCTGCGTAAGGCAATACTTTAGCAAATGCCTGCGGAACACGAAGCACTGCTGTTGACCAGCCTGCCTGTGCTACATATTGCACAGCGCAAAAGAAAATACCGCAAATGCAAACGCATGAAAGGTAATAACCGTTAAGCAGCAAGTTTGCAAATGTGCGTTCACCCGCGCCTGATGCAAAGCCAAAGATTAATCCAACCAGACCAATAACGATCATGATCAGGCTCCAGGTTCTGGCCCTGCCTTTAAATTCAAATTGCTCGTCGAAACTATGAGAATTGTTCATTAATAATAGCTTATAAAGTTTGTAAATGGTGAACGTACATAATTACTTTCCAGCGTTCTTTAGGCTCAAGCTGTGAAGCGTATGAGCCCATTGCGTTTACACCATAAGTAATAGTATGATAAATTTTACCGTCTGTCAGATCTTTCATTGCGCCGCCGCGTGATGATTGTCCTTTTGAATATGATGGAGGAGTCGGGAAACCGTGCGCAACCACCAAACCATCGCCCTGCCCGCTTACGCCGTGGCATGGTGAGCAAAAATGCTCAAACAATATCTTGCCATCGGCATAGTTTGCCTGCGTTTGCGGCAATGTGCTTTTTACTTCAAGGCCAGCTTTTTCATATCCGTCCTTATTGTTCGGGTAGTCAAATCTTACAAAACCTAGCGGAGTAGTACCTGCCGGCGGAACCTGCGCAGTTTTACCATCCTTAAAGTTGTCATTTTTCTGGTCGGGGTCGTATGCAATGTGCTCATACATATTGGGAGCGTATTCCCATCCGGTACTTCTCTTATCCTTGCAAGATGTAACTATAATCGTTGCAACGATAGTAATAACCGTTATGCCCAATATTTTAATTTTATTCATAGCTAACATATTTTCTATCGTTATGCTTAACTTCTACTGCGCCTGCTTCTTTTAATAAATTAGTGATGTCCTCGTGCGGGATGTTTCCTTTTGCGTCAATGGCTATAACAAACCTGTCATCAGTAGCCCTTAAATCCATTACCCTTGGTGTACGCCCCGGAAACAGGTGGGTTGCGTAAAAGAAGGTAAGCGTCATCCCAAATGCTGTAAATAATACAGTCCACTCAAAAGTGATTGGAATAAAATCAGGGATGGCAAAAGCAGGTTTACCGCCAATGTTCATAGGCCAATCCTGTACAAGCATGTAATATGCCATGCTGAATATGGTTGTACCGCCCAGGCAGCCAAACATAAATGCTGCATAACCCAAACGAGAATCCTTTATACCAAGCTTTCTTTCAATACCATGGATAGGCATTGGTGTGTAAACATCGTAAATAGGAACACTGTTTTTTTGTAGTGTATCAATCCCGTTCATCATTTCATCGGGATCTGCAAAAAGGCCTAAAATATATTTCGTGCTGCTCATTTTTATCTTTTTTGGTAATCAGTAATATCAACGCTGTCAAACGATGTTAATGATTCTTTATAGTACTCTACCTGTTCAGGCTCTAAATGACCGCCATCTATCAATTTCTTCTTAGCCTGCTCGCTGCTGCTCTTCAAGATCAGTTTCACTTCGGCCATTGCAATTGAAGGCAATACACGGATGAATAACAGGAACATGGTAAAGAACAAACCGATTGAACCAACAAACACGCTTACGTCAACCCAGGTTGGATAAAACATTGCCCAGCTTGATGGTACAAAATCACGGTGCAGGGAGATAACGATAATTACGAAACGCTCGAACCACATCCCGATGTTTACTACGATAGACAACACCCATGAAATTGGAATATTTGTACGGATCTTTTTAAACCACATCAGCTGCGTCATCAGTACGTTACAACCGTACATCATACAACCTGCCCACCAGTATGGCCCGATAAACCTGTTTAAGAAGGTATATTGCTCATATTCGCCGCCTGAGTAGTAAGCGATAAAGAACTCGGTTAAGTAAGCCACACCTACAATTGATCCGGTTAAGAGGATGATCTTATTCATCGCTTCAATGTGGAACATGGTGATGTAGTTCTCTAAACCTAATACTTTACGGGTTACCAGTAACAGTGTTTGCACCATGGCAAAACCTGAGAAGATAGCCCCCGCAACGAAGTATGGAGGGAATATAGTGGTGTGCCATCCCGGTTCAAGGGAGGTAGCAAAGTCCATTGATACAATGGTGTGTACTGATAGTACCAGCGGGGTTGAAATACCTGCCAGTATCAAACATACCGTTTCAAAACGCTGCCATGTTTTTACTGAACCAGTCCAGCCGAAAGACAATACAGAATATATTTTTCTGCGGATGCCTGTAGCGCGGTCGCGGATGGTTGCAAGGTCAGGCAATAAACCCGTGTACCAGAATACTAATGATACGGAAAAGTAAGTTGATATCGCAAACACGTCCCATACCAGCGGTGAGTTAAAGTTAACCCATATTGAACCGAACTGGTTTGGCAGCGGCAAAGGCCAGTATGCCAACCATGGGCGGCCCATGTGTGATACTACGTATGTGGCGGCGCAAATTACCGCAAAGATCGTCATCGCTTCGGCCGACCGGTTGATGGAGTTACGCCAGTTTTGACGGAACAGTAATAAGATTGCCGAGATAAGTGTTCCGGCGTGACCAATACCTACCCACCACACGAAACCGGTGATATCCCAGGCCCAGCCTACTGTTTTGTTTAATCCCCATGAACCTATACCATACCAAAATGTATAACTCACGGCAAATACCCAAAGGCATGCACCTAACGACGCTACGGAAAAACCAATCCACCACGCTTTGCCGGGCATATTTTCAACAGGGCGAAGTACATCATTTGTAATTTGGGCGTACGTGATGTTTTTTCCCGTAATTAACGGTTCCCTGATTATCGATTCACTATGAGATGCCATATTTTAAAATCTCTCTTGTAATTAATTAAGCCTCTTGTTCAGATATGTTTCTAATTTTTGTTTGGTAACCAACACCTGGTTTTACGTTTAACTCTTCTAAAACGTAGTAAGTTCTTTCGCTTTTTAAAGCTTTTGAAACTTCAGATTCAGGATCGTTAACATTACCAAACACGATAGCGTTAGCCGAGCATGTTTGCTGGCAAGCCATTTTAATATCACCGTCTTTAAGCGGGCGTTTTTCAATTTTAGCTTTAAGCTTGCCTGCCTGGATGCGCTGAATACACATTGAGCATTTTTCCATAACCCCACGGAAACGCGTAGTAACATCGGGGTTAAGTACTAATTGTGTATGCTCGTTGTTCAGGTAGTTATCAAAACGAGAATCGTTCCAATAGTTAAACCAGTTAAAACGACGCACTTTGTACGGGCAGTTGTTAGCACAGTAACGGGTACCCACACAACGGTTATAAGCCATATGGTTCAAACCTTCAGATGAGTGAACGGTTGCTAATACCGGGCAAACGGTTTCACATGGTGCATGCTCACAGTGCTGGCAAAGCATTGGCTGGTAAACAACCTTTACGTGGTCAAGGTCTTCAAGCTTAGCAATTTCATGCTCTCTTGTAACACCGCCATCGCCATTGTCATTAAAGCTGTAGTAACGGTCAATACGGATCCAGTGCATTTCGCGGCGTCTCCTTACTTCATCCTTACCAACAACCGGAACGTTGTTCTCAGCACTACAAGCTACCACGCAGGCACCGCAACCGGTACATGCATTAAGGTCAATCGCCATTACCCAATCATAAGCAGGACGATCATATTTTTGCCAGAAAAGATCTGGTTTATCATATTCTTTGTGACCTTCACCTTTACCAGTACCCGTAGCCGGGTTTTTAAGGTATTCAGTGAATGATGCTTCTTTTATAATACTGTTACGACCCTCGATAGAGTGGTGTGTTTGTGTTTGTGCCAGTGGCGAATTTTCACCTGTTGGGGTTAATGTTGCAGTAGCGCTTGTTTGCAAAGTTCCATTGCGTAAGCTATGGAAAGGAAAAGCGTTTTTACCAACGTTAATACCAACCGGACCAACAACTGTACGGCCATAACCAACAGCTACGGATATAGTGCCTTGCGCCTGGCCTGGCTGTGATAATACAGGCAATGCTATTGAATAGCCGTTTGCATCTATCTTAACAACGTCACCGTCCTGCAAGCCTTTCTTCTTCATATCCGAAGGAGACATGGCTGCAAAGTTATCCCAGGTTACTTTTGATACCGGATCAGGCAATTCCTGCAACCATGGGTTATTGGCGCGTTTACCATCGCGCATTGCTACGGTTTGATAAAGCTGTAATTCTGTTTTATCGCCTGCAAGCAGGTTGCTGTGATCTATTATAGTTTGTGCAACCGCATTAAGGTCTTTACTAAATGTATAAGAACCAGCAGTTACAGGGGTTGCTTTAACAAAACCGGTTTGCAAAAGGGTTTCCCATCCGCTCTGGCCTGATAAGCCACCTTTAGCTAACAGGTTTTTATCCCAGTTGTTCCTTACGTAAGTATAGTAATCCTTAGCAGGGACATCACTCCATTTCATCAGGCTTTGTTCAGCCTGGCGGGTGTCATAAACAGGATTAATTGTTGGCTGCAATACCGTATAATATCCTGATAGCGCATTGTCATCACCCCATGATTCCAGGTAATGATGATTTGGAGCCACTATATTACAAAGTGCAGAAGTTTCATCAGCATTTGAAGCAAAAGACACTTTTAAGCGCACTTTCTTCAATCCATCGGTAAAATCTTTGCTGCTGTAATAATCATATGCCGGGTTAGCATTCAAAAAGAACACCGCGTCAACCTGGCCACTTTTCATATCGCTTACCAGTTCGGCAAACTCAGCATCGTTACCTGCATATTGTAATGATGGATTATCCAGATCGATAGTAGCTCCGTAGCTACCCAGTAATGAGTTAATGGCGTTAACCAAAACCTGCGTAGCTACATCATTCGAACCTGCAACTACCAGCGCTTTGCCTTTAGCTGCAACCAGTTCTTTAGCTGCTATAGTGATTGCATTTTCAGCAACTTTATTACCTATTGCCTTTGTGCCTGCTAACGTTGATCCTGATATTGCGTTGTATAAAGCAATCAGAGCCAAACCTTCTTCTGACGGTTTAACGGGGATCCTTACGTCAGCATTTGAACCTGTAAGGCTCATACCAGATTCAAACTGAATATGGCGCGACATTTTTTTGCTTTCGAGCGATTTATTGTTCCTGTTTGAAACGTACTGCCTGGTAAACTCCTCAGGAGAGATCCAGGTACCCAGGAAATCAGCGCCAAAACTTACAATTATATCGGCTTTATCAAAGTTATAGTGCGGCAATACTGCTTTACCAAAACTGTTTTGATTTGCCTGGATAATACCGGTATATGATACCGCATCGTAATTGATATGTTTTGCAGCAGGGAATTGCTTTATAAAATCAGCAATAACACCCAATGTTGAAGGGCTGCTAACTGTTGATGATACAATGCGGATCTTTTTACCTGATGCTTTAATATTTAGCAGTTCTCTAACTACAAAATCATCAACTTGTGCCCATCCGCTATCACCACCATTTTTTAGCGGGTTTTTCAAACGGTTAACATCATACAAGTCAAGCACCGATGCTTGTGCTTGTGCACTTGCACCACCCTTTGCTATAATGTCATTCGGGTGACCTTCAATTTTGATCGGACGGCCCTCGCGGGTTTTAACTAAAATAGCCTGTCCTTCGTAAGTTGAAGTATAGTAGTTGGGAATTCCCGGCGTAACTTCTTCCGGTTTTATTAAATAAGGTATTGATTTATGAACCGGCACTTTCTGACAAGCAGCCAGGGTTACAGCACCAACGCCAAAGCCCAGCGCTTTCAAAAAATCGCGTCGCGGAGATTTGCCTTCCAAACCACCACCGGTTAAAACTTCTTCGATAGGAATAGGCTCCGCAAATTCGTGTTTATTTAATTCAACAAATTCCGGGGTTTTGTTCAGCTCTTCTAAACCTTTCCAGTATTTTTTATTGCTATCCATTTAAGCTATATAAACTGTAATGCTACGTTTTAATAATATTAATAATGGCACTTACCGCACTCAATACCACCCATTAATGCGGCGGTAACCTTTTTGC
>Ga0206981_10357_pt1 | contig 11742 bp, 9 predicted proteins | sample Alteio_BWMinCont_17_FD_153312 | JGI IMG/M metagenome (GOLD analysis project Ga0206981, IMG submission 153312) | Enriched cells from forest soil in Barre Woods Harvard Forest LTER site, Petersham, Massachusetts, United States -... | ecosystem: Environmental > Terrestrial > Soil > Temperate forest >... | reverse complement strand
TTTTTTTTTATATTGCACACAGGTCTGTCGCCCCGCAAAATTTTCGTCCATTGATTCTGACAAGAATACCGGTTCATCACGAAAATTTGTGCGGGGTCTGGTAGCTGCCTAGATAGGTTCATTTCTGTGTCAGCAAGACTATCATCCTTGCAGATATCTTGTGTGCTATCACTACCAGACCCCGCACAAAAAAGCGTGATAGGACTACTTTCTTATCAAGAATGGGGGCGCGTTTTTTGCGGGGTGAGTGTGCCACGAATGCAATTGTTACAACGGAAGTAACTTTGCAATGTTGCACAAACGATGAGGGAGGGCCCCTCGCAATCGGTAATCAGGTACAGATTGCAAACTACCTTAAGCGGCTTTAGCCAAAAGCTACGGTCGTGAGCGTTAAGGAAAAGGCGTGCTAGACACGTCAAGTGTGAATCAAAGAGATGAACGCAAGTAAACTGCTGATCAGGCATCGAAAGCAATGGAGTGGTGTCGAAACCAGGTAGCTCGTCCATATCTGGGAATAGAGTTCAAGAGTAGCCTGAATAGCTGCTTGAGCGACATCCGGTGTAGAGGCAGCATGACTTTGATTCAGGCGTTAGTGTGAAACGTGGGAAAACCTGCTGTTTTGATGTTAAGGAAAAAGTCTGAAGCGGAAGCCCCGCCAGGATGAAAGTACCGAAGCGAAACAGAGGCGCGGAGCAATACCATAGTAGTGATGAAGTTGCTGTAATGGCAATGGAGCGAAGGGGTTGCATTGTTCGATGTGTATAACAAGCCAACCGAAAGGAAGGAGTAAGCCAATACCATGAGGATGTATGAAATCTCCAAACAAATTGTTATGGAGGCGTATGAAAAAGTGAAAGCGAATAAAGGAGCAGCAGGTGTGGATAATGTAACCTTGGCAGACTTTGAGAAGGATCTGAAAAACAATTTGTATAAGATCTGGAATCGAGTGTCGTCAGGCAGTTATTTTCCGCCGCCAGTGCGTATGGTAGAGATTCTCAAGAGCGACGGAAAGACTCGTAGGCTTGGAATACCGACTGTGGCGGATCGCGTCGCTCAAATGGTGGCAAAGATATATCTAGAGCCACAAATAGAGCCGCATTTTCATGAGGATTCATATGGATATCGACCGAAGAAATCAGCACACCAGGCTATCAGCGTAACGCGAAAGCGCTGCTGGAAGTATGACTGGGCGATTGACTTGGATATAAAGGGATTCTTTGACAATCTAGATCATGAGCTTGTGATGCGAGCGGTAGAGAAGCACACAGATTGTAAGTGGCTGCTGCTTTACATCAGGCGCTGGTTAAAAGCGCCGATGGAAATTACAGCAGGCCAAATACAAGAACGGACTAAGGGCACACCGCAAGGTGGAGTAATTAGTCCGCTGCTAGCAAATTTATTTCTACACTACGCGTTTGACAAGTGGATGAAGGTAAATCACTCACAAAATCCATTTGAACGCTATGCAGATGATATTGTTGTGCACTGCAAAGCACAAGAAGAAGCTGAACTGCTATTGAGAGCGATTGAAAAGCGGCTAAACGATTGCAAGCTGGAGTTACATCCCGACAAAACACAAATAGTGTACTGCAAGGATGATAATCGAGGCGGAAATTTCCCACAAACGAAATTCGATTTTCTTGGATATACGTTTCGACCAAGATTAGTGAAAGGACATGGTGGGGAATGCTTTGTAGGTTTTACCCCGGCGATCAGTGACAAAGCTGCTAGAACAATAGGCCAAAAGATGCGGGAATGGCGACTCCAATCGCGGTGTGGAGGAAGCTTGGAAAACATTGTCGAGGAATTTAATTCTGTGATAAGAGGCTGGATAACTTATTATGGGAGATTCCAGAAGTCGGCGCTATATCCAATATTTGAAACGCTTAACACAAGGTTAGCAAAGTGGGCAAAAAGGAAATATAAGAGGTTGAAAGGCAGTGATAAGCGAGCTATGCAGTGGGTAGAAAGGATAGCCGCGAAACAACCAAATATGTTTGCGCACTGGCAAGCTGGAATCATATATGCATCTGGACGATAAGAGCCGTATGAATCGAGAGGTTCACGTACGGTTCTGTGAGAGGCTGAGGGTGTAATTCCCTCGGCCTACTCGACCAGACCTGTGTGCAATGCCAAGAAAACCCAGCGTATAGTGAGGATACTTTATGGGTAAAGGTAAGCGCAAAAGCTGTGCGGGATGACCGGTTATTGAAAGGCAGTTAATCTATCCGACACGCGGTGAATAACCCATTGTCGGTGTCTCATCATGAGCTTGAACTTTTTTCGTGTTTGATTTGCCAAATAAAGTTGCGGCAACCGCTAAGCTGACACCAACTCCCGCTAGCAAAGGAAACGTTTTTCGAAATGTGGAATACGCTTTTATCGACGTCATTGCTGTCGAGTTTAAGGAATTGCTCAACGCTAATCTGCGAATTTTATTGCCGACGTAATCGATATTATTGCAGTTGATGAGAAAATCAAAATGCGTTTGACTGAGTAAGCCAGACTTATTCAACGGGTTTAAGGGTAAATCATCGTAAACTTCTGCGGAGTAATAATGAAGATGATCCATCCAAAAAGGCGAGTTTGACGTTGACGGTGTCATGTTCTTGATAAAGCAATCTACCTGTCTAAGCGGCATGACCCAGGCAGGATAATTTTTGGGTTTTAAATAGTAGACAATCAAGCTGTCAATATTCGCTTGCGTGAGCAAACTGGGTTTAGCATTTGCTAAATCCTGAATGTTTTCCTTTATCGCATCAAAGCGACCTACTTTAAATAATTTATTTAAATTTTCCTGAGTAGCAAGATCGCAGGTTGCAAGTATTCCAAGCGTGCAAGCTAGATCATGAAAATGTCTGTGCTCTTTGATAAAGCCAGGGATATTTTCTGAGGTCAATAAGGGTAAAGGAACTTTAGTGAATGCGGTGAGAAAATTTAATCTTGAGGCGGTACAATAAAAATATTCGTGTTCGTAAATAGAAAAAATTTTATTTGCGTGTGGGTATAATGGTTGGTGGCTTTCGAATAATTTGACGGTAGCCGTTTTGATTTCAGGCTTAAGCCATTCCATAAAGTGAGTAGGCACACTGGGTATTGTTGCGAGGAACCGTTTCCTAGCAAGAGGATTGGTATGGAGTCCTAAGACTCTTTGGGATAAGCGGATTGTTTTTATTCTGAGCATTGTGGTGGCGACCATCATATTAAAAAAAGTACTACACCATACCTACCAGTTAAGATTAAGTCAATTTTAAGCTAAAAGTTAGTCTATTATTTAATCTATTCTTAAGGGTTATTAGAATAAAATCTAGCTTAGTTAGGTTGGATGGTATAAAATTATACCAGTCACAGGAGCAGGGAGGCTGAAAAGTTAATGTAAAGTGAGTTTGTTATGCCCATCCATGATCCAGCATATACTGCGGCAACGCCCTCGGAACAGAACCCATTTGTTAATACCTTACAAGAACTCCCGTCACTGATTGTCGCATTAAAGCCGCTGATTGTTCCTATCTTTGAAAATCTGTTGGATTCTCTCGAACAATCCGGGCAGTTACCTCAGGTTATATTGACGACCATAAGCCGACTTTCGCAATCGTATTTTTCCAAGCCCATCGCTTGGATATTGAAGTTTGTGACCACCAAAAGACTCAGGTCTGTGCTGCGCAATTTTGACAGCATTGTCAGGGAAGAATCCGTGAAGTCTGTGCTTGCCGATTTGCAAAAAGAATTCAATTTGCAAGGTGGTGTCATAGACCTTAATCAACTGCTGATAAAATTATTTCGCGCACAGATACAATGGTTAACCTCAGATAAAAAACACAATAATCGAACCATGAAAAATCTGTTAGAGGATTTTGTTAGAACGAATCCAGAACTTAAATTGGCATTGTCAGCGTTAAGCAAGGCGCTATTGATCACGCTTAAAAATTACAAAAACAATCATTTAGCGCAAATTTTGCTGAAGCTATTTCCCGAAGATAAGTTGGCTCAAGTATCGATAAAGTTTTTCCTAGATCATATGGTCAATGAGGAAAATTTAGCATTATTCTACGGCGAGTTCGCAGAAAAAATATATGCGGCGTTTATGAATTTGCTACAAACGCGTTTTACAGAGACGAGATCACCATCCACATTTTTACTAAAACAGCAGCTTGCCAGTGGCAATAACTTTGATGCGATTCGGGCAAGCCTCGCTAAAATAATATTGACACTGGTTCATCCTCTCAAAGCAACATTGAAAACTGCCATTACGAAGGAAAATTTTCCTCAGTTGATGGTGTACATTATCGCTATGCATAACAAACATCCTCAACTTGAAAAAATGATGACTTGGTTGATTCGACACATTGCCAGCTTAGATCGCGCCCATGCGTCAATAGACAAGACGGCAAGCCTTTTGACTGAGGAGAATGTATCAAATTTATTAAAGAAAATACCCGATGCACAATTAGAAAATCTGTTGTGCTTATTGGAGCAGTTTGTGGGTAATGCCATAGCAGACTCGGCAAATTTAAGCTACAACAGCGATATCTCGCACATGATTCGTGCCAAGAAAATTGTGCACGATATTTTTTCTTTGATGAGCCATATAACGAAAAAAGATTTGGTGGATATCGCAGGTATTCTTATACCCGGTCAGTGGGATCACTTGGGCGTAAAATTTTATCTTCATCTGTTTACCGATGACCGGATTCTGAAAAAATGGCTAAGGACATTTTTGCGCGACGTAACGGATACCTTGGATCCCCTCGAAGTTAGATTTCATCAAAGTTTAACTGCTTTTGAAACGTTACTCTTAATTACCGCTAATAAGCCTGAGGCAACGTTAGAGGGAAGAAAGAAATTGATTGCACGGTTTGATCAATTGCTTCATCACGCAAACACAACCTCAGCGGCAATAGCACTTCGTGTCGGTAACCTTAGAGAGCGTATTGCGGATGAAGAAAAGACGGGCAGGGTGACTGAGGTGATGGAAAAAGAAATTTGTAATCTAGAAAAAACCAATAAGTTTATCCGACGTATTTCCGGGAACGAAACTGCTATTAAAAAAATGTTGCTTGATGGTAGTCAGTCTGATCATAAAAAATTGCTGAGCACAATGAACAAAATACGCTATAAATTACATTCATTATTGCAAGATAGACAAAAATACGTGAAGGGAAATAATAGTTTTCTTGAAAATATCATGTCGTTTTTTTATAGTGATCCTGAAGGGTATTTAAGGCGCATACGTAACAAAAAAATAATAGAAAATACCGCAGCAACGCAGTTATATACTCAAGTCCGGGATGCCACGCAAATTGCGGATAAGTTATCGGCTCTTAATAAAGCTGCTCCCATGCTTAACAATATGACAACAGAAATCGAATTGAAAAAGCAGCTTAAAAGTGCTGTTTTACAGCTTAATGTAAACTTAAAAAATAGCATTCAGTTGACTTTCTTTAAAGAAAAAACATTAGTGAAAATAACCAAAGAGTTTTCTAGTTTGACAAAGCGCCCGTAATAATTCTGTCATTGTGAACCCCACGTTGTACTAATAACTCCGTCATTGCGAGCCCCACGTTTTTTGTGGGGTGAAGCAATCCAGGCTGCTGAACGTTACTTCGGTTGTAGCCTGCCTGGATTGCTTCACCCCACAAAAAACGTGGGGCTCGCAATGACGGAATATTAGTAAAACGTGGGGCTCGCAATGACGGAATATTAGTAAAACGTGGGGTTCGCAATGACGGAGTACTAAAACGTAAGACGCTGAACATTTTCCCGTGAAATATTTTCTTCTTCTTTTTTCACGCAAGCAACTTGAAAAACCGGCAACCCCGCTTTAATATAATTTTTTTCCAGCGCGTAATGATAAAGCGTATTGGCATTATGAATAGCCCCAATAAACTGTGATTCACTTGCAACTAAACTAGGGCGATTCTCCCTAATACGATCCAGAATCTTGTGAATGTCTGCCGCAATCGTTTCAGGATTTTTACTTGCAAAAATTTCATTATAATATTTCAAAATTTCCAGCGTTAAAATCAAATGCCCGGTTCGTCCCACGCCCGCCGTACAATGAATTAAAACCAGGCCAGTTAATGACTTTTGAAAAATCTTCCATATAACTTCTTTGCGTTGCTCGATTGATTGATTACAGTCAAAACCATCGTAAATATCCGTAAAATAAATTGGCCAACCATCCTGAAGCTGATAAATCGTCGTGTTAATTTTTTTGGTGACAGTCTGTTTTCCAGCGTTACGTAGCGTTAAAGTCAACTCAGATTCGATAAATGCGGATGGCAAACGTTGACTATCGTCTGGATTTGAAATGATGCTGCCAGATAGGCGCTTAGCCGCCACATTAATGTCATAGTTTTTTCCGCTGTATGCGGCCGTAGTTTCAACTCCACTACAGTAATCATAAAAGCACGAGTGTTCGCTTGTTCCTGTAGCCAAACAGGCTCCAAGAGCGACAATTTCTTTGATATCTAGGCTCTCATTGGCAACGGTACTTTTCATAAAATTGGTGACGGTCGAGCAAGAGGGGCCAGCACTAGCAATAAACGAAGTGCCTGCAATTCGATTCGCGTCATAGGTAGGAAAATATTCATCTTTAAATTGGGGGAAGTTTGAAAATAGTAAAGTTTCGGGGCGCATTTTATTTTTTAAAATTTCATCTTTATCAATTTTTGCCAGCAAGGCACGTCCTATTCTATATCCACCAACAAAATTTTTCTTAGCATGCGCTATAACATCAGCTAATAACTTTTCTTCCAGCTGTTGCTCTGTGAGTGCGGGGATGTTTGGCGCAGGCTTAATGTTGAGTGCTGCAAGTACTGTTGTAGTTGAATCTTGTGAGGTATGACTATGCATTTTAAAAGGCCTCTTTTTTAGTGGGTCTGTTGACGCATTATATTACTGTCCAATAAACTGCGGCTTGTGCTTTTTAACAAACCCCGTGACACCCGATTTGAAATCTTGCGTGAGGCTGCAACTTTCAAATCCTCTGCCTTCGCGTTCCAGATGAGTTTCAAAATCATTTTGCCAGCCCTCATTGACGAATTTTTTGATATTGGCGTAGGATTGGGTCGGCCCTGTCGCTAATTTTTTTAAAATGCGCTGTGTTTCAGTAGCTAACAAATCAGGCGCGACTACCCAATTCACTAAGCCATGGGTCAGTGCTGTTTGAGCGTCAAATAATTCTGAGAGCATTAACCATTCCATGGCTTTTTTCGTCCCCACTAAACGTGGCAGCAAATACGATGCGCCACCGTCTGGGCTGATGCCAAGGCCACTGTAGGCCGTCGTAAACTTGGTAGTATCCGCCGCAATGACTAAGTCACAGGCTGACATCAAACTGATGCCTACGCCGGCGACAGACCCGTGTACGCTGGCTACTACAGGCTTGCCCATTTGCATTATGTTTATGATGGCGGCATTTAAGCTGTGAATGATTTTCAAAATACCTTCTGGCATTTTATCTATATTTTCATGAAAAAATTCTATGTCACCACCCGCCATGAATAAGGGCCCTGCGCCGTTTAACAACACGGCACGAATGGTCTTATCGGTACGAGCGGTTTCGGTGACAACTTCTAATTCATCGGCCATTTCTTTGTTGAAGCTATTCATATTTTGCGGACGATTAAAAGTGATCGTGGCGACATTGTCAGCGACGCTAAATAGTAAGGTGTTAGGCATGGGATATCCTTTGCGCTAAGTTAAAAAACACATTTGATCAGAAAGGCAGGTATCATATCAACCTATATTAAAAATGACTATAGCCGGATCAAAATGAGCTAAATGTCATGTTCTTGTCATCGTAATGTCATTATACTCTTGTTACACTTTTCCCAAGACACGCTAGAGTGAGGTTAATATGAGTTTAAATCGATTTAAAAAGCTGTTTTCAACAAGCAACACAACAGAATCGGCTCCACAGTTTAACATTGATATTGAAGCGCTTGCGGGATTGAACCCTTCAGACAAAAAGCTCACAGTGCAGAAAGCGCAAGAGAAAAAAATACGTTCCTCTGAAGGAACTATTTTTACTTTATTATCGCAAGATAAAAGTGGCAGCATGCAAGCGCGTCTTGATTGGTATATGCAGCATTTACAAGATCATTGTCCCCCCATGACTATAACAGAGGAACCCTGTGAATGGCCGCTCAAGCAGAGATTTGATCCTGATAACTGCGGGGACGGCGAATACCCCGTAACAGTGAAGCAATGCTATGGCACACCTGAACCGACTAATCATACCTTAGATTGTTTGAGAGAAAGCTTAGTCGAAGATTGCTATCAGGGCCCGCATCTTAGCATGGGTGCCATCGCGGCTATCACTGTAGGGTCGGTGGCGGGGACAGTATTATTATTCTCGGCATGTTTTTCTACATTACGATTTTTTGCTACTCGTCAACCCTCAGCTCCTGCAAATGATTATCGCAAATTACCTGAAATTTCAAACTCACCTCAAGAAGGTGAGCTGGTAAAATCAAACACGTTTAGTCCTGTTTGATATTTGTTATCTCGCACAGATGTTGGGTTTCGCAAAAGGCGCTCAACCCAACCTACATAGGTAGGTTGGGTTGAGCGCCTTTTGCGAAACCCAACATCTGCGCTATTTTTTCCTAGGTGAAATCGTTTTATCAATTTCTTTGGCAATGGGGCTGACTTGACTATCTAGTTCTTTATTATTTAATACTTTTTTATCTATTACTTGCATTACCTGCGCTGCACTGAAATTAAATCCAACTGTCTCGCGAAACCAGCTATGATAACTCAAATAAGTTTTTTCTTTTTCAAGTTGGCTATATTCCGCATTTAGTCTGTTAAGGAATTGTGATTTTGATTTAAAGTCGTTACCAGAGCTGAATGATTGTCTCAAATCCTTCACTATGATTTCCTGTTCTTCCAAGGAATCTTTTTGCATTGCTAAGGTATCGCTAGATACTTTCTTGCTAAGTGCCCATAACGCGCCAGTGCCCGCTAATTTGGATAAGATTGATCTGACATTCATAGTGACTCCACTAAGCTGTAAATAAATGGTAGGGTCTATAAGAGTATATTTTTACATCAATGTCAATAAATATGACGATAATAATGCATAATGTAGCTTATTTTGAACAAATGTTGGCTGAAAAGCAAAACATAACTTGCCATTAAGAGTCACATCAGTACAATCGATAACCGCAGTAGACCTACTTTCAACAACTTAGCTCCTTTCTGGGTTTTATTTATTTGCTATACTGTACTTATGCATACTCAACATATCATTGATAGAAATGCTGATCTGCGCCTCTATCCAGGCGCGGATACTCAAAATGTTTTGCAACCTAATTGTCAATTTGCTATCGGTAATTTATATGGTAACCCATTAAAGTTTTTGCACTTTCTTGTCCGGGAACATATTTTAGAGGTCTCTAAAGAACAGTATGAGGCGGCAGTTGAAATTTATCAAAAACCGACGTTAACCGCGGAAGATTTACAGAAATATAACGGAATTATCATGGGAGCCAAGCTTTCTAAGGAAGCCACGAAAAACAAAATTGCCATTTGCCTTGCAGGTGGTGTCATGACCAGTCAAGACAAAAATAACCTTCTAACGCTGCGGATTTTACAAAAATTATCCACGGATGGTATTCATATTGATATATTAGCTTCAGATAATGGCAATGCATTTTTATCGGCTGACAAAGCAAAACTCATCGCAGACTTGAGTCATAGATATTATCAGCCCAAGTTAAAATTACTATCTTATAACCTAGCAAACGACAAGAGTAGCATTACGCTGTTGATGACAGAAGCTGTTGAGCTTAAGCATCTTAAGTCTTTAGCTTACGCATTAAAACTAAAGTACGAAGTTGAAACTCCCGTCAAGTTAGCGCAGCTAATCGATGATGTTAATGCTTTGTATGCAAAGTATGTTATCAAAGGTCAATCAAATGATTTTTTTGAAAAGTATCCGGCGGCGATAAATTTGATTCGGCAACAGCTAAGCGGTCAATCCTATTTAAACAGTATTCTCAATGAGGTGAGTCTTCCTTATCCTATATTCTTTGTTTATGGCGATGTTATCAATGAACCCCGCCATATTGATAATTACCATCATTTTAAACTTGAGACGGCAAACCTCGGTAATGGTTTAGGCCAAGCATCTCCGGGATTAACCGAAGATCAAATTTACAAGGGAACGTATAACTGTTGTTACAGTATAGGCTCATACCAACTGGGGCAGCACATTCTATTAGAACCACGAGGGAATACGGCGTCTCTATTAAAAATACTTCAGTCATCCTCGGGTTCGTCTGATCAAACAAAAAAAGATATTGATGATGTTATGAAAAAAATGGGGATTAAATTGAATGCACCCATAACCGATGAATTTATGGTTAAACTTAAAAAATCGCATGATAAGTTTATTTCTAAAGCCAAACAAAATATTCCTGCTGATATTAAGCTAGCCCCTAATGTGATTATTAAAAAATTTATAAAATATGATCACCAAAATACGGAAGATAAGGCTTGGGTATATGCACTAAAAAAAAGAGGGTTTCTATCTTCTGAGCAAAGCAAAAAAATGAATACAATATTGGACGATAGGCACGATCAGATTATCAAAAAATTTTCCACCCCAACATCCGAGTTCCCAACTCCTTCAGTTGCTGTAGATGTGTCCGAAATAAAAATTTCGTCTGCGGCACCAAAAAAGAGGTAGCGACGGGGTACGCGGACACGTCGCTGTGCTCCTTTGTCCACGCTACATAGATTGTCGGCAATGAAAATTTCGCTGTGGCCAAAGAGAGACATAGATTGTAGCGATGACAAAGGAGCGCAGCGACGTGTCAGCGAACAACCTCTACCTACCCAAACGTGCAAACGTACCTTCTTCTTTCTTAACCGTCACTTCCTGTTCTAGCTCCACTGAATTTTTTCGAGTTAACCGTACTAGCGCATTTGCCGCCAGGCTTATCTGTTCACTGTTCAGTTTGATAATATGTTTAGTCATAAGCTCAAGATGGTTTTTATGCTCTTCTGAACTAGCGGAAACAGGCAACTTACCTAATAATTCTAAGGCAAGTTTAATCATGGCTTGTAAATTTTCTTTAAACGTTACTTCACTTTGATGACCATGTTTGTAATGGCATTTTATTTCACTTAAAATTCCTTTTGAGAAAGTATTGGTAATCAAGTTGGAATCCGTTGTGTGCAGCACATCAAGCCATTGCTTCATGTCAGCCAAAGCAAATTCGCGTTGAATGCTGGAGAAGATGATTTTAAGTGACTTTAAATTATAATGTGTTTTGGCTGATTTAGAGGCTTTAATCGCCAATTCTCTTAGGTTATGCTCACAGCCCGCGGCTCGCATTTGTGTGAATGCATCATTAAGATTAAACGAGTCTTGTGTGGTTGTGCTCGGCAAGGTCTGCGCGCGTTGCATAAAGAAACGCGTAGAAGAAGTTGTCGAATAGCTTACCGGTATTGCAATAGGTAAAATAGGAATAGGGGGGTTCATTAACGCTGTGGTTGCGGCATCCAGTCTGGCTTTTAGTGATGCCTGCATTTTATCACAAACAGTTTTATATTCATTATCGGAGTCACTATCCGTGTCTTCTGGATGAGTCGGTTCAATATAACCTGCTCCACCTACAGCCGCCGAGGCTGATGCGTGCGAAGGGAAGGTGGCAGGGCGAAGTAGTGTAGGTTTTTTCGGCGGTGTTTCTTTGTGTTTATGCAATTTTTCCGCAGCGGTTGCATGAT
>Ga0206981_10244_pt1 | contig 11752 bp, 12 predicted proteins | sample Alteio_BWMinCont_17_FD_153312 | JGI IMG/M metagenome (GOLD analysis project Ga0206981, IMG submission 153312) | Enriched cells from forest soil in Barre Woods Harvard Forest LTER site, Petersham, Massachusetts, United States -... | ecosystem: Environmental > Terrestrial > Soil > Temperate forest >... | reverse complement strand
GCGGCGGATCAAGGAATTGGCTCAAATAGTCAAACAACTCCTGAACAAATTCCAAGTAGTCAAAATCCGAGTAATCAAAATCCAATTTCAGGTCTCAGGTTAGACCCGAAAAGCAGACAAATTATTAGTGAAGTGAGGGAAGGTCTCAACTTAAGCTCCGATCTAGAAGTCATCCGCATGAGCCTAGTTATCGCGTTCAAAAGCTTAAAGGAGCTAATGAAGTAACGGCCCTTTGACACAGGTCTTAAACTAAATTAAACTTTCTTCGTGGCCGAACAGATAGATTATTTAAAAACTTTAAGTCTCCCCGAAACTAACTTTCCAATGAAGGCCAATTTGCCTGTGCGGGAACCAGCTCAAGTTGAGACGTGGACAAAACTAAAGATTTACGACAAAATTCAGGAAAATAATAAGTCTAAACCGATTTTTTCCATGCCTGACGGGCCACCTTATGCCAATGGAAACATACACGTTGGACACTGTCTTAATAAAATATTAAAAGATTTCGTCATAAAATATAAGTCCATGTCGGGATATCGCGCTGTTTTTATCCCGGGCTGGGATTGCCATGGTTTACCTATCGAACATGCAGTCTCAAAGGAATTGGGTAATAAGAGACGTGAAAAATCCGACACAGAAATTCGAAATTTGTGCCGAGAGTATGCACAAAAATATATAAACATTCAGCGTGAACAATTCAAACGATTAGGAATAATAGCCGATTGGGACCATCCCTATACAACTATGGATAAGTCCTACGAAGCCTCTATCATTCGGACTTTGGCCAGAATCTTTGAAAAAGGCTATATGTATCGCGGGGAAAAACCCGTGCACTGGTGTTGGTCTGACGGCACAGCTCTGGCGGAAGCGGAAGTGGAATACGCTGATAGAAAAGACCCATCAATATATGTAAAATTTGAAGTGACCAAGGGTCTTGATAAATTGGGTAATCCCAAAGGGAAAACTTATTTCATTATTTGGACAACTACACCTTGGACGCTTCCAGCAAATTTGGCGATCAGTCTTAATGCCAAATTCGAATACGGACTTTATGAAATCGAACCAGGAGAGAACTGGGTTTTAGCTAAGGATTTAGCTCCTGGCCTTGAAAAACTGGTTGGAAAAAAATTTAATTTCAAAAAGAGTTTCAAGGGAACTGACCTTGGCGGTTCCGTATCAGTCAAATCAGAAAATTTTGATGGTGTAATCTGTAAACATCCTTTCATTGAGCGTAGTAGCTACGTTATTCTGGGGGACCATGTAACTTTAGATGCTGGAACAGGATGCGTCCACACAGCTCCAGGGCACGGCCAAGAAGATTACATCGTTGGTATGAAATACGGCTTAGAGGCCTATAATCCCGTAGACGACTGGGGAAAGTATAATGACTCCGTTCCCGAGTACAAAGGCAAGAGAGTATTTGATGTCAATGCGCTCATTGTTCAAAGACTACAAGATTCAGGTTATCTCATCCTTCACGAAGTTTTAAATCATAGTTTCCCCCACTGCTGGCGTTGCCATAACCCTGTTATTTTTCGAGCCACCGCTCAGTGGTTTATTGCTATGGATCAAACGGAGCGACAAAGTGTTGGCATCAGAGGCAAGGCTCTTAGCGAGATAAAAAAAGTAAAATGGGTTCCGACTTGGGGTGAAAATAGAATTAACTCGATGATTGAAAATAGGCCCGATTGGTGTATCAGTCGCCAGAGACTTTGGGGTGTTCCAATTCCCGTATTTTATTGCGAAAAATGTGGGCAAGCAGAAGCGTCTGAAATTCTGATGGAGAAAGTCGCTAAGCTAGTATCGGAAAAAGGCCTTGAGAGTTGGTATCAAGCATCACCAAAAGATTTCTTAGGCTCCTCCCACAAATGTGTTTGCGGGCACGATCAGTTTCGAAAAGGTTCAGACATTTTAGATGTCTGGTTTGAGAGTGGTGTCTGTCATACGGCTGTTCAAGAAACCCATGACGGTTTGACAAATCCCGCGGATCTTTATCTTGAAGGGAGTGATCAGCACCGTGGTTGGTTTCAATCAAATTTATTAACCAGTGTTGCCATCAATGGACATGCGCCATTCAAAACCGTTCTTACCCATGGTTTTGTCAACGATGCCCAAGGGCGCAAAATGTCCAAGAGTTTAGGTAACGTCACCGATCCGTTTAAAATAATGGAAAAGAGTGGAGCAGAAATATTAAGGCTCTGGACCGCCTATGAAGATTACAGCAATGATTTGCAGGCAGGACAGGAAAGTTTTGACCGAGTTGGAGAAAGTTACAGACGAGTCAGAAATACATGTAAGTATATTTTGGGAAATCTCAAAGATTTCAATCCCGAGATCCATAGTATGCCTTACGAAAACTTGCTTGAACTTGACAAGTGGGCCCTTTCTAAACTTTCAAATTTTATGAATTTAGCTCAATCGGCTTTTGAAAATTTTGAATATCATAAACTGTATCATGGGCTTCAAAATTACTGCACCGTGGACTTGTCCGCAATTTATCTAGATATTCTAAAAGACAGACTATACACGTTTAAACGAGAAGGGGCGGAAAGACGCTCTGCACAAACGACGATCTATTTGATTATTCGGAATTTAGTAGGAGTGATCGCTCCCGTACTTTCCTTTTTGGCCGAGGAAGTCTACCAAGACCTTCCCGGAAAAAATAAAAAAGAGAGTATATTCCTTACGGATTTTCCAAAAGCCGACCCCAAGTGGGCTTCCACAGAACATGACGAGCTATGGTGTGGAATTTTTGATGTGAGAAGCGTTGTTACAAAGAAATTAGAAGAATCAAGACAGGCTAAACTTATTGGGGCGAGCTTAGAGGCCAAGGTCACAATCAAGGCTTCACCCAACGAAATGAAGTTCTTACGAGAAAAATTATCAGATCTCCCGAGCCTTTTTATAGTTTCTCAGGTAAATCTAGAGCCGGGCGAAAAACTAGATGTCAGAATTGAAAAGGCAGATGGAACAAAATGTGAACGCTGTTGGAACTACAATTCAGATACTGGCCTCGTTGAGAAATTTCCAAATACTTGTCCGAAATGCGTGAGGGCTCTTACTTGAAGATAAAATATTTTCTTTTAGCTACAATCAGCGGAGTGATCATTTCTTTGGATCAATTGGTTAAAGTCTATATTCACACCCATTTTCATTTAGGTGAAGTACACACAGTTATTCCCGATATTTTTGATCTCACTTATGTCAGGAATCCCGGTGCCGCGTTTGGTATTTTTGCTTCCGCTGCGGAACATATCAGAGGTCCTTTTTTTGCTCTCGTTCCCTTTATAGCGTTAACCGCCATTATTTTCATTTTGCGTAACACAAAAGAAGAACAGAGGTGGCAGATTTGTGCTCTCTCTCTGATTTTCGGCGGCGCAATCGGAAATTATATTGATCGTCTTCGTTTTAAATTCGTAATTGATTTCTTGGATTTTCATTACAAAGATATTTACCATTGGCCCGCTTTCAATGTGGCCGATTCCGCCATCGTTTGTGGCGTTGGAATTTTATTTGTACAAATGCTTTTCACTAAATCGACCCAATCTCAATCGCTAGATAATCGAGCTTAATTTCATGTATCCCATTGTGATCATCACAAATGGATTTGAAATTCCGACCTATTTACTAATTAATAGCCTAGCCTTTTGTTTAGGAATAACTTGGATTTTTATTCGTGCCTCACGCTTAAGAATGAATGTTAGAGAAGCTCTTGATGTTTGCCTCGTTTCTATGATCGGCGGAATTACCGGTGCGCGTCTTTTCCATGTGGTCTTTGAGCATCCTGAAATTTACAGAGCCCACCCCGAAATGATTTATAAGGTGTGGTACGGTGGCTTCGTCTTTTACGGTGGTCTGGCTGGAGCGGTTATTTTCTCTTTTATCTATTGCCGCTTAAAAAAAATTTCGTCCCTTATATATGGGGATCTTTTCGCCCCGGTATTAGCTCTCGGTTATACTTTGGGTCGATTGGGTTGTTTTGCCGCAGGTTGTTGTTTTGGAAAACCAACAACTTTACCTTGGGCAGTGCATTTTCCAATTGGTGTTGAGGCACCTGCCTATATAGGACTTCATCCAACTCAATTATATTCTTCTATTTGGAGTCTCCTAGTTCTAGCCATTCTAATCTCCTATGAAAAGGCCAATCGCTGGCCTCTACCTGGCCAAATGTTTGGCTGGTGGTTAGTCTTGCAAAGTATTGGGCGAATTTTCATTGAACAGTTTCGAGATGACTTTCGTGGGAGGTCGGTCTTTAATTTAAGTATATCAACCTGGCTCAGTGCGGTAGCTTTAGTAATAGGATTAAAATTAATTTTGAGGGCAAAAAAACAAAATGCACCCACTACTATTTAAGATTGGTTTTTTGAAACTACATACCTACGGTCTCATGATCGTTATTGGTTTTCTAACAGGTCTCTACCTTGTTCGTATTCAGGCTCGAAAAGAAGGGCTCAATGAAGATCGCGTAATTGATCTTTCTTTTTGGGGCTTGGCTTTTGGTTTGTTGGGCGGTCGCATCGTCTATATCATTACTAGGCTCGATTACTTCAGTGACCATTTGATGGAGATTTTCTATTTTTGGGAAGGTGGTTTAGTTTTTTACGGAGGGTTCCTCGGTGGATTTTTTGCATTTTGGTTTTTCTCAAAACGCTATAAGCTTCCCATGCTCAAAGTTATCGATCTTGCCGTACCTTCATTAGCGATCGCACACATGTTTGGACGCTTCGGATGTTTCTTTGCGGGATGCTGCTATGGTAGGCCTGCCCCAAACGTGCCTTGGGCAGTCACGTTTAGTGACCCGCTGAGTCTTGCTCCCGCCGGAGTGCCCATTCACCCTACTCAACTCTATGATGCTTTGAATGCATTCATCATTTTTTGCACACTCATAATTGTTCGGAGACACAAGAAATTCGAAGGCCAGCTAATTTGTATATATATGATGCTTTACGCGATCGGGCGATCAGTAGTTGAGGTCTATCGTGGTGACACCATCCGTGGTTTCGTCATAGACCCATGGCTGAGTACAAGTCAGTTCCTATCTATACTTGTGTTTATTCTGGGCGCCTATTTGTATATTCGTTGGTCCAAAACACGTGCTATTTCAAGAGCTTAAATATAGTGCCTTGCAGCAAAATTCCTAATACTGTAAACTAGATATAAGGGTTAGGGGTGCCTTGAAGATATGGATTTCATCAGAGCGGGCTATAGGCAGCTTTTATCTATAATTAAAAATTCGAAACTAGGGCGATTTGCATTAACGGGTCTAATCGTCATGGGAAGCCTTTATTCTTATCAAAATTGTAGCCCTGTTAATTTTGGTGCAGTGCCAACCGTATTTAATTCAATACAGTCTTCTACCTCTAGTTACTCTTGGTCACCTGGCAACTGGGGAAATTGTTCAACATCTTGCGGTGCCGGAACCCAATATCTTCTTTCTCTCAATTGCATAAATAATAATGGGACTATCGTAGACAACTCCTTCTGCGTTGATCCGAAACCCCCGCAAACACAAGCCTGCACAAGCTCCGCTTCTTGCAGCTGTTATTGGTGGTCGAACAATCAATGGAGTAGCTGTTCGAATACTTGTGGAAATGGAACACAAACCCAAGGGGTTTTTTGCCTCCAGTCAACTGATGGAACTCCAAATCCGCTCACAGATCCAAACGCTTTGAACAATTGTTGCCCACAAGACGTAGAACCGGCCAGTACTTTGAATTGTACTGATCTTAGTTCATGCAGCTATTCTTGGATGCCGGGATCCCCTGGACCTTGTTCAACTACCTGTGGGACTGGAACTGAAACATCTACGCCCGTTTGTACAAGAAGCGATGGAACTCCGGTAAATAATGTCGTTGTTCCATATTGTGATCCTAACAACATCCCTAACTTCCCTCCTATTACCTGCACGGCAAATGTGGGTTGTTCCCCATTTCCCAAACCTGGTACTGGCGGCACTCCCACAGCTACGCCTATGGCCACTTCCGATGCCTCTGCGACCGCGACGGCTGGTTCATCTACCACTGCAACAGTTGCTGCTTTTCCAACGGCTACCTCAACGGCAGCTGCTACTTCCACAGCAGCCACCACTGCAACTGGAACGGCGAATTCTTCTGCGACTGCAACCGCTGCAGCTACCGCCACTGCGGATTCTACTGTTACGGCCGGTCCAACTGCCACTGCGACCTCAAGCGCTACTGTAACCGCAACCGCAACTGATAGACCTACTCAAACTGCAACCGCAACAGTTGCGGCAACTCCAAAAGCAACCGCAACCACGACTTCCGATGGAGGTTCAACACACTGTACTTATGGAGCCGTCCAAACAATAACTAACTGCGGCTGCTCCCCGCTTTTGAACTGCGATCTGTTACCGCCAGGTGCCGTTCAGAGTCAGTGCAGTACTTGTACACAGACATGCAACGTTCCAAGTTCAGATGGATTTTATTCTTATGGTCCGGAAGTAGTTACTGACCCTGGGATAGGGGAAACATCATACTGTCCTAAATAGATTCAAACGTTCAGATCTGTAGTTGAAGTGCTTCCCTTAGCTATACCGCCACCATCGGTCGTTGGCAATTTGATTGCAACTCCCCATTCAGCAGCGTGGGATTTAATTTCAGCTTGCGGATTTTGAACTACCCGCTTTTGAAGTTCGATGAAGACAGGGAATTTAATTTGGAAATCATTTTCTTGAGCAACAATTTGTTTAGCCAATCGCTCTTTTACGTTTATTACTATGGGTGCTTTTAAATTTGCTGTCATTTGAGTGACATCAGCAGGAATTGTAATAATGGAAAAAATTCGATGCCTGCTAGCAATTCCGCCACCACCACTATCAGCCGCCAACTTGAGCGCTTCAAGATCGTGTTTTGACAATTTAATATTGTATGAACTTGTAAATAGTTCGGGTTCCAATATTGGAAAAGCTACGGCTGGTTTTTCACAAGATTGTAACCATGCAAAAATTTCATCGTTGGGGTCATCTAGTAAAACAAATTTTCTAAGTTCGGAAAATCCTAAGAGACCTTCAGTGAAAGTGACCAAATCATTTTCACTTAAATTGACTTTGCCAAACCGAGTGGTTTGAATTTGCATATTATCTAGACCTCCATGTCCAGCCTAACAAGCATTTAAATATGCGTGCAAGGGTAAAAAAATACAATTCTGTATTCCGTTAGCCACGTTTTAAAAGTTGCGCCACTTTCTTTGTATCATCAGCACTTGAATCTGATGAGGCTTTATTTTGCTCCTGTATAGCCAAATAGACTTCTTCCCGATGGATTTTGGTCTCTTTGGGGGCTTCAATGCCAAGGCGGACTTGCTTGCCTTTTATTTGGACAACCACAATCTTAATATGATCATCAATTGCAATGCTCTCGCCTAACTTCCTGGTTAATACTAGCATTTTAAAATTCTCCTACTTCGAAACACTCCTAAAGATGCTTGCCACTTCCTGTGAACGGGCAATTCTGACTTTTCATTCGACCAGGGTTAGCCTTTTTACCTCAAAAAGTCAAGCAAACCTGGCTGTATAATCTTGCCCGAGGTTTGAAGCGTCGCTTTAAGCGCATTTTCGTTTTTTGTTATATCTGTGAATACTTCAAACGCATCGGCATCTTCGATAGAACTCAATAGAGCGGATTCATCTATTTTATTTTTGGAATGACTTTCGGAAGTGTTTTCTAAAGATGCGACTCTTGACCCTACCTGGGCCCTTAATAAATTAACCTGCTCGAAAGCCGTGTCCAGGCGTTCGAGGGTCTCTTGTATGGCTACCGTGTCATTCGCTTTAAGGCCATTGGAAAGCGCTTTCATAACTCGAAATATATTTTCACCTTGTTCATTTTCTTTAGGGTCCTTGATTTTTTCATCTTCTTCTATTTTACGACGATCGTGAATTGACGCCGGGCCTCTTACTTGAATTTCCTCGTCATCTTTGCTGGGTTGAACTGGATAATTGGGCGTCGACGATCCGCGACGATTGTCCGGAATAGTTGACAATGGATCATTCCTACCCAAGAAAACTTTGTCTCCGGAAATATTAATAGATGTGTACACACCGTTATTGGTCTCGATCTGAATGGACCCATCATCACCAAGATATTTTCCTTCATGATCAAAGGGAGAGTGGGTTGTCTTGTAACCCCCGAAAATAAAACGTTCTCCAAATTTACGGTTCCCAACATTGATCGCGTCCTTAAACATCTGATCCACTTCAGTCGCAACCGCCATTCGAGTTTGGGCATTGGTGCCGGCGTCTGTCGCTTGAGCTACGGCCTGTTCCTTTGCCTTGGAAAGAAGTTCCGTGAGCTCCCCCAAAGCGGAATCAGTAAAACTGAGAAAGGTTTTAGAAATCTCAACATTCTTCATATATTGTTCTGTGCCAGCTTTATCTGTTCGAATTCCAAGCATTCTGGCAGTTCCGACAGGGTCATCAGACGGCTTTGTTATGCGTTTCATACTGGCTGCCTGATTTTGAAGATCATTCATCTCTGATCTATTTTTAGAGATGTTTGTTTTCACTTGCTCATAATTCATACTATTGCTGACACGCATATCTTACAACCTCTTCAAATTCAAAACAGTGTCGAACATTTCATCTGCAACCTTGATAATTCTGGCCGAAGCATCAAAAGCCTTTTGAAACTTGACCATGTCAGTTGTCTCTTCATCAAGACTCACGCCACTTACACTTTCTCGAATATTATTAAGCTGACCAACGATATTTTTTTGATGTTCCAAATCCATCTCATTTCGTTTTGTCACAACGGCAAATTCTCCGACCATTCCATTAAAAAAATCATCGATAGTCGACTTGCCATTGTTGAGAAGGGGTTGTTCCTGAAGATTTGCAATGGCATTTGCAATCCGATTATCCCCGGGACTATCTGGTCTGAGTGCCGATGCGATTAATCCAGGATCTTTTAATATATTTTCATGAATGCCGATGTGAGCTGCTGAATTAAATTCTTCTGTTAGCGGAATGAAAAAACTCTGTTCTGTATTGTTATATCTATCGTACCCACCTTCATGAATTTGATTGACTGTGCTCGCGACCGTATAGGCAATATGATCAATCTTTTGATGCATTTCATTGATTGTTTTGTCTCGTATATCGAGAGCCCCTCCGATTTCACCACCTTTTAACTCGTGAGTTATCGTGAATTGCGAACCCCTTTCATTATTCCGAAATAACACATCAACATTACCTTCTCGCTTGTCCCCGTCAGCGGGAGTGGCTTGAGTAAATAACTGTCCATATTCATTTCCACTAACTAGAACCCCGGTGTTTCCGACAGTAACAGCTATCTTGCCACCCTCCCCTTCACCGTATCGAATGTTGACGAGCTCGCCTAATTTCTTAAGAACTAATTCCCGTCGATCACGCTCATCATTTGCAGTTACGCCCTGGTATTCAACAAGTTGAACCTTGTCATTGAGACTGGCGATCTCTTGAGCATAGCCATTTATTTGTGAAACTTTGGCTTTTATCTGCATATCAACATCGGATTGAATGGCATTGAGTTGATTATGAATTCGATGGAAGTCCTCAGTCAGTTGCCTTGAATTTTCCTTCACAAGCGCTCGAGTGGCCTGTGACTCAGGATTATTTGAAAACTCTCTGAATGCATTGAAGAAATTTGACAAGAAGCGATTGAGTCCCTTATTTATACTTTCGTTGTAAACTTGTTCAACTCGAACAAGCGCCCCTTGTCTTCCGTTAGCCGTCCCTAGCTTTGAATTTTCTTCTTGAATTTGTTTATTGAGAAAAGTATCAGCGACGCGAGACACATGAGAAACTTTTGCACCTTGACCGATTCGAATGCGGGTATCGCCAAGGGGTTCGGCCGCTTTCTGCTCTACACACTGCCGGGAATAGCCTTCAGTATTGACGTTGGCTACGTTATGAGATGTTGTCTGAAGAGCCGCCTGACTATTTGCCAGCGATTGCTTCCCGACACTCATCATTGAACCTATGCGAGACATCCTGTCCTTTCAAAACTCTCTAGGCAAGACGTCATGCCTTACCTATAAATACTAAACGTCTTTACTTACAAAGTGTCCGGACGCTTCGGTTCTCTTTATGTCTCCAGATGGAGCGTAAGTTTGTCTTGGCTGAAGCGTATCTTTGATGGCGCCTAGGGCACCATTAACGGCCCTCAACGAATCTTTGATTAACGCTTCGTTAGAATCATTAATTTCTTTTATTCGCTTAATGAGCAATTCCAAAGTGGCATGAAAACTTCTAAGCTTTGTGCTATAAGGCTCTCCAACTTTGAATGCAATCTCTAGTAGTCTAGGGTTTTCAGCGTTCGCACCTGTTGCTTGCGCCAAATCCCTAGCGGCCTTTTCCCGAAGTCTTTCTAGACTTTTTAATTTAACGATGGCGAGCTCTTTAGACTTATTATTGTCATTGAGGTCGTCAATATTAGCAGAAATTAATACTTCCTTTTCACGCCGAATAAGATCAAGCAAAGTCCTGTAGACTTTGACCTCATTCTCCAAAACTTCTTCTAAAGCATGATAGGACTCGTTCATTTTTGGTTGTCCTTTTAAGCTTCTTTATAAGCTTCAGGGTTAAAGAATATTAACCTTCAGTATCAGGTCTGAATAATTCTCCATAGGCATGTTCATCAACCATCTTATCTGCGACTTTCGAAGCATCAACATTGTACTGTCCGTTAGCAATCATAGTCTTAAACTTCGCCACTTTTGCTTCATCAACATCGGGAGTGTTTGCAACGACTTCTCGAATTTTTTTCATATCTTGCGCGCGTTCGGATAATTTCACTTTGGCCGAACTACTTTCTCCCGCTGGAGAAGTTGAATCTGACGAAGAAACATTAGAAGTCTTCCCTTTGTGTTTTGTTTTCTTTGACTGTGAAACTCCATCCATAGAATCTGTGTATTGCTTGTCAGTCACTTTCATGTGAGCCTCCTTGGCCTTTTACTTTGGGTAGGGGCTATCCGCCCCGTACCTCTCTCTATTTTATTCAGTTTTGGATGCCTTGCGCAACCCGAAAAAAACTTTTGCAGGATTCCCTTCTGCGGATGGGAGTAATTCAGCTATGATATCTCCAGCCTCGACCCTAGCCCCGGTCTTCACCTGGTTTCGTCCCGAGTGAATTATCTGAGACACGAGACCTTGGTCCCGGCCACCTTCTTGTTCTAAGTCCTGTTTGACTACGACCATTTGTCTACCATCTTCCAAGCTTGCCGCCTGAAGAATGAGGCCCGATAAAGGAGAGTGAAGCGAAACTTTAGTTTTAAGAGCCTCTTGGGATTTTAAAAGAAATCCCTGTTCATTTCGTTTTCCCACGAACAACCCACCATCCGCTTTAGATAATAAATTTTCTAATCGCTCCGGGTTTCGATTCTTTGGAGCTTGTTGTTTTATTTCCAAAAATTCACCGTTTGATTTTGGCGGGAGCTTCGCCACCTTGCCGTATCTGTCATTGAGTTGTTCGTAAATAATATCTGCCAATCCTACTCCGCCAGAATTGACCCATTGATCTGTGTATTCATTATCTAATTGTTCTCTAAAAATATTATCTGCCATAGTTTCAGGTATCAGTTCGTCCTTTGGAACAGTTTTTCGCATCTGTGCTACCATTTGCCTTAGAAATTGATTTTCAAAGGATCTGGCCGCTTCAAGCATTTTAGGATCACGGTGGTCGTTTTTTACTTTTGCATTACTTGAATTATCTATTTTCAAAAACGGAGTCGTATCTGAAATATTTTTGATGTCGCT
>Ga0206981_10355_pt1 | contig 11757 bp, 7 predicted proteins | sample Alteio_BWMinCont_17_FD_153312 | JGI IMG/M metagenome (GOLD analysis project Ga0206981, IMG submission 153312) | Enriched cells from forest soil in Barre Woods Harvard Forest LTER site, Petersham, Massachusetts, United States -... | ecosystem: Environmental > Terrestrial > Soil > Temperate forest >... | reverse complement strand
GATGTGGGTAATGAAGCGGGTGCCCTTGATGGAGAACTGAAAATCGGCGGGAGTGCTGTCAAACCATGCGGCGAAACTTTGCGGGCGTTGGAGCGAGTAGAAGGTTCCATTGATTTCGATGGAATTGAGCTTGCGGGAGGCGAATTCCAGCTCTTGACGCTGTACCAGGCCTTCGGGATAGAAGGTGCCTCGCCAGGGTTTGTAGCGCCAGCCGGAGATACCAATGCGAATATTGCCCATTTTGGACACGACGTCAGACCTCGATACGATTGGATGCTGAATTTGTGTGGCTTACCTGATGGCTTATTCTCTATAGAATGACGACGCTTGCGGAGCAATTTCAGATGGATGATTCGGAAGAGAATTTGTATCGCCAGATGCTGGCTGTAGCGCTGGATGAAGCGCGTCTGGGGCGTGCCGAAGGCGGCATTCCGGTGGGCGCCGCGCTATTCACGCAGGATGGAACCCTGATCAGCCGGGGACACAATCGGCGCGTTCAGGAGGGCGACCCGTCGATTCATGGCGAGACGGATGCTTTTCGGCGGGCGGGACGGCAGAGTTCATATCGCGACCTGGTGATGGTGACTACGCTGGCTCCATGCTGGTATTGCAGCGGACTGGTGCGGCAGTTTCGGATCGGGACGCTGGTGGTTGGAGAGAGCCGGAACTTTCAGGGCGGCGTGGAGTGGCTGCGGGAGAACGGGGTGCGGGTGATCGACCTCGACAGCCAGGAGTGTGTCGATCTGCTGGCGGGGTATGTTGGGGAGCACCCTGAGGTTTGGAATGAGGATATTGGGGAGTTGCCGACCCTGTAGCGTATAAAAACCACTTAAATATTTGTTGATTAGAAGATTGTGCTTGACTTTTCTCTTTAGGCATAGGAAAACTATGCCTATGAATTCTATGCCTAAATCCGGTATGCCTTCCGGGGCTCTGGCCATGCTGATCTTGCGGGTGCTCAATTCCGGGCCTTTGCACGGCTATGCCATCGCCCAGCGCATTCATGTCCTCTCCAGCGAAGTGTTGGAGGTGGAAGAGGGATCGCTTTATCCGGCTTTGCAGAAGATTTTGCTCAAGGGCTGGGCTTCGGCGGAGTGGGGTATTTCGGAGACCAATCGCAAGGTACGCTTCTATCGCTTGACGGCCGATGGCAAGAAGCAGCTTGATGCCGAGCTTGAGGACTATGACCGTGTGACGCAGGCTATTCAGACTGTTCTTCGCACTGCTTAATGCTTCTCCGGAAAGAGATGGCACATGAGAAAGATCAAAGAATTTCTGCGTACGCTGCGGTATTTCCTGGATCGCGAGCGCCGCAGCCGTGAGCTGGAAGACGAGATGGCCTTTCATCGGGAAATGGCGGAGCGTGCAGGACGTCCGGAGGCGCGGCGCAGGTTTGGCAGCCCGGTTCGGCTGCAGGAACAGGCGCGGGAGGCATGGGGCTGGACGTGGATCGACCGCCTGATGCAGGACTTGCACTATGCAGCGCGGATGCTGGCGCGATCGCCAGGCTTTACAGTGGCGGCGGTGCTGGTGCTGGCACTGGGCATGGGGACCAATGTTTTTATGTTTACCGCCATGGACTGGGCTTTCTTCAAGTATCTTCCGGTACGCGATCCCGATTCACTGGTGCGGCTGCTGCGGCAAGCCCCGGATAACTACGCCGGTGTGATGTCCTACCCCACAGCCGCCTACTACCGTGAGCACGCGAAGAGCCTATCTGCGGTGATGACGTTGATGAGCGGACGGCTGGAACTTGCTCCCGATGCAAAGGTTCTGAGCGCGAATTATGTGAGCGCAAACTACTTCAAGGAACTGGGCGCATCGGCTGCGTACGGGCGTTTGCTGGATCCGGCTCTGGACGAGGCTCAGAGCGAATCTCCAGCGGTGGTGCTGGGATTTGAGTTCTGGAGGCGATACTTCAATGCCGATCCTGCGGTGGTCGGGAGGAGGATTCTCCTCAATCGTCAGCCGGCCACCATTGTCGGCGTGGAACCTCATGGTTTTCCTGGCCTGGGCAGTCAGGGAGATGCAGCGGATATTTGGCTCTCGATCACGCAGCAGCCTTACTTCGTGGCGGGCAGCAAGGCGCTGACTGACACGTCCGCAGGGACTGTCGCTGTCTGGGCGCGGCTGGCTCCGGGAGTCACGGCCCAGATGGCCGAGCAGGAATTGCTGTCGCTGACCAATGTGCGCCGCACACTCTATCCCAAGGACATCTGGAAGGGAGAGATCATTCGCACCGAGCCGGCCGGGCACGAAAATGTGTTGGACGCGGGGACGATGCGGGGAGTGTCGATCATTAGTGCTCTGGGGATACTGATCCTGCTGATGACCTGCGCCAATCTTGGAGGGTTATTGCTGGCGCGCAGCGTGGCGCGAGAGCATGAAGTGGCGATACGCATTGCGATTGGGGCCAATCGCAGGCGCATCTTTCGCCAGCTTTTTACGGAGAGTTTGCTGCTGGCGTTGTTGGGCTCGGCGGCTGGGCTGGCGCTGGGATGCGCTTCATTGAAGGCTTGCTTGCTTTACTTTGGACGTCCTACATGGGTGAGCGCAGCGCCGGACTGGCGAGTGTGTGTGTTTCTGCTGGTAATGACGTTTGTGGCGGCTATCTTCTTTGGCCTTGCGCCGGCTTTGCAACTGGCACGTCAGCAGCAAAAGAAGACGCGGGCGCGACAGATATTGATTGCGGTGCAGGTGGCTGCAAGCTGCCTGTTGGTTATCATCTCAAGTCTGTTTGTGCGCTCGGCGCAGCATGTGCTGTATACCGATCCGGGATTCGGTTATGAGCAGGTGTTATCCATCAATCCTGGATTGGGTGAGCATGGCTACACTCCTGCGGCGGCGCAGGCTTATCTGGACAAAGTTGAACGCCGCCTGCGCGCTACGTCAGGATTGGCTTCGGTGTCGCTGGTCAAGTACCCGCCGTTCAGCGGTGGCTGGATCGAGAATACAGAGGTCAACGGCCAACGGCTGCACACGTATCGCAACTGGGTGGATTCGGAGTTCTTCAGAACGATCGATATTCCAGTGCTGCTGGGCCGCAACTTCATTCCCGGCGACAAGAATGCTGTTATTGTCTGCGAGGCCCTGGCGCACAAGTTATGGCCGGGGGAGAATCCGCTGGGCAAGATGTACGGGGATAAGGGGATCGTCGTGGGGGTGGTGGGTAATGCGTCCATCAACGGAGCACGGGATGTCGATGCGCTCGAATTTTATTCTCCGGCGCAGTTGGAAGACATGTCCGAGATGAGCATCGTGCTCAAGAGCAATGGCGCGCCTGACGGCCTAGTTCCGATGCTCAAGTCAACGGTGCAGAGCCTAGATCCAAAGCTTTTTCCGGAGATTAGGCTGCTCAAGTCTACGTTCCACGAGAATTCTCTCGAACTGGAACAGGTGGCGCTCCTGATGAGCCTGATGGGAGTGGCGGCGACGTTGCTGGCGGGCCTGGGCATCCTGGGGTTGGTTGCGTATTCCGTGTCGCAGCGCACCAAGGAGATTGCCATCCGGCTGGCGCTTGGATCGCCGAAGATACAGATTGTCGTGTCGGTCCTGAGACAGTTTGCATGGCCAGTTTGTTTGGGTGTAATCGCGGGCGCGGCTGCGACGGCAGCGTCATCACAGGTACTCCGTCTCATGCTGTTCGGGATCAGTGCGCTTGACCCTCTCAGTTACGTGACCGCGGTTGGTTTGCTGCTGGGAGTTTTCATTCTGGCGGCGTTGCTGCCTGTGCGGCGGGCGCTTCGGCTGGATGTTGCACGGGCGCTGCATCAGGAATAGGGATTCATATGAGTTTTGAAAGAGGTTCTTCATGAAGGAAATGCTTCGTCGCCTTAGCTATCTTCTGAGCCGCAACCGTCGTGGGCGTGAGTTGGAAGACGAGATGGCCTTTCATCGCGAGATGGCGGAGCGGGCGGGACGTCCGGAAGCGCGACGCACGTTTGGCAGCCCGGTTCGACTGCGGGAACAGGCGCGGGAAGCCTGGGGATGGACTTGGATCGATCGACTGGGGCAGGACTTACGTTATGGCGCGAGAATGCTCGCGCGATCGCCGGGATTTACGCTGCTTGCGGTGCTAGTGCTGGCGGTTGGCATCGGGGTGAATGTTTCGGCTTTCAGCCTGTTTGACATGATGGCGCTCAAGCCACTGCCTGTGCGCGATCCGGGCTCGTTGGTGCGCCTGGAGCGGCGTTCGCCGACGGCTAATACGGACGTGATGCCGTACCCATCCATGCTCTTTTACGGAGAGCACTCGAAGACGTTGTCGGCGGTAATAGGAGTGCTGGGCCTTCCGCCGATGCAGGTGGATGAAGACATTCAACCGGTGAGCGCATCGTTTGTGACGCCTAACTTATTTACGGAACTGGGAACAAATGCTGCCTATGGGAGGCTGTTCGATCCGGTACGCGAGGGTACACGCCAAGCACCTCCAGTTGCGGTGTTGAGCTATGCGTTCTGGCAGCGGCGGTTTGGTGGGGACCCTTCGGTGGTGGGACGCATCATCCATTTGAATAAGAAGGCTGCGACGATCCTTGGCGTCACTCCATACGCGTTTGCTGGCCTGGGAGGCAAGGGGCCTGATATCTGGATGCCGATGGCGCAGCAGCCCTATTACGTGGAAGGAAGCCGTGTGCTGACGGACCCGACCGATTCGAGCGTGAAGATGTGGGGCAGGCTGGCGCCGGGTGTTACCGCGAAGATAGCAGAAGATGAGCTGCGAGTGCTGACGAATGAGCTACGCAAACAGTATCCCAAGCAGATCTGGAACAACGAGTATATTCACAGCGATCCGGGCGGGCACATGCAGGTAATGCAGCCGGATATGTATCGTGTTGCGGCAATGGTTGCTTTGCTGACGCTGCTGATACTGGCGGTTGCCTGTGCCAACCTTGGCGGGCTGTTGCTGGCGCGTGCGGTGGCTCGCGAGCATGAGATGGGGATTCGAGTGGCCATCGGTGCGAGTTGGCAGCGTATCTTCAGGCAGTTGTGTACGGAGAGCTTGTTACTGGCGATGCTTGGCGCGGCGGTCGGGCTGGCGCTGGGGTGTGTGGTCTTGCAAGTGGCTTTGAGCAGGCTGGATGCGCCGAAATGGCTGAGCGCTGCACCGGATTGGAGAGTGCTGTTGTTCACCATTGCGGTGACTGTGCTGGCTGCGGTCTTCTTTGGCCTTGCTCCTGCGCTGCAGATTGCGCGGCAGCGGCATCGCAAGACGCTCGTGCGACAGGTGCTGATGGGAGCACAGGTTGGCGCGAGCTGCGTGCTGCTGATCGTTTCAGGGTTGCTGGTGCGGGCGACGCAGCACGCGTTGTATACCGATCCGGGTTTTGGCTACGAGCAACTACTTTCAATCGATGCGCAACTTAGCAAATATGGCTATTCGCCCGCGGCAGCGAGGGCGTATCTGGACCAGATGCAGAGCAGGCTGCGGGCGGTGCCGGGTGTCAGGTCGGTTTCGTTGGTGCACCTGCCGCCGATGGGGCATGAAGTATCGCGGTTTAGAACGGAAACTGAAGGCCATGTGCTGCTGGTTTATCCGAATTCGATTGAGCCCGGATACTTCGAGACCATGGGTATTCCGATGCTGTTAGGGCGAACTTTTTATCCTGGCGAGAAGAATGCCGTGATCGTCAGCGAATCAATGGCGCGGCAGCAGTGGCCGGGACAGAATCCGGTGGGCAAGCCGGTTGAGGATGGAACCAACAAAGACATTGTGGTGGGTGTGGCGGGCAATGCGCACATCAACGCGATCAGCAACGACGATGCGGTTGAAGAGTATTGGGCGGCGCAAGTGGATGACATGCCTGGGATGGTGGTGATGGTAAGGACGGCAGGCGCGCCGGATGGTCTGCCCGCGACGGCGAAGGTCATCAGTGAAAGCCTCGATCCGAAGCTGTTTCCTGAGATCCGGCAGTTGAAGGTGCTTTACCACGACAATGTGTCGGGGGCGGAGAAGCTTGCCATGATCGTGAGCCTGATCGGCCTGGTTGCGGTGTTTGTCGCTGGTGTTGGGATCATTGGGATGGTGGCGTATACCGTTTCGCAACGGACTAAGGAGATTGCGATTCGCCTTGCGCTTGGAGCGCAGCCGTTTCAAGTGCTGTCTTCGGTGCTGCGGCAGTTTACATGGCCAGTTCTGCTGGGGCTACTCGCGGGTGTGGCAGGCACTGCCGCAGTGTCGCGCATACTGCGGGAGGCGCTGTATGGAATTAGCAATCTTGACCCGCTGAGCTATGCGGCTGCGATCTTCGTGTTGCTTAGCATCGTCGGTTTGGCTGCGTTGCTACCGGCACGGCGGGCCTTGAAGCTGGACATCGCGCGGGCGTTGCATCAGGAGTAAGCCGGGACGCGAGGGCAAGCTGCTGGACGTGAGAGAAGCCATGCTCGACAATGGCTTCTATGTCCATCGATCGTTTCTCCAGTTTGATCTTCGCAACCGTTTTTGCTACTGCTCTTTCTGTTGGCGCGCAGCAGATTCCTCCCGCCCTGAGCACCGATCCGCCGGTGGACAAGGACCATCCGGCAGCGATGGATTCTTTTCAGATTCCCAGCCACGGTGCGTTGCTCAACGCGATTGCGTACCTGGCTTCGGGGTCTGGTCCGCATCCGGTGGTGATCGTGCTGCATGGATTTCCGGGAAATGAGAAGAATCTGGATCTGGCGCAGGCGATTCGGCGGGCTGGATGGAATGCGGTGTTCTTCGACTACCGCGGCAGTTGGGGATCGCCTGGTAGCTTCTCGTTTGGAAATTCAATTGAAGATACACGGGCTGCGATTGCTTATCTTCGCGAACCGGCCAATGCTGCACGTCTACGCGCCGATCCGAAACGCATCGCGCTTGTGGGTCATAGCATGGGTGGATTCATGGCGGCTTATGCGGGCTCGCACGACTCAGGCATCATCGGGACGGGGCTGATCTCAGCGGCGAATTTCTTCGATTGGTCGGGTGGCGATGTGAAGCCTGAGCAGGAGGCGGCGAACCATGCGCGGCTGGTGAAGAGCATGGTCGAAAACGACATTTTGCCGCTGGCAGGGTGCACCGGCGAAAGCCTTGCCGACGATATGCGATCCCATTACAAGCAGTGGAATTTTGTGGACTATGCCGCTATGTTTGGGAGTCGGCCACTGCTGGTGATCACGTCCGACGATGGGCTTGCGGCGCCGGCAGGCCGTCTGGCTGCTGCCGTGCATCAGCAGCCCAATGCCCACGTGACCGAACAACACTTCGCCACGGACCATAGTTATTCAGACCAACGCATTGCATTAGAGACGACGGTGCTCGACTGGCTGGTGACTTTGCCGTGAGCACCGAGAGGTTAGAAGCGGTAAGCTACGCCGATGGTCGCTCGTGGATTCACGCGGGAGTGGGGGGAAAGGCCCTGGTTGGTTGGGTCCTGCACAAATGAGGAGACGATGCCGTCTCCGGCGATGCGGGCGGAAAAACGCTTGTTGATGGCATATTCAAAGCCGCCGCCCACTGCGTATGCGAAGGCAATATCCGGCTTTTCTCCGGCATTGCCGGTATGCGCGCCGCCAAACAGCACATGGAAAAATCCGGTCAGATTATCGGCAGGAATATAGACTTCAGGACCGGCCAGGAAGGTGGTCATGTTTGGTTTCACCAAGCCGTTCGAGGTAGCCGAGGCGAAGTAGTCTCCGAAATCGACATTTGCGCCAAACCACTTCTTCAGTTTGGCCTGCGCGCCAACGTTGACGCCGAGCAGCGCCGAGGAGGACTTGACCTGGTTGGCGCCGGAGTAGGCGAATGCGCCGTAGACCTCGTACCGACTAAAGGTAACGACGTCCGCCGCAGGGGGCTTGGCTACCTGCGCGGCAGCTTCTGGACCTGAAAACGAGACGCACAACAAGGGTGCAACTACGGACAACAAAAACTTACCCTTCACCAAATATCTCCTCAACGCCGTCGATTCGACCGAATCGAATTTCTTTGATCTCTTCCTATAGACGAGCCAAACACTAAACCGGCAGTTCTTATCCAGCTTATCAGTCCAAAGCTGGGGAGTTGGCTTGCGGGCGTGCGGCTCCGGGGCGGTTTATTGCTGGTTCCTTTCCTGGTCCAGATACCAGGGGATATTGATTACCACGATGTTGCGGTTGCCGCGCATCAGCAGAACTACTTTGAGCAGGTCGGCACGCCGGTTGTGCATCAGGTTCTCCCACCAATGGCGCACCACCAGTTCCGGAACCAGGACGCAGAGCCGTTGTGTGGCATGGGCAGGGCAAACGGTCAGAATGTAGTCCAGCAGAGGTTGCAGGATGTAGCGGAATGGCGATTTCACAACGATGAGCTTGGGAATTGGCTTACCGGCGGCCGCGAGAGGAGTGACTATGAGCGGGTCCCAGTCTTTGCTGATTTGGTCGAGCTCTTCACCGCTTTGAACGTGGACGCAACGTACGTCGGAGGAAAGTGAGAGCGCGAAGGAGATGGCCTTTTCTGAGATGCGGCTCCAGCGATCGATGGGCATTACCACGATGGGCTCTTCGACCAGAGCTGTTGCCAGCGGAGTTTCCAGCATGGTCGCCTGCTCGACACGGTCGTAGTGGCGTCTGACGGCGCGCATGACCAGAATCATGGAGGGAATCAGGAGAGCGGTGATCCACGCGCCGGAGGTGAACTTGGTGACGAGGACTACCAGCGCTGTGACACCCGTAGCCGCGGCGCCGACGCCGTTCACAGTGGCGCGCAGATGCGAGTTACCCTTGCGATGCCAATGGACGACCATGCCGGCCTGCGACAGAGTGAAGGCCATGAAGGCGCCGATGGCGTAGAGCGGGATGAGCCGGTCGGTGACGCCGCCGAAGATGATGAGCAGGAGGGCAGTCAGGGCGACCAGGACGTAAATTCCCCAGGAGTAGAGGAGCCTGCGCCCGCGCAGCAGAAAGACATGGGGTAGAAAGTTGTTGAAGGCGATGGCGCGGGTGAGACGAGGGAAGTCGGCGAAGGCGGTGTTGGCGGAGAGCGCCAGCACCAGCAGGATGGATCCGATGGTGAGGTAGTAGAACCAGCCTTGACCCATGACTGCGCGGGTGAGCATGGAAAGGACGCTCTCATAGTGGGCGCCGTTTGGATCGGTGGCCGCGACACCGTAGGCACGGCAGAGAAGGGCGATTCCGAGTAGGAGTATAAAGAGCAACGCGATGATGATGGTGAGGGTCTTCTTGGCGTTGCCGCAGGCTGGGTTGCGAAAGGCCATGACGCCGTTGCTCACAGCTTCGACGCCGGTCATGGCTGTGCAGCCGGAGGAGAAGACTTTGAGCACCAGCCAGAGGGTAAGCATTTCGGTTGCCGGGGCAGGCGAGGGGAGTGGCGTCAAGGGAACTGGATGACCTCCGCTGGCGGCCATGTGCCAGCAGCCGACGCCGATGATGATGAGCAGCGTGAGCAGGAAGAGGTAAGTGGGAATCATGAAGACGACGCCGGTGTCGTGTACGCCGCGCATATTTACGAGCGTCAAGAGCGCCAGAATTCCGAGACAGAGCGCGAGCGTGTGCGGCTGGAGCGACGGGACCGCTGAGATAAGCGCGCCTACACCGGCGGAGATTCCGACCGCGGCGGTGAGAACGTAGTCGATCATCAGGGCTGCAGCCGCCAGCAGGCCGGCGTTGTCGCCGAGGTTTTCGCTAGCTACGGTGAAAGAGCCGCCACCGTGCGGGTAGGCATCGATCGTCTGGCGATAGCTGAAATAGACGATGATCAGCAGGCTCAAGATGGCCGCGCTGATAGGAACGATCTCCTTGACGCCCATCAACCCCAGCGGGATTAGAAGAGTGAGAGCAGCTTCAGGGCCATATGCGGCGGAACTAAGCGCGTCCAGGCCGAAGATGGGAATGCCGGCGATTGGGCCGACAGACTCGCCACGCTCTTCGGAGGTGGCCAAGGGACGGCCGAGGAGTAAATTGAGAAAATTGGGGCCTGAGGCCATTCGAAAGTTCCCTCGTTAGGCGCAAATTATGGAGCCTGACGAGGGAATTCTCTCATGCGGATACGCTTGTTTCTGTCTTGCTTTCCACTTTGCCGGCGGGAACCGTGAAAAGGAAGCGGCTGCCTTTGCCTGGTTCGCTTTCGACCCAGATTTGGCCCCCGTGCTGCTGCACGATGCGGCGGCAGATCGCGAGGCCGAGACCGGTACCTCCCAGCGCGCGGGAGTCAGAGGCGTCGCCCTGCTGGAAGCGCTCGAAGATCATGTCCAGATTCTCTTCGGCAATGCCGCGTCCCTGATCTTCGACGAGAATGCAGACCTGGTCGTTCTCAGTGGGTTGTGCTGCCAGTTTGATGATCGTTTGCGGTGGTGAGAACTTGATGGCGTTCGAAACCAGCTCGGAAAGGACCTGCAGGATGCGCTCCTGATCCACGTCGACGAGCACCTTTGCCGGTGCGTCGAAGCGGAAGGTTATCTGCGCCTTGAGAGCGGCTTCGTTCTCTACGTCGGCAGCGCGGCGCAGTAAATCGCCTGCCTGCATGACTTCGCGATGCAACGGCATGCCACCTTTTTCAACGCGGTCAAAGTCCAGAATGTCATTGACCAGGCGCACCAGGCGGTCGCAGTTGCCGATGGCGACTTCTAACATCTGTTTCTGTTTTTCTGGGCGCTTGTCTAGCGATCCCGAGGAGATCAACCCCAGCGAGGCGCGCAGCGACGTAAGCGGCGTTCTCAATTCGTGGCTTACGGTAGAGATGAATTCGTCCTTCATCTTCTCCAGCCTGCGGCGTTCGGAAACGTCCTGGAAAGCTACGACCATACCGGCTATCTGCCCTTCATCAATAAGTGGACTTGCGACATATTCCACAGGAATCGTGGTGCCGTCTTTACGCCAGAAAACATCGTCGCGAATGCGAACTCCTTCGCGGCGGCGCAGGCCGAGGAGAATGGGGCAGTTTGCTTTTGAGTGTTGTGTGCCATCTGCGTGGCTATGGTGGATGATGTCGTGGATGTCCTTGCCTTGTAACTCGTCGGCGGTAAAGCCGAGCATCTTGGCTGCAGCGGGGTTGATGAACGTCAAATGGCCTTCGAGGTCCATGCCGTAGATACCGTCGTCGACTGCGGCGAGGATCAGTTCACGCTGGCGGCGGACCAGGTGCAGTTCATCCTCGGCTTCCTCTTGTTCGGTGACGTCCATGCCGTGAGTGAGGATGAAGGATGGGCTGCCGGGCAGGTCCATGCGGCGGCTGCGAAAGGCGATGCGTCGTTCGGTTCCGTCTTTGCGCAGGAAGGGAATCGTGCCTTGGAATTCTCCCATCTTGATAATCGTTTTCAGGCCTTCGGCAAAGTCCTGCAAGCCATCCTTGCTGATCAGATCGAACAAGGGCCTGCCGGTCAGTTCTTCGGTTCGATAGCCCAGGCTTTCGGCGGTGAAAGAGTTCAGCGAGGTCAGACGGCCTTCCAGAGTGCAGGTGAGCACGAAGCCGAGACTGTTTTCCACGACCTGCTTGTAGCGGGTTTCGCTGTTCAGAAGGGCTTGCTCGGCCTGGCGCTGGCCTGTAACGTCCCGTCCGCTGAGAATCAGGTATTGCACTTCAGCGCCGGTATCGAGGTCGGGATTTCCCGTGCCTGGGCCGACTAACGGCCTGAGGGTCCAGCTTACGCGCCGAGGTGCTCCCTGGCCGGTTCGCCAGAGATTTTCGTAAGGTCCAGCGATCTGCCCGTTGGCCGCTGCACGCACTTTGTCCTGGGCCCAGCCACGTGCTTCGCGCTCGATCAGGATTTCATCGACAAACGGCCGGCCGACAATTTCGCCAAG
>Ga0206981_10354_pt1 | contig 11762 bp, 10 predicted proteins | sample Alteio_BWMinCont_17_FD_153312 | JGI IMG/M metagenome (GOLD analysis project Ga0206981, IMG submission 153312) | Enriched cells from forest soil in Barre Woods Harvard Forest LTER site, Petersham, Massachusetts, United States -... | ecosystem: Environmental > Terrestrial > Soil > Temperate forest >... | reverse complement strand
TTTTCTCTTCATGATATTGGGTTGCGGCATCATGTCGTTGACTATGGACGAAGGTATCATGTCCATTCTCATCAGCAAAAACAGCGGCGGCATGATGGCAAGACGCTTAATTCCCCCCGCGATTATTCTGCCGTTCTTCGTAGGCTATCTCGTTAGTTTAGGAGGGAAGTGGGTTGGATTTTATGAGGCAGAATTAGGTATTTCGCTATTGGTTATTATTACTATTATTTTATTTGCCGCCGTCATTCTTTTGAATGCTTATTTAGTCGAAAACGTGGATATCAACCGCAAACAAGCAGAGGCTGCGTTGCGTAACAATCAGTTACAGATGCAAGCTATTCTAACCCACACCACTGCGGTCATTTATATATTAAATACGCAAGGAATTTTTTTGTTGGTAAATAAGCAATTCGAAAAATTATTTCGACGCAGTGTAGGTGAAATTCTCGGGCGTCATATTAGGGACATACTACCAGAATCTATCGCACAACGATTTGAACAGAGCATCTCTGATGTCATTATTTCTCGTTCACCTATCGCCATAGAAGAACAATTTGGTGGAGATGACAAAACTGTGGTCTACATCTCCGACAAATTTCCCCTGTTTGACGATCAAAATGTACTGTATGCCGTAGGGGGTATCTCAACTGATATTTCTGAAATGCGCCATATTCACGAAGTATTACTCGAAAGTGAAGAACGTTTAAGTCTTGCGTTAATTTCTGCAAAAGCAGGCACATGGAGTTGGGATTTAACAAAAGATGTCATCGTATGGGATGAAAACATGCATCGCCTGTTTGGCATGAAATCAGGATCATTTTCCGGAAATTATGAAACCATGCTTAGCATGATTCATCCTGAAGACAAAAATTTAGTGGCACGCCAAATCGAACGCGCGCAACGTGAAGGTACGGAACTGGATATTCATTTTCGCATTATTCATCCTGACAATGCGATTCACTATCTGGCAACGCGCGGTAATGTTTATATCGACACGTATGGTAATTCAATTCGAATGACAGGAGTATGCTGGGATGTTACCGAGCAAAAACTCGCAGAAGAAGAGTTGCGCCGATCAAAAATCATCGCTGAAAAACTAGCGGAAAAAGCGGAAGAAGCCAATCGTGCTAAAGGCGCTTTCCTTGCCGCCATGAGCCATGAGATACGTACTCCCTTAAATGGTGTCTTAGGCATGACAGGGTTGCTATTGGATACCATGTTATCTGCCGAGCAACGCGAATTTATTGAAACCATTCGCATCTCAGGCGAAGCTTTGCTAGCTGTCATCAATGACATTCTTGATTTCTCAAAAATTGAATCTGGCTATACCGTGCTTGAAAAAACCGATTTTGATATTTATTCTTTAATTGACGAAACAGTCGAAATCATTGCGACACAAGTTCACAAAAAAGGCATAGCCATTGGCGCATCCATTGATGAGCATATTCCAACATGGCTTCATGGCGACGCCTCACGTATCCGCCAGGTATTGAGTAATTTACTTAGCAATGCGGCAAAGTTTACCGAAAAAGGCGAAATCAGCGTAAAAATAAAATTACTTTCTAGCGAAAATAATAACGTTAATTTGCTATTTGAAATTATTGATACTGGCATTGGCATTCCATCCAATGTATTACCGAAGTTATTCCAGCCTTTTACCCAGGGTGACCGCTCCACTTCTCGTAAATATGGCGGAACCGGCTTAGGCCTTGTTATTAGCAAACGCTTGATTGAAATTATGGGCGGCTCTTTGGGCGTGGACAGCTATCCTGAACGCGGCAGCAAATTTTGGTTTACCGTTCCCGTGATGCTGGCTAATGCACCTAAACCCAAAATAGAATTCAAGCTCTTACCCGAGCTTCGTGGTACCCATATTCTTTGTGTGGATGATAATGCAATTAACCGTGAAATTATAAAACATCTGGCTGAACTCTGGCAAATGCAATGTGACACGGCAGGCAATGCGGCAGAAGCTTTATCCATGTTAAAAAAGGCCGTTCAAGACAATCAACCCTACACGCTTGCGGTCATAGATTATCTTATGCCCGGGATGAATGGCCTTGAGCTCATCAAAATTATTCGCGAACTCAAAGATATTAAGTCGACTCCGGTAATTTTGCTAGCATCATTAGGTTCGACTTTCAGTCCGGAAGAAATGCACGCTCTTAAAATTTCAGCTAGCCTTTCCAAACCGATTCGACAATCAAAATTATATGAAAGCATTGTGTTTGCTTTAAAGCTAGACCCAGGAAAGAAATTATCCGATAAATCTTTTCTTGAGGCAGGGAAAATTTCTCCCGAAGCAAAAAAACATTCTCGTATTTTATTGGCCGAGGATAATAACATTAACCAGCAAGTTGGTCTGAAAATTTTAGCAAAATTAGGTTACCGAGCAGATGCCGTAGCAAATGGCTATGAAGTTCTGCAAGAAATTGAAAAAATTCCCTATGATTTAATCTTAATGGATTGCCAAATGCCTGAGCTGGACGGGTATGCCACCACCGAAGAAATTCGCAAACTTGAAAAAAAATCGAATAAGCATATTCCGATTATTGCCATGACGGCACATGCATTAAAAGGCGATCGTGAAAAATGTTTGGACGTCGGCATGGATGACTATCTTGCCAAGCCTTTTGACATTAATGCGCTTGCGGCAAAATTAGAAAAATATTTAGCAATCAATGAAAAAAACTTTGATCCTGCAAAACTCATATTACAAATAGCCAAACCCAAAGTCGCTTCGAAATTTCCCGTCATTGACATGAGCCGCTTACAAGATATTTTCGGCACAGATAAAGCAGAAATTAAAAAATTTGCCGCAGGTTTTGTCGAGACAACCAAGCAACTTTTAGTGGAAATTGCAAACGCAATCACTGCAAAAGATGCCCCGCTGGCCAAACAAACATTGCATCGCTTAAAAGGCTCGTCAGGAAATAGTGGCATGATGGAACTTTATGACATTAGCCGGCGCGCTGAAGAATCGGCACAAGCCAATAATTGGGATGCATTGCAGGAAAATCTTCGCGAAATAGCCGCGGCATTTGATAAACTCAAAATCGAAGCGGAAAAAATATGATTAACTTTCTGGCCACCTCATTTATTTAAAAATTTATTTACTGACTACCCGGCTACCTGCTATACTTTAAGTATAAATTAAGTACTTAAAAAGGGGTAGTTATGAGTATAGCTAAACAAAAGATATCGAGCACAGCGCGTGCCGTGAAAAAAAAGGTTTTAAAATCAAAAGCTACCGTAAAGATGTCTTTACATCTATCGCCAGAGACTAACGATACATTAGAACAATTGTCAAAGGACAATCACATAACGAAAAGCGAGTTATTACGTAAAGCACTAGCTCTTATTGATGTGGCATTAAAAAATAAAGAAAAAGGCAACCATCTGATTATAGCAGATAAAAATGATAAGAAAATAAGTGAGATTTTAGGATTATGATGGATGTTAATCTTAAGGATGTTGAGAAAAATTTCGATGTAACCAGAGGCAAAACACTATAAGACCCTCGCTTCATAGGATGAATTTTTGCATTACGCTGCCGCCAATCAAATGACTTTGGCTGGTGTGCTAACACATAACTTATGACTCCTCGCTGGCCTTGAAATTTGTTTTGACATTAAAACTCCTCCAAACCTTCTCGCCCTGATGCCATGACTTCGCCACCATGAATTTTGGGGTCAAAAAGCTTAAGTCTTTCTTCCAAAGTCAATTTTTGTTCCCCTGTGGCTCGAACCACAATAACCCCTTGATGCACAGCAAGCTCAACAGGAGTGCCAAGATGAAAATGAACACTACGAGCAATTGCTGAAGGAATACGGATAGCTAAGCTATTCCCCCATTTTTGAACAGATAAAACGGCTACTTTGATTGTCATTTATATGACCTCCTATGATGTATATACATGTTTATACAAATAGAGAAAAGGTAACTTCTTACGTAACTATTCAGCGAGCCCACTGAACTCATCGTGCCCGTGCCCGATTGCGTGCCCGCGCCCGTCTTTTTCATCAATTTTAATCTGATGCTTTTGCCAATATAGTTAATAGACGGGCTCGGGCACGCAATCGGGCACGGGCACGATGAGTTCAGTGACGCTCGCTGAATAGATACCCTTTTTACTACGAATTTTTTCCACTTCCTAAAATGCCATAAGTATATCCGCCAACTTCCATTTTGGTATCCAAAGTTGATTCTAATTGCGCTTTAATCGCAAGCGCACCATCTCCGATAAATTGAATACCCACGCCAGCAAGCACATGGTGCATTGCATTTTTAGGCGTAATCCAAATCACCTTGCCCTCGATACGAATAATTTCATTTCTCCCAGGCAACATGAGATCGAGAGCAACAATATCGCCTAAAACATAGGTGTCTATCGTTGGTACAAATAAACCGCCATTGGTAATAAACGGCATATAGGAAAGATTTAATTCCAATGGATCTTTTATGATGTAACTTAATAATTTTTCGGTCATAGCCGTATCCTATTGTGGCCAGCACACAGTGGGAGTTTGGGTAATCGCGGCATTACTCACGGCAAAGGTCAACACATTGCAGGCTGTGCCATTTTCTGCATCGTTGGCTTGATTGCCAACGGCCGTGGCTGTAATCGTATAGGCGCTACTGGTAACAGCTGATATGCCAATAGTATAGTAACCGCCCGGCGTTGTTGTGACACCACCCCAAACTTGGGCTAAGGTGCCATAGGTGGTGTTGTTGGATCGATATCTTTCTTGTGCTAGTGCGATCGAGCTTATGGTATCCATTGCATCAGAACGTCGCCCCTTCTGAGCTTGCGACAAATAACTTTCTGTGGCGATTGCGATAATGATCGCGACAATGCCGAGAGTAATCGATAGCTCAATTAACGTAAACCCTTGCAAGCGCTTCATTTTATTTACCTCGCTTCTAGATTGTTTTGATTACTGTGCTCGCGCCAACCCACGGTGAAGAAATTTTAGAATAAACTGCCCATTTTGAAAATAGGCAAATACATTGCAACGACAAAGCTGCCAATAATGACCCCTAAAACAGCCATAATCAGTGGCTCAAGCAAACTACTCAGATTGTCGACTATGTTATTGACATCGGCCTCATAATAATCGGCAACCTTATTTAACATTTCACTTAGCGTACCGGATGCTTCCCCAATTGAAATCATTTGTACGGCCATATTGGGAAATAATTTGGTGGCACCCATGGCGATATATAATTGATTACCGTTCACCACTTCCGCGCAAATTTGCATGACGGCACGAGCGTACACCGCATTTCCCATCACCTCAGACATTGCCTTCATGGCTTCAACTAAAGGCATGCCTGCGTCTAACGTAATGGCGAAGGTTCGGGTATAACGCGCAATAATGGATTTTCGTATAATGGGGCCTATAATCATCATACGTAAAATCAATTCATCTTTTTTGTCACGATAAGATTGACTGGTGCGATGCAAATGCCGGTTATACATGACGCCGCCCACCACGCCACCGACCATTAGCCACCAATAGGCACGCAAAAAATTCGAGAAATTGATGACGTAACGCGTAAAAGCTGGCAGCTTTGCGCCAAATGAACTAAATACATCCTGAAAATGCGGCACGACAAATAATAATAAGATTAAGCTTACGATCAGCGCAACCGTCACAATAGCCGCGGGATAAATCATGGCTTTTTTCACTTTGCGTTTAAGATTTTCTGTTTTTTCAATATAATCACCTAATTCTTGTAAAATTTTTCCCAACATACCTGATTTTTCACCAATCTTAATGAGGCTTATGTAGAGAGGCGTAAAGAACTGAGGATATTCAGCAAAGGATTCACCTAAGGTTTTGCCGCCTGAAACATTATTTTTTAATGCCACAATAAAATCTCGCATACTCGTATTATCTTGATCACGCCCAATCACTTCAAGCGCTTGAAGAATAGGTAACCCTGCAGCCATCATCGTGGCAAGATAGCGCGTAAAAAGTAAAATATCTTGCGCTTTCACTTTTTGCGGCCGTTTAGAAAAACGCGTTTTTGCCCGCAGCTGCAACGTGATGACTTCTACATTGCGTCGGCGTAATTCACTTTGGGCGTCTTTTGAGTCAGACGCTTTAATTTCACCCGAAACACGCTTTCCATTTTTGTCGACACCGGTCCATCGAAATAGTTGTGAATCTGCCATATCGCAACCTCGCTCACTTCTTATTTAAATACCCGATTTAATTCCACTAAACTGGTAGTACCCTCTTTTATTTTTTGGCGCCCCGATGCCCGCAAATTTGCAACACCTTCCTTCTGGGCAAGCTTTGCGATGTCAATGGTATTACCGCCGGTCATAATTAAAGTTGCCATCTCCGCAGACACCGGCATCACTTCAAAAATCCCCATCCGTCCTTTATAACCCTTTGAACAAAAATCACAGTTGCCCGGCCCATAAAATTCAAATGTTCCCATTTCTTCTTTTGTAAAACCTTCACGCAGTAACACGTCTTCGGGAAAGGTTTCTTTGACTTTGCATCGATCGCATAACACCCGTATCAAACGTTGCGCGATAATAATGGCAAGTGAGGTTGCTAAGTTGTATGGCGGTATACCCATGTTCATCAAGCGCGTAATGGTTTCAGGAGCACTATTGGTATGTAATGTGGATAAGACTAAGTGCCCTGTTTGCGATGCTTTAACAGCAATCTCTGCTGTTTCTATGTCACGAATTTCACCGACCATAATGACATCGGGATCTTGTCGCAAGAAAGCGCGCAAAGCGAGCGCGAAAGTTAATCCGGTTTTGAGGTTAACATGCACTTGATTGATACCTTGCACCGGAATTTCTACGGGATCTTCAACCGTTGAAATATTTTTTTCAACGGAGTTCAAATAATTTAATGCTGAGTACAGCGTTACCGTTTTACCGCTTCCGGTAGGACCTGTTACCAAGATCAAGCCTTGCGAGCGCTGCAATGCATTTAAAAAATGTTCTTTTTGAGTTGAATCCATGCCAAGCCTTTCAATACCTTGTCCGGCGGTTCCCGTGTCAAGAATACGTAATACAATTTTTTCGCCGAATAAGGTTGGGCAAACACTCACACGAAAATCGACCGATCTTTTGCGTGAAATAATTAATTTAAAGCGCCCATCTTGTGGAAGTCGATGTTCGGTTATATCTAAATTTGAAATAACTTTAATGCGCGCCAACAAATAATTGGCAAGCTTAGGGGGTGGTGCCGCGGTGGCGCTAAGCACGCCATGAATGCGGAAGCGAATACGATAGGAATCTTCGTAACGCTCAAAATGAATATCGGAAGCGCTTTTTTCTATTGCATCCAGAAGGATGCGATTGACATAATTGACTACCGGCGCACTTTCAACGTCAAATGTCGATATATCAGCGGCTTCTTCGTCTTTGTAGGCATTGACCGTGACGTTATCAATTTGATCGTCACCAAAATTACTGATTTCGGTCAGAATAAGCGTATTCAATAACTCATCGATAACTTGGGTCAACTGACTGGATTCAACGATAAAAAAGCGGATATCAGAGCCGGTTAAAAATCGAATTTCATATAAATTTTCAAGCGTGGGGTCTGCTATCGCTAAAAATAACAAATTACTTTTTTTAAAAAGTGGCAGGCCTAGGCGTTTTTTTACAATTTGTAAGGTTAATAGTTCGGTGGGGACCAGTTCTGCATTAAACGCATTAATATCAAAAAGTGGGAAGCCAAAATATTCAGAGGTGACTTGCGCTACTCGGGTTTCATCGACTAATTTCTGCTTAACAAGATGATCTATGTAGGATTCTTTATTCGTTGCGGTTTGTTGCAAAATGCTTAATGCCAGTTTTTTGTCGAGCACTCCCGCTTCTGCAAGGTGAGATGCAAAACCACTCAACACATTTTTTGAGGAAGATTCTTCTTGCATAGTTTCTTCCGAATAGATTATTTTTTCCTAAAAAAAACTGGGCTTACCTACCGTTTTAAGAGAGATAAGCCCAGCTATGGTTTTACAGCACTCTACAAATTTAAATATGTTCCCAATAATTGTGCTAGTAAAAATTAGCTAGCATATCCGTTGGTTACACCACCACCTGAAGATGCCCAGGTCAATACACCATTTTGTACGGTTGGTGTTAAGACGAAGGTATCGGTAGCTAATATGCCGTTTTGAGCAACTGGGGTAACCGTAATAACACCGGCTGCAACGCCAAGTGTTGCAACAGCGCCCGTCGTTGCTGCGATTGCAGAAGGAATATGATTCGTCCCTGCGGCACAGTTTGTTAGCGCACCTGTATTTTGAAAGCATTCCGAAACACCAACTTTAAAAGGTGCTGTTGCATTTACAATTTCACTGTAATATGCACGGCGCGTATAGTTGGTATAAGAAGGAATAGCAACTGCTGCCAAAATACCGATGATACCAATGGTGATCATCAATTCAATTAACGTAAAACCTTTGGACTGACTCTTAGTGTAATACATCATAGTATGTTCCTCCCCCGAGGCTTAAAGTTGGTTATAACCCTAGTAAATATCCATTTTGGGTAAGAATCCCTTCTTACTATGTATATATTATACTCTTTTCATTTGCTCATGGATTAAAAAATTTAAAAAATATGGGCACAGAATTGATAGTAAAAAGAACCAATTAGGAAACATATGTTTGCATTTAAAGCGAATTTTTTTTGTTTTTTGAATAATCAATGAGTTAGTCTGAATAAGTTGATAGTGAAAACTATTCAACGAGCCCACTGAACTAATCGGGCACGGGCACGATTAGTTCAGTGGTACTCGCTGAATAGAAGGATCATTCGGCATATCCGTTAGTAACACCGCCACCGGAAGCAACCCAAGTTACCACATTATTTTGTACCGTTGGCGTTAGGATAAAAGTATCAGTCGCAAGGACGCCATTTTGAGCAACAGGAGTGACTGTTATGACACCACTTACAACGCTAATACTTGCAACGGCACCTGTATTTGTCGTTATAGCTGCTTGGATATGATTAGTCCCTGCATTACAGTTAGTTAATACTGTTATGGTTTGATAGCACTCTGTTACGCCCATTTTGTATGGTTCTGAAGCGTTAACAATTTCACTGTAATAGGCACGACGCGTATAATTACTATATGACGGAATAGCAACGGCCGCCAAAATGCCAATAATACCGATGGTAATCATCAGTTCAATTAACGTAAAGCCTTTGGAGTGAGCCATCATCGCTTTCATTTTGCTATGCCTTTGTTGGTTTGAATCTGGCAAAAAATCCTTATTTTGTCTCTACTTTAAGTATAGACTAATTTCAAAAAAAACAAGGTTACAATCAAGCCAGATACCATTGCCCAATAGAATCAGCATCTTAGGAATAAATAATTTTTTGTAGAATCAAGAGCTTAACTTTTTTTATTTATTTTTTCCTGCAAACTAGCGGTTTGCTTCGAGCTTTCAGCTTGAGTTAAATATTGATTCAGAGAGGCCTGCGCGGCTTTATACTGCTTCATCTTTACGTTTAACTTGGCTAAATTATATAAAGAAGTAGGGCGATTAGAATCCTGCATCACCGCGCGTTTAAAATAATGATAAGCCAGTCTATCATTCGGGATTTGCTGGGCACACAAACCAGCATTTTCATTAGCTCCTGCGGTATCTAAATAGGCAGGATCTTGTAGCGCTAAATCAAAGTGCGAAATTGCAGCTTTATAATGATGCTCTCGGCATAAAAAAGTACCATAATTATTTTGCGTATCGCCGCGATGCGGCGCTAAAGCCATTGCTTTTTGATAATAAGTATTTGCTTGCTTGGGGTCGCCAATGGCTTCATAAAAATAAGCCATTGAGTATTGAGCTTCAGGTAAGTTCGGTGCGTCTTCTAAGGCGAGCAGCAATTTTTCTTTGGCACGCTGCATATCTTTATCTTCAAGATAAGCCATGCCCAGTTGAATATTAATACTGGCTACGGTTTTTTTCTTTTGTTCCTCTTTTTGGGCCTCTTGCGATTTCATTGTATTGCACGCACTTAAACAATTGATCGATATCATCATCATTAAAAAAAATTGCCTACTCTTTCGCATAAACGTCTTCAGCCTCTGTTGGAACATAATGTTTAGTTTTAATAATTTTTGGCGTAATGAAAATTAATAATTCTTTTTTCTCATCATGAATAATTCGATGTTTAAATAGTTCACCCACTAGCGGCAGTGCGCTAAAGAAAGGCACGCGATCAAACGTACTTTCTTTCGTAATTTGATAAATACCGCCAAGCACAATGGTTTCATTATCGTTTAAAATAACATTGGACTGTACCGCTTGCGTATTGATGGCAGGCGGGCCTAATGTAGCCGGCGTGTTTGCCGTCGCTGCTGTCAAAGGAATCTGTGCCCCTGGACTGTCTTCCGTAGCTTTGATCGCTAAAACAATTTTATTATCAGGGGTGATTTGTGGCGTTATTTCCAAACTTAAAACGGCATTTTTAAATGAAATGGACGTCGCACCGCTTGATGTCGCTTCTTGGTAAGGAATTTCTTGCCCGGTTTGGATTATCGCTTTTTGTTGATTCGATGCCACCACGCGTGGTTTTGAAATAATATTAACATGGCCATTTTCTTCTAAAGCAGATAACTCTAAGTCTAATAAAAAATGTCCCAAGCGGCCTAAGGCCAGTCCAATGCTACCCGGATTTGCACCCGATGCAAACTGGGTTGCAGAATTATTGAAATTTAAACGCGGGGTTGGATCTATCGCCGAACCATTGGTGATTAAAGCAGGACTCGTTCCACCGGCAAGCTGGTTTGCCGCACCCAGAGTACCAGAAAGATGGCGGGTGTCGCTGACGCCAAATTTGACGCCTAATTGTTTTTCATAAGTTGTATCAATCGTTACAATGCGCGCCTCAATCAAGACTTGTTTGGCAGGAACGTCCAACTTTAATATCGCTTTGCGCACTTGCTCTATACTTTCTGGTGAATCACGCAGCATAAGACTATTCGTGCGCGTATCAACTGCAATTTGACCCCGCGGTGATAACAAATTACTTTGCGGTCCTTTCAACATAGCAGCCATATCGGTTGCAGTCATATATTTCATTTGAATGATAGCCGTGGTCAAAGGACCAATATTGGCCGCTTGATCTTGCGCCTGAAACTCTTTGCTTTCATTGGTGGATAAGTCTTCCGCCGTACTAATATATACGACATTACCTTCGCGTCTGTAGCCTAAACCCCTAGCCTTAAGCACGATATCTAATGCCTGTTTCCAGGTAACATTGCGTAGGCTTAACGTGATATTACCCTTAACGGCGTCGTTGATAACAAAATTTAAGCCCGAGCTTTTTGCCAGAATTTGCAATAAAGAGCGAATATCAATATTCTGAAAATAAAACGATAACTTAGATCGCTCAGGGACATCAGCGTTAACAAAAACTGACGTATCTGAGATGGCAGTATCGGTTAGGAAAAAAGAGCTCAGGACGGCTAATGCGGAAAGCACTAGGATAAAAAATTTCTTATTACGAAAGACTAAAGTCATAAGGATCCATCCTTTAGCTGCATGGTAACTAAGCGTAGTTGCGTATGATGACTCTTCTCATCCACTATCTGTTCTGCAATTTCAATATGATCGGCTTCTATTTTTGTTATCTTACCATATCGATCGCCTACCGTATCCCCTAGGGTCATTTGATAGGTTTTCCCATCTGGCACGACAATCACCGCCCATTTTTTATTGTCCTGCAACATCCCCCCGGCGTAGCGCAGCATACTTAAGGGGAACGCATT
>Ga0206981_10353_pt1 | contig 11809 bp, 6 predicted proteins | sample Alteio_BWMinCont_17_FD_153312 | JGI IMG/M metagenome (GOLD analysis project Ga0206981, IMG submission 153312) | Enriched cells from forest soil in Barre Woods Harvard Forest LTER site, Petersham, Massachusetts, United States -... | ecosystem: Environmental > Terrestrial > Soil > Temperate forest >... | reverse complement strand
TCGCCACCATTATCGCATCACAAGCTGTTATTACCGCCAGCTTTTCTCTGGCAAGACAAGCTATCTTGTTAAATGTCTGTCCGCGTTTAGCTATTGTTCATACCTCTTCGGCTGAAACGGGACAAGTCTATGTTCCTCAAATTAATTTTATTCTAGCCATAGGGACACTTTCCTTGGTGTTAATATTTAAAAGCTCGGATAATCTGGCGGCAGCTTTTGGAATGGCGGTCAATTTAGTGATGTTAATTGTCGCTATATTGGTGATGTGTGTTGCACGTGTAAGTTGGAAATGGTCGCTGACAAAAATCTTCATGGTCTTCTCGCTGGTTATATTCATTGACTTGGCATTTTTGGGCGCGAACCTGCATAAAATTTCTCAGGGCGCATGGATTCCTCTCGTGTTTGCTATGGTAGCCAGTATCGTCATGATTACCTGGCAAAAAGGGGTTGCGTTGTTACGCACTTCTTTTTATATGAAAAAAAAATCCTTACCCGGTATCTTCAAACAATTAGACCATTCAAAATTAAATTACTTGGAAGATTTAACCACGGTATTTATTACTGACCCCTATGACAACAGCGGCGGGAGTTTTCTTAATTATATTGAATTGAATCGTATCTTGCCTAAACAGGTGTTAATTGTCAGTATCGTTATTGAAAACTACCCTTATGTCACTGAAAAAAAATGCTTTGAGCTAACTAAGCTGACCAAGGGGGTTTATAACCTCATTTTGCATTATGGCTTTATGCAAGTTATTAATATTCCCGCCACGTTAGTGTTGGGTGAAAAAATGAAAGTTTTTCCTTTTAGGTTTGATGCAAACGCAGCGACTTTTTTAGTGGAAATGATTAATATCGTTATGACTAAGCAAAGATACCCGCATTTATTTTATTGGCAGAAAAGATTATTTGGCTTTTTGCTGCATAACGCTGCGCTGGATGTTGAGTTTTACCGATTGCCCTATAATCGAACGATTGCAATAGGGGCCTACTGTGAAATTTAAGGCGAAAGATGTTAAAAGCGCATAAAAATGCTAGAGTTTCCCCATTATGACCCTCAGAGACTATAATTTATGTTAGCTAGTGCTTTTTCTTTCAAATTTATCATTCTTTATATTTACATTATTTCAGCCGCCTACACCCAATTTCGTGGAAAAGTGAGGCTGAAGTTCATGCGCCAGCTGATTAATCATTCCACCTTAATGGCCCCTATTAACGCCCTTATGTACCTCTTCTCAGCGGTGCCTAATAAACCCTACTATGAGGTCAAAGACTTCCCTGAACTCACTGTATTAGCCGACAACTGGCAAATTATTCGTGTGGAGGCTGAAAATCTCGTTAAAGCAGGCTATATCAAGGCTTCAGACAATAATGACGATATGGGTTTTAATTCCTTTTTTAAGCGCGGCTGGAAGCGATTTTACTTAAAATGGTATGAAGATTTTCTGCCTTCGGCAAAAGCCCTATGCCCTGATACGGTAAAGCTTTTAAAAGACATACCGGGCATCAATGGGGTTATGTTTACCTTGTTACCCAAGGGTGGCCAGCTAAAACCGCACCGTGACCCTTACGCGGGTTCTTTGCGTTATCATTTAGGGCTGGTAACCCCAAACTCAGAAAAATGCCGAATTTATGTGGATGGCATTGCCTATCATTGGCGTGATGGCGAAGCGGTGATGTTTGACGAAACCTATATTCATGCCGCAAAAAATGAAACCGATATGGATCGCATTATTTTATTCTGTGATATTGAGCGACCGATGCGTAATCGCGTAGCGACATGGATCAATCGGTTTTTCTGTCGATACATTCTGTCTGAGTCTGCAACCCAAAACTTAGCATCAGATCGTGTGGGTGCTTTGAATCGGATTTATAAATATTACTATCATCTTTCAGCTTATGTTTTGCGTTTAAAGAAAGCCAATAAGTTGGCTTATCAAGTTCTGCAATATGCCGGCATTGCAGGTTTAGTATACTGGGTTTTTATACGTTGAAGCCGGATGAGGGTGATGACGTGGCACGTGTTAGAGCGAAGCCTAACTCAACTAGTTTCAACTCTTAATCCAAGCTCTTCCCCCTCAAAAGCCCAAAGATCCCCCTAATATCCCGCCACAAAGATCCTTCTCCCAAAGCACTGCGTTGGGAGAAGGGTCTTTGTGGCGGGATATTAAGGGGGTTAAGGGTCAAATTTAATCTTGGGAATTATATAACCTAGCCATTTTGGCATATACCAGTTCCATCCTTGCAGTATTCTCATGGTGGCAGGTACCAGCAGCATACGAATAATAAAAGCATCGACGAAAACGGCTACCGCGATCCCTAAGCCAAATGCTTTGACCATCAAAATATCGGCAGACATAAAAGAAAAGCAAATTCCTATCACGATGATCGCCGCACTTGAAATGATTTTCCAGCTGCGATCGATACCCATGATAATACTCCTGTTGGTATCATGAGTGTGTTCGTAAAATTCTTTGATGCGCGTCAGCAAAAAAACTTCATAATCCATCGAAATCCCAAACAAGGCACAGAAAATAATAATCAACAAACTAATATCTAACATACCCTGCGGCTCAAAATTAAGTAGATGATGCAAATGGCCTACCTGAAAAACCACGACTAATACGCCATAGCTTGCGCATAAGCTTAATACGGTGGTGATAATGGCTTTTAAGGGCAGAATCACCGAGCGCAACAACACTAATAAAACTAAATAGGTGAAGCCAACAATCCATAAAAACGCAAAAGGAAATATGTGCGAAATACTTTTTAACACATCAATGGTGTTAACCGAGGTCCCCGTGACTTCTAAAGTTAAATTGCCGCCCGGATGCATGGCACGTAAATGTTTGATGAAGGCCGTTGTGGTCGGAGAGTTACTCATATACTTGCTAATGATGGTTATAACGGTCAGATTACCATCGGTAGTCGTTTTTAATAAATTTTCTATGCCGGAGGGCAGATGATCAAGATGGGTATACATCATTTGATACTGTTGTTTTGTCATGCTGGAATTAATGCTGACAATGCTGTGAACTTCGGCCACCGCTGGATTGTTTTTCAAACGCTTTGCAAAGTTGTAGAGATGACCAATATTTTTTTCGGTCAAAATGGTTTTATCGGGTGTCTTGATGAGAATTAAAATCGGTGCCAATTTACTTTCGCCAAATTCCGTTTTGAAGGTATCAAATACTTGGCGGCTTTGCATAGTTGGCGGCAAGATGCGAAAATCAGAAATGCCAAATTTGGCGTGCAAGAAGGGATAGCCTAACGTTAATAAAATAATTAACGTTGAGAAGAAAAAGATAAACGGTCTTTTTACCACTTCGGTTACCAGCAGATACCAACTACTGTGTTTGCGTAACTCTACTTTACGAATAGGGACAATAGAAAAACGATTAATGCCATTTTTTACCACCGCTAAAATTGCGGGAAGTAGAATTAATGCTACCGTCACGGATACAAATACCGCAGCTAGACCGCCGACACCCACTGAAAACAAAATATTGATGGGGAATAATAGCAGAGCACTTAAGCTGACAAATACCGCCAAACCGCTAAAAAATACGGATTTTCCTGCGGTGGTTTGTGTAATGGCAAGGGCAACATCGGGCGGATTGCCGCGCAGCAATTCTTCGCGATAGCGATTGATAATGAGAATGGCATAATCCAGGCTTAAACAAAGACCTAGCAAGAGGGCAATGTTAATCGTAAACACGGACAATGAAAAGAAATGCCCGAGAATATATAATGCGATCAAGATAAATATCGCACCAAATCCCCCCAGTATGATAGGTAAACTTGCCGCAACCACGGAACGAAATACCAAAAGCATAGTAACAATAGCCACGGGCGTTGCAATATATTCGGCATGATACAAATCTAACTGCGTTTGTCTTTTGGTATCATCTAAAAAAATCGGCTCGCCGCCCAACTTCATAGTGATGTTATTAGGTGGCTCTTTGACCGCGGTTTTAAATTTATCGAGTAAGTGCTGATCGACTTCTTCTTTGCCTTTGAATAAAACCATGGCATAAGCCGCATGTTTATCTTCAGAAATTTGTTTGTTGTCAACCGAAGGATAAACAATCTGATGGTCAACCTTAATTTTTTTTAAGCCAGCGAGAGAGTTTTTGACGTCGTTTAAAAAAGTCGGACTGGTTGCCAGTAAGGTATCGCTTCTGTACATAATGATGAAGCGATTATAGCTGTAGCCCAGGCGGTTGCTTAAAACGTCATTTGCTTTAGCGCTATCGGATTTGGGGTCGGAAAAGCCTATGGCTTTGAAGGGGTCCATTAATTTGGGCACAAAAGGTAGGCAAGCTGCAAACAATCCCAGCCAGATAACAATAATCAACCAGCGGAGGCTGAAGATGAGTTTTCCGATTGTGTAAAAAAAATCTTTTGGCATTTAAAATTTCTCGAAGCTCAAGGATATTATTATACCTGGGTTTAGGTTTTATAAGGTGAAAGGTCGCTCAGATTGGGTTTTCATTGGGCAACGTTTGGCATTTTGCTTTATTTTGCCCCTTTCAGCAAGGGGTGATAATTCCCGGGTGTGCCACCCGGGAGCCATTTAATTGATGACGCCGCAAATCATGCGAGCACCGCCGCCGCCTAATTTTTGGGGTTGATCAGAATAATTATCACCGCCAGCATGAATCATCAATGCGTGGGCTTTTATATCCGCAAGATGCTTTAACCGTGGTGCTAAGACAGGAACGGTTGCCGTGCCATCTTGGTTGACATATAACGCCGGTAAATCGCCTAAATGGCCATGGTTATTAAAGGGTCCCAAATGTTTGCCGGTTTTTTTGGGGTCTAAATGTCCACCGGCAGCAGTGCCGTTATTATCACAAGAAGGATGTTCATGGACATGAAAACCGTGAACACCTTGAGTTGATATGCCATGCAAGTTGGGTGTAAATAATAAACCGTATGGTGTTTCACTTACTGTCACAGTACCCACAGATTCGCCCGTGCCTTTTTCTGCTGTGACATTCATTAAGACCGCAGTATCTGCAAAGGCAAATGTCGCAGTGGTCAAACAGGCTAGAGCCACAAAATGTTTGATTGTCCTTTTCATATAAACTCCTTAAGATTAGTATCAACGCAGGGATTATATGACATAACGTCTTGTTAAGGAAAAAATAAAAATGAAAATAGCACATTATACTTTTGACGCTGTGATTATCGGCGCTGGCGGCGCGGGGTTGACGGCGTCCATTCAACTGGCGAACTCCGGTTTAAACGTTGCAGTGATCTCAAAAGTATTTCCCACCCGGTCACACACGGTATCGGCACAAGGTGGCATTGCCGCCGCATTAGGAAATGTGCATGAAGATGATTGGCGCTGGCACATGTATGACACCATCAAGGGGTCAGATTATCTGGGTGATCAAGACAGCATAGAATTTATGTGCGAACAAGCGCCGCAAGCTATGTATGATTTAGAACATATGGGCATGCCGTTTACGCGTTTAGATGACGGTAAAATTTATCAACGTGCTTTCGGCGGTCAAACGGTCGAATATGGCAAAGAGCCAGCGCAACGCACCTGTGCGGTAGCCGATAGGACTGGCCATGCTTTATTGCATACCTTGTATCAAAATAATATTCGTGTCAAAACCGATTTTTTTAATGAATGGTTTGCAATAGACCTGATTAAAACGGGTAAAAATAAAGTAGCAGGTGTTGCCGCGATTTGCATTGAAACCGGAGAGCTTGCTTTTTTTAATGCAAAAATTGTGATGTTTGCAACGGGTGGTGCGGGTAGGATTTTTGAATCCACGACCAATGCGCATATTAATACCGGTGATGGTTTAGGGATGGCGCTACGTTCAGGCTTTGCGGTGCAAGATATCGAAATGTGGCAATTCCATCCCACGGGTTTACCGGGTATCGGCACCTTAATTACCGAAGGTGTGCGCGGTGAAGGCGGTTATTTGATTAATAAAAACGGCGAACGTTTTATGGAACGTTATGCGCCGCATGCAAAAGATTTAGCGTCGCGTGATGTGGTGTCACGTGCAATGGCTTTGGAGTTGCGCGCCGGTAATGGTTTTGATCCACAAGGCGTGGATTATTTAAAATTGAAACTCGATCATTTGGGGCCAGAAGTCATTAATTTACGCTTGCCTGGTATTCGCGAATTAGCGCGCACGTTTATGAATATTGATCCATTGATTGAACCTATTCCGGTGGTGCCAACCTGTCATTACATGATGGGCGGTATTCCAACCAATGTGCACGGACAAGTGATTACCTTAAATTCGCAAGATCGCGATGAAATCGTTGAAGGTTTATATGCGATTGGTGAGTGTGCTTGTGTTTCGGTGCATGGCGCTAATCGTTTGGGCAGTAATTCGTTGCTGGATTTGGTTGTCTTTGGCAAAGCCGCAGGTTTGCATGCAGAGCAGGCTATCAAAGCAGGTTTGCCTTTACTGAAAGCGCATGACGATGATATTGAAAAAGCGATGCTACGTTACAAGCGTTGGGATGAAAATACGCATGGTGAGGATTTCAATCGTATACGCGGCGAAATACAAAAGGTGATGCAGAATGATTTTGGTGTTTTTCGTTTAGAAGAGCATATGGTCTCTGGTTTAAAAAAATTAGCAGCATTGCGTGTGCGGTTAGATAAAGCGGTATTGACAGATAAAAGTCATGTGTTTAACACTGCACGCATTGAAGCATTGGAGTGTGACAATCTGATGGAAGTAGCTTATACCACAGCGGTTGCGGCGCTAGCACGCCAAGAAAGTCGTGGTGCGCACAGCAGAGAAGATTATCCTAAACGCGATGATAAAAATTGGCTAAAGCATTTGGTGGTGTTTGCGGATGGCAGGGTGGGTTTTAGAGAAGTCAATATGAGGCCGGTTTCAGTTGAACCGTTTAAGCCTATGGAGCGGGTTTACTAATAATGAAATTTATTCCCCGTGGCTTGCCACGGGCACAGTAGTAATGGGGGTTTATAAACAATTGAATTCCCGGGAGGAATACCCATAGGCGCGCCTGTCAAGCATCGCTGCGAACATTTAAGATGCTTTGTCGTGAGGATAAATGACATGTACACGATTTAAATTTACATGTTTTTTAGCTTCCCAAAGAACATAGCTTGCCTGCATTTGCATCCAACTTTCAGGACTTCTGCCAAATGCCTTACTGAGTTTTAATGCCATTTCAGGAGAAATATCCGCTTCTCCATTCACAAGTCTTGTAAAGGTTGATGGAGATACATCTAAATCTTTTGCCGCATTTCTCAAGCTAATATTTAAGGGCTCAATATACGTTTTTCTTATAAACTCACCCGGATGAGGGGGGTTATGTTGTTTAGTCATTAGTGATAATCCTCATAATTAACAATATATACATCAGCATCCCGGTAAGTCTAAATCTTCAATTACTTTTGCAGTGTCCAGGGCGGCCAATTGAAGCCGTAACTTTGTTTTATGTTTAGATTGTATGCCTGCGCATTTACCTGCTTCAAAAAATAGTTTTAGGCCTTTATGCTTAAATGACTTTATCGTAATGGCCATTATAGTTTGTTGCGCAATGCGGGTCAACGGACGGCTTTATATGCTAGATTTAAGTCTTAGGCGATGGAGATAGACGAAAATATCTGTCGTTTACAAAAATAAATATCTACGCGTCAAGCTAAACCACAAATGCCGTCATTGCGAGGCTGCGAAGCGCTTAGCCGCGGCAATCCAGTTTGTTTCTGCTACAGATCTCTATTTTTTGCGTGACCGCAGCACCTGGATAGCCACGGCTAAGCGCTTCGCAGCCTCGCAATGACGGTGTTCTGTTGTCATCCCGCGCAGCTTTTAGCACGGGACCCAGCGCCTTTTGCTGACTCTGGGGCAGGCATGCTACACTATATTCATACTATCTTGCCTGCGGAGACGACGTTATGAAGCTAACTCATAAAGATTTAGAAGACGCGACCCAGGAAAACATCATCACAAAAGACCAGGCCGAAAAGTTATGGCTATTCTGGCTAAAAAAAACTGACAACACCCCGACCTTCATTCTCTCCCATGTCATGTATTATTTTGGTGGCTTGCTTGCGATCTCCGCTGTCACACTCTTTGTGACCGTCGCCTGGGATAACATGAAAGGTTTCCCACTTCTTTTCATTGTCAGTATGCTTTTTTTAATTTCGACCGCGTTGACAAAATCTTTCCTCCAAAAAAACTTAACTTTACCCGCAGGAATAATGGCGACTTTCACATTAGCTTTAGTCCCTTTAGCCGTATATAACTTACAAGTCGGCTTAGGTTTCAACCCTCCTAAAATGACTTATAACGAATTCAATATGATCGTGAGTTGGTATTGGTTCCCAATGGAAATTATCACCCTGTTGGTTGGTGTCTTAATGCTTTATCAATTTCGCTTCCCATTTTTACTTTTTATTATCTCATGGGTGTTGTGGTATATGAGTATGGATTTGGCGCCCTTATTTTTGCATTTTAGTGCCTATAGTTTTCAGCAAAGGACTTTCTTTTCTATCGAATTTGGTTTAATCGTTTTACTGTTTGCCGTGTATTTTGATTTACAGTATGAGGATGAGCAAGATTATAGTTTTTGGTTATATCTCTCTGGTGCATTGATGTTTTGGAGTGGCATATCAGTTTTCCCCAATCATAGTGAATTAGCTTATTTTATATATTTAGTCCTGAATCTTATTATGATTCTCATTAGTGTTATTTTAGATCGTAGGGTATTTGCTATTTTTGGGGCGCTTGGGGTCTTAGCTTATTTAAGCCATATTACTTTTACTGTTTTTGCCCGTATTGTGGCTTTTCCGTTAGTGCTCGTGGCTTTAGGTATCTTCATTATTCTCATTGCAGCTAAGTGGAGCAAAGTTGAAAAGAAAATGTATCTTCACTTGAAGCCTTACATTCCGAGAAAAATTCTTGAAAGGATGCGCTAGTCGAGATAGTTGAAAGCCTCGCACTAATGTGCACTTGAATGTCACGTGGTGCAGGTAGCACTACCTAAAAGAATAACACCGATACTCGTCATATAGATATCAACCCCAATAGGCGGTAAGCTTCGCAAAAAAACACCGTCATTGCGAGGCTGCGAAGCGCTTAGCCGTGGCAATCCAGGCTTGTTTCAGCTTAAGATCACTATTTTTTGCATGACCGAAGCAACGCAATTACGAGTATCGACGTTATTCCTTAAGGTAGTCTAAGACAATCACTTGTTGGCTTCCCAATTTTTATGAAAAAAGCAAGAGTGAATTTAAAACCTTGTATTCCTAAAAAAATTCTTGAAAGGACGCTCAAGGCTCATCAAATGCAGTATCGTGTTAATTTCAAGCTTAGTAAGAGGCGATATATTTTTAATTAACTGTGGATTGGTAGCAGCCTGTAGATCTTTCATAAATTCTATATCTAAGTTGATAGGCATATCTTTACTAAATTGTATATTCAATTGTATATCGGCTAAGGCCTGTAGATCTGAAGAGAATGATAATGGTTGTGTAAAATTCATGGTATTGGCCTTCTGATTGTTTTCACTAATATCAATAACCCCATTATGTTGTGAAAATAATGTTGATTTTGAATCTAAAAGCAAATTGCTAATATTAGGAGTTAATATGACTTGCATCATTTGGTCGAAATTAAATGCTTTTTGAGACCCGCTATTATAGCCATTTGGCATCGTATTATTGAAATTATTATTAATGCTGTTGTTCTGATTAGGTGTAGAAGCGTTATTATAATTAGCTATGACTACCGTATTTGACAGTATTCCCATGTCTGTTGCTGTTAGCGCTGACGATGTATCAGGTGTGGTGATGTCAACAGCAGGTGTTGTTGTTGTATTCGATGCTGGCGTAGGCGTAGGTTGTGATGTGATATCCAAATTGGCTGAGTGATAAGTGGTGTTATAATTATTACCTGCGGATACTGTTCCTTGTAAGATGGCATAAGTGCCTACTTGTTCTGTCGAGGGAGGATTATTTAAACGTGTTAATGATCCGTTTAACGAACCATTTATCGTAATACCATCTGCTACACTATTGACTAAGCCAATTTGCGTATAAGTAAATGCAGGATCTGCATCGCCAAACACTTTGCTAGCTGCGTTCGCAGTAACATCTAATGGGGCTTGAGTAATGGTTTCATTTGCACTGTTATAAGTGATGGCATAATTATTTGCTGCAAGGGTACCGAGATTAATTGCATAGTTCCCTACAACCTCATTCGATATATTATTGATCGTCCGGCTTAAACCACCGCTTAAACTATTAGCTGCCGTGTCATTAATAAGAATACCATCGACCGTAATATTATTGATAAATCCCGTTGCGCTAAAGGTAAAGGCAGAATCATTTGCACCATATTGTTTTGATGCGGCATTAGCATTTACCGTTAGCGGCGCTGCCGTAATCGTTTCATTTGCACTGTTATAAGTGATGATATAGTTACTTGCTGATAAGTTACCTTGATTAATAGCGTGTGTCCCAACCGATTCATCTGCTTGACTCGTGATAGTGCGGTTCAAGGCTCCAGTTAAGCTATTAGTAGCATTATCGGTACTAACGAATCCATTAGCGCTGAAATTAAAGATAGGGTCGTTTGTGCCATATTGTTTGCTAATAGACAAGGCACCTATCGTCAAAGGAGCAGGGGTTATATTTGCTATCAAACCTATAGGCTGAGTTAAGATATAGTTGCCAGCGCTATTATTATTTAAAGTATAATTACTTGCTGTAATAGTTTGGTTTGTGCCAGCATTTTGACTAGCAAAGTTTGCAGCATAGCTTCCAGTATTCAAGGCTACGGTATCTGAACCCACCACGCCAACCAGTGCTGCAGAACCATTATTTAAGGTCGCTGTGGTGGTACCATCATACACTTTAGGATTGCTGCTAATACCGCTAATGGTTAAGGCTTTAGCGGTAATGCTCGCCGTTAAACCGATAGGTTGCGTTACGCTATAGTTACCCAGGGTATTGTTATTTAACGCATAGCCACTTGCGGTAATCGCTTGGTTTGCCCCGGCATTTAGACTAGCAAAATTCGCAGCGTAGCTTGTCGAGACTAAGGCAACCGTATCAGAGCCGACCACACCCACCAGCGTTGCTGCACCATTATTTAAGATAGCTGTTGTGGTGCCATCATACACTTTAGCGTTGGTGGCAACACCGCTAATCGTTAAGGCTTTAGCGGTAATGCTCGCTGTTAAACCGATAGGTTGCGTTACGCTATAGTTACCCAGGGTATTGTTATTTAAAACATAACCAGTTGCGATAACAGTTTGGTTTGCACCGGCATTTTGACTAGCAAAGTTTGCCGCATAACTTCCAGCATTCAAGGCTACCGTATCAGAACCCACAACGCCAACCAATGCTGCCGAACCATTATTTAAGGTAGCCGTGGTTGTACCATCATAAACTTTATCATTGGTGGTAACACCACTAATGGTTAAGGCTTTAGCGGTAATGCTCGCCGTTAAACCGAGAGGTTGCGTTACGCTATAGTTGCCCAGAGTATTGTTATTTAACGTATAGCCGCTGGTGCTAATAGCTTGGTTTGTGCCAGCATTGAGACTTGCAAAGTTTGCCGCATAGCTTGTCGAGACTAAGCCGACCGTATCCGAGCCGACCACACCCACCAGTGTTGCCGAACCATTATTTAAGGTAGCCGTGGTTGTACCATCATAAACTTTAGCATTAGTGGTAACGCCGCTAATCGTTAAGGCTTTAGCGGTAATGCTCGCCGTTAAACCGATAGGTTGCGTTACGTTATAGTTCCCCAGAGTATTGTTATTTAAAACATAACCACTTGCGATA
>Ga0206981_10351_pt1 | contig 11877 bp, 14 predicted proteins | sample Alteio_BWMinCont_17_FD_153312 | JGI IMG/M metagenome (GOLD analysis project Ga0206981, IMG submission 153312) | Enriched cells from forest soil in Barre Woods Harvard Forest LTER site, Petersham, Massachusetts, United States -... | ecosystem: Environmental > Terrestrial > Soil > Temperate forest >... | reverse complement strand
GCGTTCCGTTGATGTTGTTGCGCATCCGCAGTGGCGAGATTGGCGTCAGCAGCGGCGGCGCGATTGCGGTCGGAATCCGCCTGGGCATCGAGTTTCTGTTGTTGTGCCGCGGCGTTGTCTCGTTCGGCTCGCTCCTGCCCGGCTGCGGCGTTGCGAGCGGAATCCTGGGCGTCGCGAGTCATTCCTTCGGCGTTCGCACGCGCGCGATTTGCGTCGGCGGCGTCCGATTCGGCACTGCGCTTGCCGGCGTTGGCTGAAGCGATGCGACCCGCATCTTCGGCACGAGCTGCTTCCGCGCGTTCTTCGTCGATGCGTTTTACGGAAATTTCGCGGGCGTCTTCGGCGGTCTGCACGACCAGGCGCGACGTGGAACTAAGGCGCTTCCGGTCGACGTGTTTGAGAATGGCCATGTCATCGGCTTCCTTCATCTGGCCGGAAGCATTGTTATAGCTGGATGTCGCATAGTTCTCGGCTCCCGCCGACTGAGCGATGCGCAGGGCATTGCGCGCTTCGAAAAATTCGAGCGGCAATTTGGCGTTCAAAACCACGGGGTCGAACTTATAACCTGTGGGGATATAGCCGCCGCGATCGATCAATTCATATTTCGCATCCACCATTTCGGTGGTTCCCTCGGTATCCGGCCGAATAGAATTTTCCATCACCACAACGTTGCTTGGGCGCCGCACCGCATAATAAGGTTCCGCGGTCACGATCATGGCGAAAGCTTGCAGGTCCGTCGTGACGTCGAGCTTGCTTCGGTCATTTTCGCCGACCAGAACCTCGCCCAGGTTTACCGCGCGGCCTTCCGGTGAAATTGCCCACATCACGTAAGTCAGATACTCGGCTCCGAACTTCGTGGGCTTCTGCAAATTCCAGAATTCAACCTTGATTTCCATCGTTCCACGATGACTGTCTACCTTGGCCTCGCCCTTGGCGCTGGTCATCAAATCGCTGCCTTCAAAATTGATTTTTGTCGAACCGCTGCGGTGTTGGTATTTCACCGCTTTGACCGTTCGGTCCACGAGGACCTCTTGATACATGGATTTCTGATCCGCTCGCCTGGCCGCGGCCGGGGAAGCTTGCTGTGCTCCCGCGACTCGGTTCGTAGGAGCCAAAATTGCAACGGAGACGATCAATGCGCCCCAAATGATGATTCGCTTGCGTGAATTCGTATTCATTAGATATCTCCTGTAACGTAAAGCCCTGCCGTATGCGCTGAAGAGTGCTTTCAGACGTTCTTCCGCCCTTCATTTCGCGCTGCATTTCTAAGGTTCGATTTCTTCACTAATTCTGGGAAATTTTGCCGGGCCCTCAGTAACAGTCCGTGCCGTTCGCAATCGAGGAATCGGCAGGTAGATGATGATTGCCGGGGAGAGCGGAGTCTGTGCTCTTTTGCACGTATTCGCATTATTGTGATTGCGCGCGAAACACGGGTAAAAGAAGGAAGGAAAAAAGCTGGACCTCGTTGACAATGAAAATCTTTGCGAACCGGCGGCGAAAACAATCCAAGGGAATGAAACTACGTGATGTCGATCAGGTTCAGCGTGCGTTCTGAGACGATTTGCCTTGGCCGGTCGAATGATTTCCGTTCGTTAGCTCAGACTTGGCCACGTTCCAAACGTATAGGAAATGTTCGTCGGTGGCCGTCGCGACATCGCGGTTGGATTTGCGGGTGGCTCGGTTCAGCGCGGAGCGCACATTCTCCTTGGTATCTCCGAGATCGGCCAACGGGACCTTGAAGGCAACGCCTTCTCCAAGCTCGTCCAAGTCGCGCAGGATCGCGGAAACGATCTGTTTATGCTTGCCGTTTCGCGATCGAGGAACGTCCACCATGGCCATCGTCTTGAAATGGGGAATTGCAGGATTGGTTTTCATAGGAACCTTCCGTGCCAAGCGTAAAACTAAGCTGACGTAATCATACGCTCTCTAAGCCTAGGCTACAACAAAAATCTCAACGCGCACAGCGCCCTGCGCGTTGACACGCAATAACGGAGTCCGCGTAAGAGTCACGCGGCGTGCCGCAAAAATGCCGTTGATTGGCCCGCTGTCATCATCGATAGCTTCCTAAAAGATATTCCCCGTATCGCTTGGAGGTTGCTACCTTGTGTCCGGAGGAGAAACAGCAATGCGAAAAGCGATCATACATTTCGAGATAGTTCCCATTGAAGTGGCCCAAAAAATTCTCGAAAAGCAGAACTCCGGGGCCAAACAGAACGGCACCACCAAGCGGGTTGTCAAAAAATCAGGAAAAGCAACAAATGGGGCGCACACGCTCTCCAGGAAAGTTCGGGTGCAACTGCCATGAAGACAACGAAGAAAACGATACGCCCAAGGCCACCCACGTTCGATGTGCAAGAGTTTCTCGATTCCGCGGGTGTGGCAAGAACCATTATGGAATTCCAGGCTAAGGATACGATCTTTACACAGGGAGATCTGGGTAAAGAGGTTATGTATCTTCAGAAGGGCACCATAAAGCTTTCCGTGGTCTCCAAGACAGGGAAGGAAGCTGTTGTCGCAATGCTCAAGCCTGGAGATTTCGTTGGCGAAAGCGCTCTGGCTGGACAGCCGATGCGCATGGCCACGGCGACGGCGATCGTTCCTGTCACGCTCCTGGTCATCGGGCTAAAGGAAATGATACGCGTGCTCCATGTGGAACATGAATTCTCGGATCGCTTCATCGCCTACATGGTTGGGCGCAATATCCGGATTGAAGAAGATCTGGTCGACCAACTCTTCAATTCCAGCGAGAAACGCCTGGCGCGAACTCTCCTGCTGCTGGCGCGCTACGGCAATCACGAGAAGCCGCAATTCGTGCTTCCCAAAATATCACAAGAGACGCTGGCGGAAATGGTGGGCACCACTCGATCCCGCGTCAATTTTTTCATGAACAAGTTCAAGAAGTTGGGATTTATCAACTACGATGGCGGCCTGCACGTGAATGATTCATTGCTCAGCGTTGTCCTGCATGACTAGGGGACCGGACTCTTCAGCAGATGCTTGCGCCAGATGCCCCAGTGCATTTTTGTCTTTGTTGTCCCGCCAAAAGTAGGAAACTGCCGTCGCGGCGGCCACGAGCGCCAAAACGATTGCCACGATGACCGGATGCCCATCTTCCGCGATGAACGCAATAATTTGCCGTCCATAACGCGAAGCCAGATAAGCCAGGATCAGATATCTGGAAATTCGGCCGAGAGCGAGCGCCGCCAGGAATTTTCTTGCCGGATATTGCATGGCGCCTGCTGCAAGCAGAAATGGAAGCATAGGCACAGGTGGCGGAAGAATGGCGGGGATGGCAATCGCCGCGAATCCCCACCGGGCGAAGATTTTGCAAACTCGATTTACTTTTCTTTCCGAGAATCTGCGGTCGAGCGCTTCTTTCCCGCCTTTGCGAGCCAGCCGGTAGGTAACAAAGCCTCCGGCCACCGAACCTGCGGTCGCCATCAAGACGTAATAAAGCCACGAATGCTCGAGGCGCGCGGACAAAACAATCGTGGCCACATCCAGGATTCCTGGAAGCGGAAGGAAGGAGCTATCCAGAAGGCCGAGTGGAATGAGGCCGATTCCGCCGAGGTGAAAAAACCACCGCCGCGTGCTTCGGACCGCCAGTGGTATCAAAGCCGCGATGACGTGACCCGTGATCATGTTTATTTGGCCGATAGGTAAAATCAGCGTGCGGATTTGCTTCTACCCTACGCGCAGCTCCTTGCGCTACACGCCAAAGACTTTCTCCACTTCTCCGATTTTCTTTTGAACTTTCCCGTCCGTCGCTTCGCTTTCCCCTTCGGCTTCGAGGTCGGGATCATTCGTCACTTTGCCAACTTTTTTCTTAATTTCGCCTTTTAACTCGTGAAACTTGCCTTTGGCTTTGTCCTTCGTGCTTTCGTCCATGGAAAGATTCTCCTTTTTCGCAATTAGACCTGCGCGTAATCCGGCGCCACTCATTTCGCCTCCGTGCGCGTCAATTCACCACGTGTTCCGAGGCGGTGACGACTTCTTCAACGGCCAGAATCAAATCCTTTCGGACATCCATTTCCCATCCGGACTGGACGCGGACGCGCACATCGGCGGCCGATTCTCCAACAATATGGCAAGCCATTGGGACGGGGCATTGGCGAATAATGACGAGCAACACCACCGATTTACCGAGCCAGACAGAATATACTGGTGAAAAGTTTTTCGTTCCATCGGCGATCATCTTAGTCAGCCTCCAGTCTTCGGAGTCGATTTCACGGAATGCAAGGACACTTGTAGCCTGGCCGCGATCGAAAATCTGTGCAAATCAGAACAAGCGCCTTCCTGACTTTAGTCTTCAGTCGAAGCCAGGAGTTTTCGGATCAACGGAAGGCGCCAGTAGCACTCCGTTGTGGCGCACATTACGGTACAGTGCATGCGTGAAGGCTGTTCAATTTTATACATCGGATGTTATTTACCGATCTGGTCAACCGTGAGGGTCGGAATGAGGGTGGTGCTCAGTTTTACGAAACTATGGCTTAAGGTGTTGGATTGGTTGACGTTGCCGGCGGCAGGTTTGACCGTATCAGGGTCTCGGCCTGTTTCCAGACAGTTGGATCGCATTCGATTTGGGTGTGAGCCTTCACGAAAATGCGGTCATACCAGGGGTACTCGTCGCAGGTATATGGGCTGGTTTTGTAGTCGAATCGAAAATTCCCGATGATTTTGGTGCGCGACGGATCGGCGGCGCGAATGGCCGGCTGGCCGTGGACAAATCCATCGGGCTGATAAAAGTTGGCGGCTTGGGCAACGTTAGCTGGAATCACTTCGTCATTTTCGTGAATCTTGGAAATGCTATCCACTTGAATCGTGAGGAGCACAGGGATGCCGTCTTTACCCAGTTCGCGCGCCACAGTGATGGCTTCTGACGCGCCCCAGCTGTGGCCGTAAAGAATGATTCGCGCATTCTGTTTTTCAGCGGGCGTTAGAGTCCCATCGTGATTCGTGTCCAGCACGCTATGGATTTTCGCTCTGGCGTTTTCGCCGCGATAACTCTCGAAAGTTTCCACGTCAACACCCACGGGATAAGCTTTGCGCAGGCCCGCCGCGAGCTGCACCTCGCTATGGACAATGTTGTCGTGCCTTATGAAACCCCCGACGAAACCGATCACGATGACCGGAGGCATCGGGCCGGCCACAGTTGCAGCCGCAGAACGATTGCGGGCCTCCAGCGTTGATGGCGTCCCTCGCACGGGCCAGGTCCGGCCGAAGAATAGGAAAAGGCCGGCTGACAGAAAAAAGATAGAAATATAAATCGATGCCCCAGCGCGGTGAGAGAAGATGACTTTCATGATCCGAACAAGATATCTCAGGAAAGATTCCACTGCGCTCCATTATCTCATTCAGGCGCCGGAATGGGAGCAGCCCTCAACGCGCTGGCGCGGCATTTCCTCATTTTAACTAGCTGAGGCAAAGCTGTGCGGGGTGGTCCGCCACGGCCCTATTCTGAGTGGCAAAAGTTCTGCGCGCGCGACCAGTTCAGAGGCGGCCTAGCAGCAATAGTATGACGACGATCAAAAGAACGAGCCCTAGTCCGCCAGTGGGTGCGTAACCCCACTGCTTGCTATGCGACCATCGCGGCAAGGCACCCACCAGGGCAAGAATCAAAATCACAATTAATATTGTTCCCAGCATATTTCGCTCCTGTTCTCTTATTTCGAGAGACGGCTGCTTCGATGGCAAATATTTTGTTGGTTTCGCAGCTCATTGCTGTCGGCTTACGACCCGATGCGAATATGGGAAAAGGAATGAAAAAGCCCAAAAACATTGAGAATCCACAAAACCACTCCGATCACCACGACTGCATTCAGGATCGACTTGATCGACCCCTGCATCGGAACAAAGTTATTGACCAGCCAAAGTAAAACACCCACGACGATCAGAACCATCACAAATTGAACTAAGGGCATCGACGGTTGCCTCCTTCGCTTTCAAAGCCGCAAATTTCGCGCCGGCTGTTTTGCGTCCCCTTCAAAGCGACATCGTAGAATCATCGAACACGAATTTCTGTTCACTTATGAACACTTCGCATTCCAGTTTGCGGCGTGGAGGCTCGTCCCCATACGCCCTGGCCGTAAAGTATCAGAATGTTCAAAAGAGCACAGCAATTGCGATCTTACGGGTTCATGCTGCATGCGAGGAAATATCGATGAAACAGTTTAAAGTGATTGGGACCGCGGTTCTCATGTTGTTTTTTTGGAGCCACTGTATTCGGGTACGCCCAGCAAGATCAAAAGGGCGATAAGCAGGAAAAGCCTGACAGGCAAGCGGAGCCGGCGCAACAGAGAGGCCAGCAACAACAGAAGCCCGCCGCTCAACAGCATGCTCCGCAACAACAGGAGAGACCCGCGCCCCAACAGCGCGCTCAACAGCAACAAGAAAGACCGGCGCCTCAGCAGCATGCCCAGCAGCAACAGCAAAATCCCGCCAACCAGCAACGTGCCCAACAGCAGCAAGAGAAGTCCGCGCCTCAGCAGCACGCCCAACAGCAGCAACCGAGGCCGAGTACCCAACAGCATGCCCAGCAGCAACAAGAAAAACCGGCGCCACAACAACACGCCCAACAACAACCGTCCAGGCCAAACGCGCAGCAGCATGCCCAACAGCAACAGCAAAGACCCGCCAACCAGCAGCATGCCGAACAGCAGCAGAATAATCAGCAAGTTGCCAGGCAGCAATCCCGCCCTCCCGTCCAGCAACAACGCACCCAGCAGCAGCAGTTTGCCCAGCAAAGCGCGCAGCGAGGCGAATGGCAGCAGCGTCGGGCCCACAGTTTTGATACCGAACATCGCACCTGGCAGCAGCGCGGAGGCTACAACGGCTACCGCATTCCTGACGTTTATTTCAGCAGTTATTACGGTTCAGGCCACTCGTTTCGAGTGTACGGCCTCCCCTTTATGGAGGTTGACGGCTTCCCGCGGTTTCAGTACGGCGGATACTGGTTCAGTGTTGTCGACCCGTATCCGGAATACTGGGGAGACGACTGGTACCAAACCGATGATGTTTACGTTGTGTATACCGACAACGGATATTACTTATATGATAGCAGATACCCGGATCGTCCCGGAGTTGCCATAAACATTTCGCTTTGAGCGCCTGATAACGCTCGATAAAGCGATGCGATTGTCCCCAAGAGATGCGCCCAGCTCCATCAAGCTGAAAATAGCCATGGAGCTGGGCGCGACTCCGCATACGGGCAGTTTTCTCGCGAAGTTGAGGAGTCGGAGTGTCCAATGTATCGTTCACTCCGGCTGAACCGAATTGAGACATCAGGATCCCGCCTCCTGCCCGCTGGAGCAAACAAATTCTCAGGATGAAAGAAGTAAGCTAAGATAAAAAAGAGGCCGCAATGCGCAAACTTGTTCGCCGTGATTCATTTGCCGTAAAAGTTTTCGCCATTGTCGTAACGCTGGCCATGTTCCTGCGCTGGCCAAGCGAGGCCGCGGCCTACGCCGTTCTTTCGCATGAGGCGATCATTGACAGCGCATGGACCACCAATATACGTCCGCTGCTGTTAAAACGTTTTCCCAATTCGACGGATGAGCAACTCAAGCAAGCCCATGGCTACGCTTATGGCGGAGCGATTATTCAGGACATGGGGTACTACCCGCACGGAAGTTTTTTCTTCAGCGACTTGACGCATTACGTTCGCACGGGTGATTTCGTCCTGACCCTCCTTCGAGATTCTCAGGATCTTGACGGCTACGCGTTTGCGCTTGGGGCGCTCTCTCACTACGCTGCCGACAGCGACGGCCATCCCGTCGGAACGAATCGCGCGGTTCCGTTGCTGTATCCCAAGCTTGCGAAAAAATACGGAATCACAGTGACCTATGAGGAAGACAAGCTGGCGCACGTAAAAACCGAATTTGGATTCGACGTTTTGGAAGTTGCGCAAGGCCGCTATGCGCCGGAAAATTACCATGATTTTATCGGATTTGACGTTGCTGTCCCGCTTCTGGAGCAAGCCTTTCAGGAAACCTATGGACTCGATTTGAAAGTTGTTCTTACCAACGAAGACGAGGTGCTCGGATCGTACCGTCACGATGTCAGCCGGCTTCTTCCGGAAGCGACGCGCATCGCCTGGAGCCTGAAGAAAAACGATATCGAGAAGGATCAGCCCGGCATTACCAGAAGAAAATTTCTGTACAATCTTTCCCGGGCGAGTTACCAGAAAAGCTGGGGAAAAGAATATGATGAGCCGACCCTGCGCGAAAGGATTCTGGCGTTCCTAGTCCGGATTCTTCCAAAGGTCGGCCCCCTCAGAGTGTTGCAGCTTAAAATGCCCACGCCAGCCACGGAGCGTTTATTCGAAGCCAGCTTCAACCAGAGTCTGGATCGCTACAAAAAACTTCTGACCGAGGCAGGCGCCGGCCAACCGGATTTGCCCAACGACAATTTTGATACTGGTGAAATCACGGCCCCAGGAAAATACAAGCTCGCTGACGTGACGCAGGCAAAACTGCTTGATGGACTAGCAAAACAGAATTTCGTGGGGGCTTCTCCGGAGGTTCGGGCCGAACTACTGGAATTCTTCGGACATCCCGATGCGCCTTATGCGATGAAACAAAACCCTAAAGATTGGGCAAGAATTCAGGCCGAAGTGGAACAATTGAAAAGCGCGGCTCCTCCGCCCGCGGCGACGAGTTCCGTTGATGAACCAGTCTTGCTCGAGTCCGCTTCGGAATGAGACGCTTTTGTAGCGGCCTTGGGCGTCAGCAGCCCGATACTTTGAACTCGACCAGATGCTCACTCGAAGCTGAGCGCTACAATTCGCGTTGTCACGCGGGCGTTGAAGCGCCAACGATTCACAAGACGAAGAAATGACGCGCTTTCTCTCCAGCATATGGGGCGATCCCGAATGTGGCCGCTTCAATCAGGATACCGAACGCCTCTTCGCCTACCACCACGCCACCAAACATACCTATCATTCCGTGCGCGCCAACGCGCGCCATCTCGATTGGCACAATCAGCCTGATTCATTCCGCAGCTACGAGGGCGCTACCACTCTCGAACTTTCGCGCGAGCCCGGCTTCCCGAACGCAGGAACATTTGCCGTCATGGCAGCGCTCGCGGAAGCAGCAAGACCGCCCGGTGAAATTGAATCTGAAAACCGCGAAGAACTCGAGCTGGATCGCATTTTCCTCAGCCGCTTGCTATGGCATTCGATGTCCGTTAGTGCCTGGAAAAAAGTTTCGGGCTCGGGGGCGCGCTACAGCCTCCGAGTAAATCCCTCTTCGGGCAATCTTCATCCGACGGAAACGTATCTAGCCCTGCGCTCATTTGAAGATATGGAAGACGGTTTATATCACTATCGCGCGGACCGGCACGCCATCGAAATCCGGAGCCGCGGCGCCTGGACACGCCAGCTTGCGTCGGCTCTTGAAATTCCGCGGGCATCGGAATCGCAGCTTATTGTCGGGTTGACATCCATATTTTGGCGGGAAGCCTGGAAATACGGAGAGCGCGCCTATCGTTATTGCTGCCACGATCTGGGCCACGCGATGATGAGCGTTCTCCTGGCTGCGCGCGCAGTGGGATTGCACGGGAGCGCTGTCGCGCATTTCAGTGACCTGCGCCTTGCTCGGGTGATGGGTTTAGACGAAAGCGATGAAGCGCCGATGATGTTTTTGGTTTTCTTTTCGCGAAAAAATGCCGGCGAACCTGCCGATGCCGCCCTGGATCCGGCCGCTGGAATTCCAAACGAGTTGTCCGCGCATGAAGTTCGCTATGAATTGCTTCTCAGGATTCACGCATCGACCGTCCTGCAGGACCCGCCAGGACCGCCCCCTCATGCTGTCGCCGATCAAGTCGATCAGAAATTGCCCGGCGGCGGCGCGACCTTGCCAGATCCCCAGCGTGATGCTCCGCTCGGAGCCACGGTGTGGAAACGGCGCTCGGCGCTCGACTTTGATGCTCGTACCCCGCCGATGTCGCGCGAAGAATTTCAGCAGTTGCTGGATTTTGCGACCCGGGATTGGCGGGCAGACTGGCGCGGAAATTTTAGGAGCGAATTCACTCGGCACGAACGCGGCGCCGATTTCGTGACGCTCTATCTCTACGTTCATCGCGTGCGCGACTTCGAGCCCGGCGTTTATCGATGGGATCGCGCAAACCGAAAGCTCGAACAGCTGCATCGCGGCGATGTGCAGCGCGTCGCGGCTTTTCTCAGCCTCGAACAGGCCCTGGCTGGAAATTCATGCTTCAGCGTTTCGATGATCGCGGCTTTAGGAGAAGCCGCGCGCGTTTTTGGCAACCGCGCTTACCGCTACGTATATTTTGAAGCGGGCGCAATCGGCCAGCGCTTCTACCTCGGAGCGGAAGCGCTCGGTTGGAATGCCACCGGCATCGGCGCGTTCTACGACGACGATGTTCACCGTTACTTGGGATTCCTCGAAGAGGGCGCGGATTCCGTAGGCGCGTCCGTACGCGAAGCGGAAAAAGCGGCGCTGGTGATGCTGGGTTCACCGGCTTCCCGCGCCGCCGCACAGATTCAAGACTCGACCGAGTTGGCCCCCGTGATTTCTGAATCCGGAGAAGAGCATCCCGCGAATCCGGAACGCCTCGAAGAAAAAAAGGCCGCTGCGCCTCGCGAAGATCCGCGCAAACTTTCGCACCAGGTGATCTATCACTTCGCCCTAGGCCGCGCCGTTCCCGATCCGCGGCTCGAGGCCTGAACCGCATGATCGGAATCCTCGTGTGCGGCGACAATCACTTCATCGTGAGCGGACCGCTGCCTCATCGAACGGCCGCGCTGGCCTTGGCGCGTCATTGGACAATTATCAATATCGAGCAGGCGACGCCGCTCTCCTTGCAGGGCTGGAGGATTGTCACGCGCGCGTTCCGGGAAGATCTCGCATGGGCGGTCGTTGTGCCGGGCGATGGGGAGATCACGCCTGCAGTGGCCGAGTTGCTCCAGGAATTGTCCGCAAGAGGAGTCGCGATCCTCACGGCTTAGTGGTGCAGGCTTCAGCTTGCAGGTTTTCTTCAAATCCAATCACCAGTTAATTTTGAGCTAAAAAACCCGCAGGCTGAAGCCTGCGCCCATTAAAACCGTCGCGCATACCGCTATTTGACTTTGACGTATTTCCTCAACCGGTGCGGGCCCACATCCGCCGCATAAATGGTGCCTTTATCGTCGGCCACGATTCCCGATGCCCCGGAAATGCGGTTCACGTCCGCTTGCGCGAGGTCAGGATCGGGAATGAACGCCGCGAGCGAACCGTCTGTCGCGCTCCCGATGGTAATGCCCCGCAAGAAACCCGGGTTGACCGTGGCGTTGGATTGGGAATCGCTCACGTACAAAGTATCGTCGTGCGATATATACACCGCACTCGGCCTTCCAAATTGTTTCCACGCAACGATGAATTTTCCATCCTGATCGAAGACTTGAACACGACTGTTGCTCCTGTCAGCAACGTACACGTTCCCTTTTGAGCCGCCGATCGAAATGTCGTGAGGCTGGTCGAACTCTCCCGGCCCGGATCCATGATGTCCCCACGTCTTGATGAACTGGCCGTCCTTTGAAAATTTCACCACGCGGTCATTCTTGCCGTGCCCGTCGGTCACAAAAATGTCTCCGTTCGGAGCAATGGCGATTCCTGAAGGCTGATCGAAGGTGTCCGGACCATTCCCCGCGACGCCTTCCTTGCCAAGGGTCAGCAGCACCTTGCCCGTAGGGCTAAGCTTGAAAACCTGGTGACCGCGCACAACTCCGTTCGCATCCTTCGCCGACTTTCCGAGCACCGTATCGCTGGCGTTGGCGTCGCTCGCCCAAATATTCCCCTGGCGATCGATCGTAAACCCATGCGGAAACGCGAACATCCCATTTCCAAAACTTTTCAGAAGTTTTCCCGAAGGATCGAATTC
>Ga0206981_10350_pt1 | contig 11910 bp, 5 predicted proteins | sample Alteio_BWMinCont_17_FD_153312 | JGI IMG/M metagenome (GOLD analysis project Ga0206981, IMG submission 153312) | Enriched cells from forest soil in Barre Woods Harvard Forest LTER site, Petersham, Massachusetts, United States -... | ecosystem: Environmental > Terrestrial > Soil > Temperate forest >... | reverse complement strand
GGCCTATCATCAGCTCATACTCGACCTGATAAACCTGCAGGTTGCGTCAACACAACTAATTCTTAAAGGTACCCTTGTAAAAAGGATCTTTGTTGATGGGGGCTTTGGCAAAAACAGCGTATTTATGCACCTGCTTGCTGCTGAATTTAAAGGGCTGGAAGTATTTGCCGCCTCAATGGCCCAGGCATCGGCTGTTGGTGCGGCATTAACCATTCACAAGGCATGGAATACACGGCCAATTCCCAATGATATCATCCAATTGAAATACTATTCAGCAGGGCAAACGGTGGCAATATAATTTTGAAACGGACCATAATCCCAATTACGCAGGGGCGTATCGCATACGCCCTGTACCCGCGAATAGGGCGTATGCAATACGCCCCTACGATAACATATTTATTTATATACCTGATAACAACCTATAGATTTCCCTTTGCGCTTGCACAACGGGTTCACTTTTAGGCACCGGGACATTTTCAAGCTCATCATTAAGCGATACAGCTTGTATATTGTCCTGCAATTGCAGGTTAATAATTTGTATTAATTCATTTTTCACAGCCTCGTCATACACAGGGAAACAAACTTCAATCCGGTGATAAATATTTCGGTTCATCCAGTCGGCCGATCCTAAGAACACTTCTTTATTGCCGTCATTATTAAATATAAAAACCCGGCCATGTTCCAGGTAACGGTCGACAATCCGCCTTACGGTAATATTCTCGCTCATCCCCGCAACACCCGGTATCAGGCAACAAATGCTACGCACTATCATTTCAATTTTCACCCCAGCCTGCGATGCTTCGTATAGTTTATTGATCAACACCTGTTCTTCCAGGTTATTCATTTTTATGGTGATGGCTGCAGGCTTTCCGGCTCTGGCAAAGGCGATTTCGCGGTCAATCAATTCAATAAATTTACTTTGCAGGTTAAACTGAGCAACCAGCAAATGCTTAAAAGCAATTTGATTATCAGGCGACGGTTTTTCCCGCTTGCTCAAAAATAAAAATACCAGCTCCATCTCGCGCAGCAGATCCGCATTCGAGGTAAACAAGATATGATCGGTATAAAACTTGGCCGTTGATTCGTTAAAGTTCCCTGTAGCCAACAAACCTGAGTAAGCTATTCGCCCTGCCTTCCTTGTTTTTACTATAGCTATTTTAGCATGCACCTTAAGTGCTGTTACGCTATAAATAATTTTAACGCCGGCGGCTTTCATTTTTTTGGCCCACTTTAAATTATTGGCTTCATCAAACCGGGCCTTTAGCTCAACCATTACCTGCACACTTTTACCGTTTTTAGCGGCGCTTATCAATGCATTAACAATGCGCGAGTTACTGGCAACCCGGTAAAGTGAAATATAGATCTCCTCAACATCAGGATTAATAGCAGCTTCATTAAAAAACCTTAATATTGAATGATAACTTTGATAAGGAGTATGAATGATTATGTCCTTATCTGCAATAATAGATGAAATAGAAACGGCCTCATCTAATCCGGTGGGATTTGCCGCAGGCCAATCTTCATAGGAAGTTTCGGGCGATTTTAAGGGCAGCGAGAAGAAATCCCTAAGATTATGATAAACGCCTCCTTCGGTTGCACTGGCGTTTTGCAGGTCAAGCTGTGCGGTTATCAGTTGCATGGTACGTAACGGGATGCCCGATTGGTGCAAAAAGCGGGTTGCCAGGCCAAGGTCCCTTTTTTTTAGCTGTTTCTCAATCTCGTCCGAAAGGTCCCCCGGGTACTCATCCTGCAGGTCAAGCTCTGCGTCGCGCGTTACTTTAATACTATAGCATCCTTTTATCCTGGAATCTTTAAATATCCTATCCAGGTTATTTCTTATTATATCATCCAAAAAGGCAATATAAGTTTCCTCATCAGCCTTAACTGTAAAAAAGCGGGGAAGCTCATCGGATGGGATATTAAGCATCATTAATTTTTCGGTCCCTCCGGCTTCCTCCAAATTCACAACAAAATACAACTTGTTATTCTCCGGGAAAAACTTGTTACCATTATCTAAAGCAACAGGCTGTAAAAAAGCCAATACTTCCGATAAAAAATATTCGGCGGTCACCTTTTTTACCGCATCTGGAAAGGCCTCATTATACAAGAGGCGGACATTGCAGCTCTTTAGCAGCGGGATCAGCTGTTCTTTTAATATGGCGCCAAATCGTTGTTGCTGGGCATTTATCAGATCCAGCGCCTGTCTTAAAATCCCTTTTTGCTCCCCGGCACTTATATGGCTATCATCCTTTTCGCCAATCTTTTGTAAAGCGCGCAATACAGGCATCCGCACCCGGTAAAATTCATCAAGGTTTGACGAAAAAATACTAAGGAACTTTATCCGCTCCAAAAGCGGAACTTTATCATTAGCAGCCTCCTCCATTACACGTCCATTAAAAAAGAGCCAGCTTAAATCGCGGTTGAAAAAACGCCGTTGTTCCATTTATATAACACCTGTTGTATGACTAAAAAAAGCTGAAGCAATAATAAATGCAACAACGGCTACAATAAGGCCAAACATGAAAATATTATAAGCTATACGGAGCAAATGGTATTTACGACCCAAAACCACGCCTTGCGCATACAAATCTTTTATAAGGCTTCCGTATAAAAAACCCTTATCCTCCATCATCATTTGCATCCCATAATTAAAGTCTTCCAGTTTCATTTTATAAAAATTACCAAAAAACAGCAGGTTAACTTTTTTCTCCTCTAGGTCTGCCTTTGTAAAAACGCCGTTTGGTATTGATGGGCGGGTTGATAGTATCGAAAAGGTCATTGCTAAAAGGCTCACAGTAAGCAAAATAAACGATGGAATTATCAAATAGCCATACTCATTTAACCGGCGCAGTACCAAACTTATAATTGCCGATAAAATGATGGAGTTAACAGTTATCATAATATGAGCCTTTTTATCGGCCATATCGCTTAAACGCTGGTGGTTGCTTGAGCTGATCCTGAACATGGTTTCAATTCCCTTTTCAGGCTTTTCATCTTTATCTTTCTTCTTTTTACCTTCGGGCTTCTCTTCAGCTACTTTGGCAGTATGTTCATGATCTTCAATAACGGTTGCGTCAAGCTTCGTTTCCTCCTTGTGTAATTTCTTTTCTTCTTTTCCCCGTTTCTTTTCTTCCTCTTTTTGCTGCTCCTTCTCTTCCTTCTCCCACTTCTTTTTTAATTCTTCCAGGTTTTTCTCTTTTGTATCGTTAAGTAACAATTTACAATAATCGGTATGATAACTGTGGCTCTCTAAAAATTTGATGGTTTTTTCCCGCCACTGTTGTTTATTCAGATCGGCATGGTGCATCAGGTTAATTTCTTTAAACAAAAGCTTGTCTTTCTCTTTAAAATCATCAGTACCCAGGTGAAACAGGTCTGCGTCACAAACAATCTCTTCAAGCAATGTTTTCGGTGCCTGCGGCATCCTGGTAGCCATTACACAATTTACAACCAGGTCAATATGCTTTTTATTAACATGATGTTCTTCCAAAAATTTGGCAGCTATTTCAGCGCCTTTTTCTTCATGGCTGTCAATATTAACCATATATCCAAGGTCATGAAACCAAACTGCGGCTAAAACAATAAAAAAATCATCGTCGCTAAGTTGATAATGATTGGCTATTTTAATAGCGGCAGCCACAACGTCTTTCGTATGGTCAAGATTATGGTAAATAAGGCTTGAGGTGTCATGATCTTTATAGTAGGTTAGCACATAATCCTGTGCCTGTTCAAGTAGTTGTTGATAATTCATAGTGCCGGATATTTTGAATAGCAAATTAGCTTTTATTTGTGGTTGATTTAAATAGTGGTAACTTGCTTAATACCGTAAAAATAAGCAATCAATCCGCAAAAACGTTCTAAATGCCCCGTTACATGCGTACATTTTTTAATAAAAACTTTATACTGACAATATTCATACAACTACTAATATCTTCCATTTGTTTAAACAAAGCCTTAGCACAAGCACCTATTCAACAATTTGACGACCGGGTGATGATTGATATTCAAAATACCCGCACAGCAGAACAAACCGGGGTGTTTTTATTCCTTTCGAATACTTATCGATACGGTGATATCGGGATCCCGGCTGTTATGCTTGTTGGTGGCATAGTTGGGCATAACGAGGCCTTGCGTCAAAATTCGTTATATGTGGCAAGCAGCACAGCCATATCATACGGGCTTACCGAACTTATTAAACATTTTGTTAAGCGCAGGCGCCCGTTTATTCAAAATATTAATATTGTCCCTGTTTATCGCGCAAACAGCACTTCCTTTCCATCGGGCCACTCTTCAAGTACTATTTCAACTGCTACCGCCCTGTCAATTGCTTACCCTAAGTGGTACATAATTGCACCGGCATTTTTGTGGGCAGGATCTGTTAGTTATTCAAGAATGTACCTTGGCGTACATTACCCTACTGATGTGGCCAGTGGCGCATTATTGGGCGCAGGGTCTGCCGCATCTCTCATTTTTATAAAAAAATAAAACTAAAGCGCTGAATATTAAGTTAAAATAAAACCAAAGTTGATTTAGTGCAATAATCGCCTAATCTGTGTGCAATCAAATTTTTCACAATTACTTAGTAATCAATTTTTTGGTAAATTTGTAATGATAAATATTATCAAAACTATGCTAGTTCCGCAATTTTCAGACAATCCATTTCAAATAAAACTTTCCTTTCATAAAATAATAGAGGACCTGGAAGAAATTGCAGCAAACGAAATCGGCATTGATGCCAAAAAAGCTAAATTATTATTAAATGAAATACAGCCTTTTCCTGAATTAAGGGAAGGAATAGAAAGTATTGACCAGATTGCAAATAATGAAATCACCATTTCTCATTTGCTGGACGGCCTGTTTCCGGCAATACTATCCAAAAATGAAATAAAGGCAGTGAGCATCCCCTATTTGGGCCTAACCTTTAATTATACTGAAAGATTTAAGGAGATACTAAAAGCCGCCGGCAAGGATTTTGATTTTAACATCCGCGATTTTGATGAGCACCAGTTTTATATAATGAGCTGTTGTATAATACTCAACCAGTTTTACGGAACGCGCTTAGATTTTGGCAAGCCTCTTTTTTACGATATCCCTACCGCCGATGGCATAACCAAACATTACCGCATCTTATACAATGCCGATTTTTTGGAGATAATACCTACCGAAAAATCAAAAATGCTAACCAAAGAAGACATCGACCTTTTAATGGATAATTACGATGACCTGGCTCTGTGGAAAGAGAAATTCCCGCCAAACAGCTGGATATTAAAAGGATTCGGCATAATGACCTTATTTGATGCAACAGTTGAAAACGCTGTTTCAAGTTTAAAAGGTAATTTATTGGGTGATGTGGAATCGTCTGAACTGGAAGAGAGCCTCGAAACAATATTCAGATCGATATTTAAGATTCCTGACCTTCATATTGGTTTTACTTCTTTTGATAAGGAAAGCGATAAATTCTCCACTACTTCCGGGCAAAAGGTTAAAAGTTATATGCTGGCAGGAAAGACAGACGGCGATTGTCAGAAAATGCTCCGGGCCGATTCCTACCAAAACCTGATTAAGAAACATACCCCGATAGCAGTTACAGACCTGCCTGAGTTTGCAGCACAAAATCCGGACAGTAAACTATCGCAACATTTTGTAGCCCAGGGCCTTCAGAGTTTTATTTTAGCCCCCGTTGTTAAGAACGGGATGTTGCTTGGTATTTTAGAGCTGGTTTCAAAAAGAACACGTGACCTTAACAGCGTGAATGCCAAAAAGCTTGAAATTGTAATGCCATTTATAGTGGATACCATTTACAGAAAGGTAACCGATCTGCAAAACCAGATCCAGGCGGTAATTCAAAAAAACTACACCAAATTACATCCAAGCGTAAACTGGAAATTCAGGGAAGAGGCCTTAAAATATATTCAAAATAAAAATGCCGGTAAAAGTTATACGCCTAAAGAAATAGTTTTTAACGACGTATATCCTTTATATGGGCAAATTGATATTAAAGACTCCTCAATCACCAGGAATTTAAGTGTTACCAATGATTTAAGTTACCAACTGGAAAAACTTATTTTATTGCTTGAGCAAATGCGGCAATCAAATGATATTGTTAGCGCTGAACAGGAACTGTTTGACCTTAAAACTTTTATTGATGACCTGGTTACCGGGGTAAAGGCTGATACCGAGCAACACATTCAAACTTACCTGGAGATAAACATCCACCCGTTACTAAAGGAAAATAAAAAGTTCAGCAAGGAAATTTCAAAGCAGATTAAAGAATACTTTAAAAACACCGATAAAATAACCGGTGACTTTTACGCCAACAGGCGTAAGTATGAAATTACTTTAACTTTAATAAACGAAAAGCTGATTAGCATACTTGATAACAGGCAAACAGATGCTCAGGCATATTTTCCGCATTATTTTGAACGCTTTAAAACCGATGGTGTTGAGCACAATTTATATGCCGGGGCCTCTATAGCTCCTACTAAAACATTTGATCTGGCCCACCTCGAACATTTACGTTTCTGGCAACTGCTGGTGTTGTGCGAGATGCAAATTGAGCAATATCATCTTAAAAAAACATTGCCTTATCCGCTAAATGTCACTTCGTTAATATTAATATTTAGTGCGCCTATATCTATCCGTTTCCGGATGGATGAAAAGCATTTTGATATTGATGGTGCTTATAATATCAGGTACGAGGTTATTAAAAAACGGATTGACAAGGCATACATAAAAGGCACCAAAGAGCGCATTACCCAACAGAACAAAATAACCATCATTTTTTCAAAATTTGAAGAAGAACAGGACTATATTAAATATATAAACCTGTTACAGGATCATGGCATCCTGGCCCCTAAAATTGAAGAATTTGAAGTAGAGGACCTGCAGGGAGTTTCCGGATTAAAGGCATTAAGGGTTGGCATATTGCACACCCAGGGCGAGTCGCTTGAAAAGATATTTAGATACGAAGAGTTTTATAAGCAACTGAATATAATGCCTGTAGAGAATTAAAATTGACATGCGGATTTCGAATGTGCGGATGTGCGGATGAAAAATTCAAAACTGCACATTTATCTTCCAGCGTCGCATATCATTTTCTTCATCTGCGCATTTGCATATCTGCACATTCGTACATCCATTTTCCTCATCCGCACATTTGCATATCTGCACATTCGCACATCAATCTAAAACCTAAACCCAGCAGATATATACGGGTAAGCTCCATCCTTTGAAAAACCTACTACAGCCTGTACAAGTATCAATTGTGCCGGGATCAGGTAAAAACCACCACCATAACCATCATGCCACTGGTTTGATGATTCGCCGGGGATCCAAACCCTGCCGATATCATTAAAACCTACTATACCGAAAGCTCCGGGTAATATATAGGAGGCATAATCAAATAATTTAAGGCGTAAGGTCAGGTTGTCATAAGCCATAGTTTTACCTGTAAACCTGCCGCTATAAAATCCTCTTAAATTTTGAATGCCCCCAAGCTGTAATTGCTGAAAATAAGAAGCGTTGCCTATAGTTGCGCCCCCGCCAATCCGGTTGCCAATAACAAATATTGAGTCCTTATCCGGATTTATGAAAAAGCTGAAGTCAGTCGTTACCTGGCCATAGCTATGCGAATCAGAATTCAGGCCCTTTAAGCCCATTATGGTTGTATTCCACAACATGCCGTTATGTGGTATTATACCCTTGTCTCGTGTATCCAGAACAAGTCCAGCAATAAGTCCTGCGTTGGCTTGTGTGGTAAATACTTTTTGATCGGGATGTAACACGTCATAATCATTTAAAAACCGGTTATGATTATTGTCTTTATCGCCATTATAATATTGCGCTATAATACCTGCGCTTGCTGTCCAGCCGCCGTAGGTGTGTTTTATTCTTACATCAGCATTTAGAAAATTATAAACATTACGATAATATTTTCTTTCCTTCTCCCCTTTGTTTACATACTGAGTTTCGTTACCAAGGCCAAAAAAGTAGCTTTGATAGTTTGGCCCCTTTGATAATATATTAATCCAAAGATCGCTCTTGCCAATAACTTGCTTAAATTCGCCGGTATAGTCTAACAATAAGGAGTTTGCCCCAAATCCGTAATTAACCACCAAACTTTGTCTGAAAGCGTAAGGATCTTTTCTGAAACCCTGTTTTTGATAAATAAAATCAGTCATCAGCTGTAAGCCATAATCACTGTTATAACTACCTAATATTAGTGGCTGAAGAAAATTATATTTATAACCCAATGCATGGTAGTTGTTAACCCCGGTATCAGTTGAGACCCGCAAATGGGCTTGCGAACTTTTAAGCAGGTTGTTCTTTTTGTCAGAACGGTCATAAACATACCTGTTTCCCTTTCCGGTTATATTACTATCTATTAAAAAGGTATCCTCACCCTTACCGCCTATCATTCTTACAGTTATTGGCGAATGTTCATTACCGTGTACGGCAAAAACATCTTTACCATCAATACCGTAAAGCCTTATTTCATCGGTAACCGCCGGATCAAATATGCGTTGGTAAGTAGTTCGTTCAAGTTTTCCACTCTTTTTAAGTTTGCTTATGGTTACTGCTACTTTGCCATCGGCCTGGTTGGTTATATCAAAATGCTCCCTGCTTTCTGACGCGGGGATCTCTACAGTTGCCGAAATAAAGCGATAATATTTTAAAGCCTGTTGTTTCAGTATATTTCTGCGTGCTATAAGTTTGCCCGTAATTTCTGCTCCGCTAAGTTTATAAATATTTGCAGGCATTTGTTTAACAGCATCTGTTATTACCTGGTCGGTAAGTTTACTTTGCACGTAAGCAATCTGCGTTTCCCAATCCTGTTCATTCAACTCATTTAAAAAATAACGGTCAAAATTACGACCATTCAAATTCCAGCGGTTAATTGAGCGGATATGATCGCCGTAGCTTTGAAACTTGGCCATAAACAGGTGCCTTGAAGCCAACCAGGGTAAAGCACCATATGCGTTATTATAAACCTGGTCTCTGTCGCGTGGAACAGGTTCGTACAAGGTTCCAATACTATCTTTTTTCCGCTCAAAGCGCCATTGATCTTCGTGCCGGTCCCAATCGCCGAGCAAAAAATCAAGCAGGCGTGCTCTTAAAACAAGTTTCTGGTCAATGCGGTTATCATTATCTCCTTGTATTTTTCCTTGTACCTTGCCTACGTTATCTGTTTTATCAACATCCAAAGGTTCGCGTTCTTCAAATAAAAAAACCTGGTTAGCAAAGTCTTTACGGTATTTACCTAATTCAGGGTCGTCAGGAACATAAACAACCTGCGGATGCGCATGCGGAATTCCCAGCGCCTGCGCTAAAGGAGGAACTGTTAATGCAGCAAAAGGATGCTCAGCGGAGATCTGATCCTGTACAATATCTTTAGCTATAGTTTGCCTCAAGTCCTTAGGCAATATTTTTTCAGGATACTTTTGTATGGTACGCAACACCCACTCCTGCCCGCTCGAGTCCTGCAGCCTGAGCGATTTGGTTTGCATCCCGCCGCCAAGTTGTAAGATCTTTAATCCGCCTTTTTCTTTTGACAGGTGAAATACTTTCAGCGTAACTTTTGCAGACCATAGCTTCCTGTAATTTTCCCCTAAAAGAAAACGATGTGTACCAGTCACTTTATCATATTCGGGTTCAAGCGCTACACTTATGCTATCAGTTTTTGCCTGGGAAAACCCTTTTGAACTAATAAAGACAACAGTAATAATGAATAAATATTTCAAAATTATAAGGGGCTTGCCTGGCGTATTAAAAGATAGTGGCATAGGGTATCCGTAAGGTCAATATTCTGATTAATTTTTAATTGATAACAAAATAAGCAAAAACAGTGGCTTGTTTAACAGAATAATTAAAATACGACAACAATAAGGTGGTTCTGTTACCAAATATCCCATTTATCAGCGGTTTCTTTTTCGGGAATGGCAATCAGGTAGCCAATAACCAATATACATGCAATTAATATCGTCCTGGTAAAAAAGTAAATTAAGTTTTCCATCGTTAAATAATTTAAATGTGTTTAATTATAATGACGATTGAAGAGATCAATAATGCTACCGATTATTTAATTAACTGAATATCAGAATACTAATTAATTATCCGGGAGCTAAATTTAACGCTATATGGTTATTACACGATAATTATCACCAAATGACAATAAAATATACAAAAACGGCCGGCCCTTAAATTACAGGCCGGCCGTTTTAAATAAACAATACTTATGGCTTAATGCCCGCCTTCAAAAATACTTTTGTAGATAGCAGCCTGCAATGCATCAGGATTTGATACAGGCTTAATTTCAAAGCTGCGTGATGTCTGTGTGCCTAAAGTTATCTTTATTTTTTCTGCCTTACCATTTTTAATTATCTCCATTTCAATAACATCACCGTCCTTTTTATCGGTAGCTATTGCCTGCAATAATGCCAATGTTACAGGTTGGCCATCAACACTCACAATTTTATTTTTAACCCTTACGCCGCTTTCCCAGGCTGGCGATTTATAGGTAACAGCGCTTACAAATAAGGAATCCGGGGATTCTTTTGGCCCTTCAACAGTAATACCGGCCCATGCGCCGGGCTGTTTTTTCCAGGCATCATCAATGTCTAACCCGGCATATTCAAAATAAGGGTGATAATTAACTTCTTTAACGGTTGACGCATATTCAAACACCTCATCAAGCGGAACACCGGCCGTATCTTCGCACACTTTTCTGAACTCTTGCGGAGTAAAGCCACGTTTCAACTTTTTAAAGTAGGTGTAATAAAGCGTGCGCATTACATCGTCAAGGCTTTTACGATTTTGAGTTTCGTGCCTGATCTTTAAATCCAGCATTAACCCTAGTACCGGGCCTTTATCATAATAAGAAATGGTTTTGTTAAACTCATCTGCTACTCTGCCATTTGGCCCATCGCTCCATGTTTCAATACTGGCTTGCGTAGCTGATTGGAAGAGATGACCCGGTTTTTTCTCATAATTCAGCAGGTTGCCCCTGAATTGATCAATCATTTCCTGCGCATTGGTAAGCCCCGCCCTCCGGATTATAGCATATTCATAATAAACCGTAAACCCTTCCGATACCCAAAGCATTTCGGTTTTGTTCCCTTTTTCATAATCAAATGGACCAAGCTCTATCGGGCGGATTCGTTTTACATTATAGGTGTGGAAATATTCATGCGCCAAAAAACTGTATAACCTCATTTTACCGGCCTGGGTGTTTAGTCCTTTACCCGTAAACGCAACCGATGCAGAGTTTAAATGCTCAATACCGCCACCGCCGGGGCCTAAACCTAAAAATGTATAATGTTTGTATGGGATTTCGCCAATTATTGCCGAACCATTCTCAACAATCTTTTTCATATCATCTATAAAGCCCTGCTTATCGGCAATGCCCATTTTATAACCGATAAAATCGTGCTGAATGCCATTTACTTTAAAGCCGGATAGTTTTTCCAGCTTGCCCATTAATATCGGGCTGTCATAAAGCACATCAAAATCAGGTGCCTGAAAAGTGGTAGAATCTTTCTCAACAATATCCATTCCTGTAGCTATGCGTGTCCATCCGGGATATTGATTTATGGTAACTGTTACGGGCTGCAAAATATTTTTATCAGCATACATAAATAGTCCCGCCGGCGAAAAGTAAGCGTGAGCCGTATCTAAATAATTGCCGCCAACAAAATTGCGGATAGCTTCAATATCATAGGCAAGCTTCACTACTTTATTATGCGGTACACCAACTTTCCAGGTATTCTGATCAGTATGTTTAAAGTCAATGGCTTTACCGCTCTCGTCAGTCGCGCTAAACTGGTAGTAGCCGGTTGTCCAGGTTGGCATTTTAAAAGCTACGGTATCAGGTAGCTTGCCGGTTAGTTCCAAACTTATGTGTGCAATTTTTTT
>Ga0206981_10349_pt1 | contig 11955 bp, 11 predicted proteins | sample Alteio_BWMinCont_17_FD_153312 | JGI IMG/M metagenome (GOLD analysis project Ga0206981, IMG submission 153312) | Enriched cells from forest soil in Barre Woods Harvard Forest LTER site, Petersham, Massachusetts, United States -... | ecosystem: Environmental > Terrestrial > Soil > Temperate forest >... | reverse complement strand
TTGAATGAGTGACAGTCATGTTTCTTTCAAATTTTCCAGAACAAACGCGAATAAAGGCGACCCGATCACGATGCGAAATATCCATATTGGCTTGAACTTTAAAAATAAAGCCTGAGAATTCTTTACGCTCAGGGATCACGATTCCCTCCATACTCTTGCGGGCTGAAGGATGGGGCGCCACCTGAATAAATTTATTCAAGAAATGCTCGATCCCAAAATTATTCATGGCACTGCCAAAGAATACAGGTGTTAATTTCCCTCTAGCAATTTGTTCCTGATCAAAGGGGTCACCGGCCATCTCTAATAATTCTAGTTCATTTTTGATCTGATCATCAATTAGGGGGTCATCAATTCCAACGACCTTTCTCGGGGCTAATTTTTTTTTGGCATTGGCTGAACCTTCACCTTGAAAGAAAATTATTTCACTTTTTTCGCGATCAAATATACCTTTGAACGTATCTCCCATGCCAATGGGCCAACTCATCGGACAACAGCGAATCTCCAAAACTTTTTCTAGTTCATCAATGAGATCTAAAGGATCTCTCCCTGGTCTATCCATTTTATTAATAAAAGTGAAAATGGGAATACTTCTCATACGACAGACTTCAAATAGTTTTCTTGTTTGCCGCTCAACGCCTTTTGCAGCGTCGATGAGCATAACAGCCGAGTCAGCGGCAGTCAGTGTGCGATAGGTGTCTTCTGAGAAGTCCTTGTGTCCTGGAGTATCGAGAAGATTGACGTGTATTCCTCCATATTCGAACTGGAGAACACTTGTACTTATTGATATCCCTCTTTGTTTTTCTATTTCCATCCAATCAGAGGTGGTATGTCTTTGATTAGCCTTTGTCTTAACGGCGCCAGCTAAATGAATTGCCCCACCGTAGAGTAAAAGTTTCTCAGTGAGCGTTGTCTTTCCCGCGTCAGGATGAGATATGATGGCAAAGGTGCGTCTTCGCTTGATTTCTTTTGCTAAGGAGCCTAGTGAGGGTTCCATTTTACTCCAACTAAATATCGGTTATGTTATACCTACTTTACTCATGTTATTTAGTAGTATCCGAGTGATTAAGCAATACCGCTGTTCATTTGAAGCGTTTTAGATTATAACCCGTTGATGCAGACACTTACTTTTTCGAATCTGAAGTTGATTGATCCTATTTTAAAAGCAGTTCAATCTCAAAGTTACACCGAGCCAACTCCTATTCAGGTGAAGGCCATCCCTCATCTTTTAGAAGGTCGGGACCTATTAGGATGTGCGCAAACTGGTACAGGTAAAACAGCGGCTTTTGCACTTCCCATTTTACAAAGATTGGTTGAGAGCGGAAAGGTACCGAGGACTCACGAAGTTCGAGCCCTGATTTTGACTCCCACTCGAGAATTGGCTTTACAGATTTTAGAGAGTTTCCAAGTGTACGGGAAAAATCTAAGGCTGTCTTCGGCAGCTGTATTTGGAGGTGTCGGGCAAAATCCGCAGGTTCGAGCCCTCAATCGGGGTCTTGATATCATGGTGGCGACACCGGGAAGACTTCTCGATCTGTATAATCAGAAGTTTATTAATTTTAAGAATTTGGAAATATTTGTTCTTGATGAAGCTGATCGTATGCTTGATATGGGTTTTATCCGTGACATTAAGAAAATTCTTACATTCCTACCTGCTAGACGCCAGAATCTCTTTTTCTCTGCCACGATGGCTCCAGAAGTAGATAGGCTTGCCACTTCGATGTTGAGAAATCCTGTCAAAGTAGAGGTGACTCCTTCAGCCACAACTGTTGAGAAAATCAATCAGTCGGTCATGTTTGTGGATCGAATGAAGAAACAAGACTTGTTGGATTTCATTCTAAAAGATGAAGCCTTGTACCGTGTTCTTATTTTTACAAAGACAAAGCATGCGGCCAATCGTGTTGTATTAAAATTGGCCCGGGTGAAAGTGCACGCAGAAGCCATTCATGGGAACAAATCTCAATCGGCAAGAGTCAGGGCCTTGGAAAATTTCAAGGCTGGACGAATTCGAGTTTTGGTGGCCACAGATATTGCCGCTCGCGGAATCGATGTGGAAGGAATCTCACACGTTATTAATTTTGAACTTCCAAACGTTTCTGAAAGCTATGTTCATCGAATTGGCAGAACTGCAAGAGCTGGCGAGGGAGGTTTTGCCATTTCCTTTTGTGATCGAGAGGAGAGAGCTTATTTGAAGGAAATCGAAAAATTAATTCGCCTTAAAATTCCAGTGATCTCAGATCATCCTTTTTCTGATGAGAAGAGATCTCACAACTCATCTGATCCGATTAAGACTCAACATGTTTCCCATCCACCAAAGCCTCAGGTAAAGGCTCAGGTCCATAAAGACCAACATCATCACGGGCGAAGAAATTAGTCTTAGTTAAAAGCCAGACCTATGGCGAATTCAAATCAAACCGGGGCTTTCTAAAATTTCCGGACTCGGTTAGAATCGAGTTGGGGAATGCAGATGAGCCAAAGCCGCAAAGTCGAAGATTATTATAATTTCTTGTCTCAGCATTACGATGGAGCCACAAAAGGGAAATTTGAATGGAGTCCCCCCAAAGAAGCTGAAAACTTAGTTATTTCAAAGGTCAATAAACACTCGAGCGTTTTAGATGTTGGAATTGGGACTGGGCAATCCGTCGAATATCTAGCGAGTCTTGGTTGCAAGGTGTGCGGACTAGATATTTCCGAGAAAATGATTGAAGTGACTCGATCTAAGTTCCCTCAGTTTGATCTTTTCAAAGCTGATTTAAATGGTGATTTGCCAATGTTATCCGGGAAAACTTTTGACTTAGTTTTGGCAATTGGTGTACTCGAATTCGTAAACACGTTTTCCTCTGTGGTAGAGAGGTTACTTCTCTTACTGAAAGAGAAAGGTTATTTTTGTTTTACATTTGAAGAATTGGTGGTTGGGCATGAACTACAGTCGGAGCGCCAATCACACAGTGGCACTGGAAAAATAGAGGGTGTATCTTTAGAATTCTTTCACCATCGTCATTTAAAATCTGAAATCGACAGCCTACTTTTTCAGAACGGTTTTAACATAATTGAAGAAAAGAGATTTCAAGCCTATCTAAAGACAGCCGCGATGATTCCGGTGTATTACTGGATTGTCCTAGCTCAAAAAAGACATCCGTAATTCCAAGAGAGTGAAATTCATTAAGCTTCTAGCCTAAAGTCCAAAAATGAAAAGGCTTGATTTTCAAGTTTTCATATTTCGGATAACCCTGACAAAATCTAGTCCACATTGGCGAACCATCAAGATTTTCCAGATTTCAGAGCACGCAGACCGACATGCCATCGCTGTCTCAAACCATTGGTCACTTGTTACTGTCAAAAAATTATTAAAGTGAACACTTCAATTAAATTTATAATCCTGATTCATCCCCACGAAGCCAAGCGAAGTGTGGCCACCGGTCGTATGGCCCATCTGAGTCTTCCAAACTCTCTCTTGATTCAAGGGATTGATTTTACTCTTAACTCCGAAGTGAATAGAATCATATCTGATGAAAATAATATTTCCCTGGTTTTATATCCTGGAAAAAAATCTAAAAATCTCTCGGCAATTGGAGCTGATGAGAAAAGGAAAATTTTCGGAGATGGCAAATCAGTAACCATATTTGTCATTGATGGAACATGGAGAACAGCAAAGAAAATTTTAAGAAGAAGTGAAAATATAAGCCAATTGGACCAAATTTGTTTTAAGCCTGAACGACCTTCAGGGTTTAAAGTCAGGAAACAGCCTAAGTCCCATTGTTATTCGACACTGGAGGCCATTTCCACGGTTTTGGGCATAATGGGTAATCCAGATTATCAAAGTCTTCTTAATGCTTTTAGCTACATGGTTAAACAGCAACTTGAGTTCATTGAAAGGAAAGCAAGCCCTCGCTTCATTCCGTGAGAGTGTCATTGACATTATTAAAAGAGATGTCAAAATTAATAGATGAGAAAGCAGTTTCAATTTTTTTTTCTAATTACTTTATTCATTGGTTCTTTTTTTCTTTACATTGGATTTAGACTCATTGGCTTAACAAATTCAAGCTCGCCATTTAGCCCGGGACTGCGAGGAGCATTTTGGTTTCTGCTTTTGGTTCCAACAGTGATGATTTGGCTTCTCCCCACTATTTTTTGGCAAAGGGAAAATGAAGGCTCAGCATTTTGGGAAAAAGCTTTTGTATGGCTTAGTTCATTGAGCATTGGATTCATGAGTTTTTTATTAACTTTCACGGTCACAAGAGATGTTATTTTGCTAATCTTGCTTCCTTTCAGGACTTATTTATTTACTTGGTTAGTGGGAATAGAAGGAAGATTCTTAGTTTTCGGATTGAGCCTTGCCTGTCTTATAACCGGTGTCTTTAGGGCCCTTGGCAGACCCTTTGTAAATAAAGTTACGATTCCAATAAAAAATCTGCACAAAGATCTTGTGGGGCTCAAAATCGCCCAGATTAGTGATCTGCATGTAGGAGTCACTATACAAAAGAATTATGTTGAACAAGTCGTTCAAATTATTAATTCGCTTGGAGCGGACATCATTGCCATCACAGGTGACCTCATCGATGGAACTGTAAAACAACTTAAAGAACACGTGAGGCCGTTGGGCGATTTAAAGGCTGTATTTGGAGTATATTATATTACCGGCAATCATGAATATTATTGGGGAGCTGCAGAATGGATAAAAGAGATGACAGCTTTAGGGGCCATCGCTCTACTCAATTCAAATGTTAGATTGAAAGTTGGCGAAACAGAGGTCATGATGGCGGGCGTTGTCGATTTTGCTGCAAAGAGATTTGAAAAGGATGCTGGACCGGATTTGGGAAAAGCCCTTTTTACAGTCGGAGCACCAAATCCTCGCGCGCTAAAAATTCTTTTGGCTCACCAACCAAAAATATCACAAAACGCGGCGGATGCGGGCTTTGACCTTCAACTCTCTGGACATACACATGGGGGGCAGTTTTTGCCTTGGAATTTTGTGGCGAGTTTTTTTCACAGATTTTTCAAAGGACTTGGTCGTTGTGGTGAAATGTGGGTTTTTGTTAACCAGGGCACCGGATCCTGGGGCCCGCCTGTCAGACTTGGTACATCTACTGAAATTAGTTTATTAACTTTATCAAAGGCAGTGGAGACTTGATAAGAAGCGGATTAGTGACAATAAATGGTCTTGAACAGTGGCTCTATGTGAGACTCAATCCCCGTGCCAAAGGCACACTCCTATTTTTGCATGGAGGACCAGGATGGGCCGATGCTCCTTGGGCCCACTTTGTATGTGCCGATCTTTGGAACGATTTTAATATTGTGCATTGGGACCAGAGAGGTACTAGTCGTACATATTCCCAATCAAACGCAACTTCCCAAGAATCATTAACTGTTGAAATTATGGTTAAGGACTGCATTTCCGTTTTAGAATATTTGGTCGATGATTTGAGGTTAAAGAAAATAACTGTAGTTGGGCATTCTTGGGGAGCCGTATTAGGAGTGTTATTGGCGAATAGACGACCCGAACTATTGAAGGGTCTTGTCAGTATCGGTCAGCTCGTAAAAAGTTCACTGAGTGAACCAAAATCACTCAGGTATTGTAAAAAAATGGCCACCGAATTTGGCAGATCTGATTTAGATAAAATTATTAAGAAACTTCCTCCAAATTTCTACAAAAATGTCGATACCCTTTTCATTCAGCGAGAGATTCTCGGCGAACTTAATGGGGATTTTTCAACATCTGTAGTTCGAAATGCTTATCAAGAAGTGGCTGAAGGTGCACCTGAAAATTATTTTATGTCGTGGGAGCAATTAAACGAATCTTGTATGAGGAGTGTAAGACAACTCTGGGACGAGCTGACTCAAATTGATTTCTTTAAGAAGGGAGTTGATTTCAAGGTGCCTTTTTTATTGATGCAGGGAATTCATGACCATTGCACAGATTTTGAAACGGCTCAAGATTGGTTCAAAAAGATAAAATCCTCAAGTAATAAAAAATCTATTCAATTTGATCGTTCTAGCCACTGGCCTCAATTTGAGGAGAACGAAAAGTTTGTTCGAATATTGAAAGATTGGTGTTTCAAATTATAATGGCCAAAAACTCATCAATACTCGAATATGTTATTTATTTACAAAGTTGAAAGGCCAGCTCAAGGGCTTGACTTGCATTTAATCGAGGATCGCAGAGCGTTTCATACTGACCCGAAGCTAAGTTTTCAGAAGTGATAGCCTGATCTCCACCCGTACATTCGATGACATCTTTGCCTGTAAGTTCAAAATGGACACCTCCTGCATGGCAACCGTTAGCTTTGGTGACTTCAAAAAACCGCCTGACTTCAGAAAGAATATGTGAGAAGGGTCTGGTTTTATATCCGTTTGCTGACGTGATGGTGTTTCCGTGCATAGGGTCGCAGCACCAGACAACGTCACGTCCCTCTGCTTTTATTCTCTTTAAAAGTGGAGGCAAATGCTTTTCAATCTTCTCATGCCCCATGCGAGAGGTTAGAGTGAGACGTCCGGGTGTGTTTTCGGGATTTAAAATATCAATTAGTTGAATGAGTTCATCAGGATTTGAAGTGGGTCCGCATTTGAGAGCAATCGGGTTCTTTACGCCACGTAAAAACTCGACGTGTGCGCCATCGATCTGGCGTGTGCGATCGCCAATCCACAACAGGTGCGCTGAGCAGTCATACCAATCACCTTCAAAACCGTCTTGATTACGGGCGGTAGTGCTGTCTCTTCTTGTGAGGGCTTCTTCATAGTTTAATAAAAGGGCCTCGTGAGAAGTGTAGAAATCCACCTCACTAATTTGTGGAGTGGTTTGGCTAGTGATTCCGAATGCAGCCATAAAGGCCAGTGTCTCATCAAGACGCTTGGCTATATTTTCGTAGTGATCATTTTGAATACTTTTTTTAACAAAATTTAAATTCCACTTGTGTACTTCATGCAAGTCGGCATATCCCCCGCGAGAAAAGGCTCTTAAGAGATTTAAGGTAGAGGCTGATTGCACATAGGCTCTTTCCATACGCATCGGATCGGGAACTCTTGAGCTTTCCGTGAAATCAATGCCATTTATGATGTCACCACGATAGGCAGGTAAAGTTTTCGCGCCTCTGGTTTCCGTATCATTAGATCTGGGTTTTGCAAATTGTCCTGCCACCCGTCCTACTTTAACTACAGGTAGTTTCGCTCCGAAAGTAAGAACAACGGCCATCTGAAGTAAAATGCGAAAATTATCACGGATTGTATTGGCCTTGAAGTCGTCAAAACTCTCGGCACAATCGCCTCCTTGCAAAAGAAAAGCTTCACCTCTGGATACGTTGGCGAGTTTGGACATTAAACTCCTCGCCTCACCAGCGAAAACAAGAGGAGGGTAACCTGAAAGTTTGGTTTCAACTTCAGCTAATTTACCGAGGTCGGGATAATTTGGAGATTGTTCTATTCGTTTACTTCTCCAGCTTCGTGGGTTCCAAGGAGCTAATTTCATTTTCCGATATTCCTTTTTTGTATTTTCAAAGCTTCTCTGTGAATCTGTTGAAAGAAAAGACGAGTGAAATCTGGATCCAATCCTAGGTTTTTAGCTTTAGAAAGCCTACTTCTCATGACTTCATTCCAACGTCCCATTTGTTTTATGGGAATTCCCAACTTTCTCTTAATGTGTCCTATTTTTCTTACAGTTTTCATTCGACTAGCCAGCGCAATCAACAACTCTTTGTCTGCTTTGTCGATCTTGGCACGAAGAAGTTTTAGAATCATTTGTTTTCGTTTTAGCATATAATTACTTTCTTGCCATATTGAGGAGGACCCGTCTTATCTCATTAGCTTGTTCCATCAGCTTTGCCGCATTTGCGAAGTGACCGTCATCAATGGTTTTCTTAAAAGCTTGAAGGTGAGAGATGTAAGCTGATAGCGCGTCAGAGATGTGTTTCTTATTTTGTTCGAATATGGGAGCCCACATTTTGGGGGAACTCTTTGCCAGTCTTACGGTCGACTCAAATCCTCCGCTTGCTAAATCGAAAATGGCGCTATTATTTTTTTCAATATCTAGCACGGTATTCGCCAAAACAAATGAGCTGATATGAGAAAGATGTGAAACGTAAGCTGCATGAAGATCATGTTCCTCAGGTGACATAAAAATGAGACGCATTCCTAAAACTCCAAACATTTCTTTGATCACACCAAATTCGCGTGCTCCACTCTTTTCATGTTCGCAAATCACGACTGGTTTACCGTTAAATAAATTGAGACAGGCCGCCTCTGGCCCAGAGTTTTCAGTGCCCGCCATGGGATGGGACGCAACAAAATGAAGTCTTCTTGAATGTTTTTCTACAGATTGACAAATTAATTGTTTGGTCGATCCCATATCTACAACCACACTTGAAGGAGCCATTTCAGTTAAGATAACTGGAAGTAACTGGGCTATGGCATTCACTGGAGTGGACAAAACTATAATATCCGCTTGTTCTATGGATTTTCCCATGGTTTCTAGGCCATCCACTAGGCCGAGAGTTTTGGCTTGCTCAGCATGGTGGTTATCTAAGTCTACTCCCATGATGCGAGAGACAAAGGAGTGATGTCTCAAATCTTTTGCTATAGAGCCACCAATTAATCCTAAGCCTATGACTGTGAGTTTCATTTAGCCTCGACGATTCGTTTAAGCGCTTCTTCAAGTCTTTCCTTACTCGCGCAAAGAGAAATCCTTGCATATCTCAAACCCTGGCTTCCGAAAATAAATCCGGGGGTAATAAAGACGTGCGCTTTGTAAAGTAATTCATTCGTAAAATCTTCGACATTCTTAACTCCAATAGGTGCGTGTCCCCATACAAAGAGCCCAACTTGATCTTCATCATATTGAAATTTAATTTGATCAAATATCTGATAAACGATTTCGCGACGACTCTGATATATTTCGTTACGTTTCTGATGCCAAGTGGTTGAATTCCTTAGTGCCGCTTCAGCTCCAACTTGAATAGGCAAAAACATTCCGGAATCCATATTGCTCTTAACTTGCAACACGGTATCTATGAATTCTTTTTTTCCCACGAGAAATCCAACCCGCCAACCGGCCATATTAAATGATTTACTAAGTGAGTTAAGCTCCAAACAATGACCAAATCGTTTTTTTTCCTTTAAAATACTCAAAGGGTACGGATTTAATGTCAAACTGTAGGGGTTATCATTACAGAGGAGAATATTTTTTACCTCCGCAAACAAAGCTAGTTCTTGAAAAATTTTTTCTGAGGCTGCTTTTCCTGTCGGCATGTGGGGGTAATTTATCCACATGACCTTAACTTTTGAAAGATCCTCACCTTTAAGTTTCTCGAGATCTGGGTACCAGTCATTTTCTTCAGTGAGATCATAGGGACGAACCCTGGCCCCGGCCAGTTTTGTGGCAGCAGCATAGGTGGGATATCCCGGATTTGGAACCAGGGCCTCATCACCAGGATTTAGGAAGGCGAGAGAGATATGCAAAATTCCTTCTTTTGAACCTTGGAGAGGTAGAATCTCGTCTGCTGCCTTAAGGTCCACTTGATATGTTTTAGAAAACCACTGTGCAATGGCCTCTCGTAACTCTAAGCGCCCTCGTGATGTTGTATAACCATGGCTTGATTTGAGAGTGAGAGATTTTATGGCGGCTTCAATGGTCTCGTCGGACGGGGGCATGTCGGGACTTCCGATACCCAAATTAATAATATCAAAACCCTTGGCGTTGAGAGTTCTAATTTCTTCAAGTTTTCTAGAGAAATAATATTCGGTGACATCATTAAGTCTATCGGCTTTTTTAATATTCATTTGGAACTCGGTCTTTCTGCTTTGACGTAATTACCAAAATGAATCAAGTTAGAGGATTTTGTCTTCAGTAGTTTGAGAGTGGAATTAAAGCTTTCGGTTTCTTTCCATTCGAGATCTACGTGAATAGAATATTCCAAAGGAGAACCAGAAATGGGCACAGATTGAATTTTCGTCAGATTTAAGTCATATTCCTTGAATAGGTTTAAAACGGAGGCTAGGCTCCCTGGCTTATGAGCTGTTTGGAATCGAAGGGAGGTTTTATTGGCGCCTTCAAGTTCCCTGTAATCATCCTCTCGAGAAACTATTAAGAATCTTGTGTAATTGTGTTTATTTGATTCAATATTTTCTTTTAATATTTCAAGTCCGTAGGTTTTGGCAGCCATTGAACTTGCAATAGCAGCCAGACCCACAGAATTACTGGAACTGATATCTCTTGCGCTTTCAGCAGTATCGTTTGCTTCTAATATTTTGAGATAAGGGTGAGAATTCAAAAAATCCTCGCATTGGAAAATGGCCATGGGATGGGACTGCACAGATTTGAGATTTTCAATGTCTTGACCCTTCAACGCCATTAGGTTTAATTCTATACGAAGATATATTTCGCCGACGATTTTAAATTGGAACTGTTCCAAAAGAGAGTAATTGGGAAGGATGCTACCAGCTATGGAGTTTTCGATAGCCATTATGCAGAAATCAGCTTCCTTTTTTTTGAGCGATTCACAAAGAGCTCGAAAAGTAGGACATTCAACAGGAATAATCTCCTGGGATTTTCCAAAATACTTCTGTGCCGCTACGTCATGAAACGAAGCCTTTATTCCTTGGATTCCAATTCTAAGTTTAGAAACGCCTGTCATCTCATGGTCCTTGACCTCAAAAGATGATCAACTAAAGTTATGGCCGCCATGGATTCGACGATGGGTATGGCTCGAGGGACCACACAGGGATCATGTCGACCCCGACCTTCCACTTGGGCTGGCCTTCCATTCTTATCCACTGAACTTTGCTTTTTAAGAATGGTAGCTACAGGTTTGAATGCAGCTCGAAAATAAATATCCATCCCATTGCTGATTCCACCCTGGATACCACCGGAATTATTTGTCGTGGTGATAATCTTTCCTTTTTTATTCTCAAAAGGGTCATTATGAGTCGAACCCCGCATAGCGGCGCCGGCGAATCCAGATCCATACTCAAAACCCTTTACGGCATTAATACTCATCACAGCTTTTGCAAGATCGGCGTGCAGACGATCAAAGACAGGTTCGCCTAATCCGACTGGGCAGTTTTTGATGACGCAGGTGATGATCCCTCCGACTGTATCTCCTTCTTTTCTGGCCTTTTCTATGACATCGATCATTTGGACAGCTATCTTTTCATCGGGGCAGCGAATAATATTGGAATCGATTTTTTTTAGGTCCAACTCCTCATAACTCTTGTCGAGAATAATAGGTCCGACTTGTGAAACATAAGCTGAAATTACTATTTTATGTTGGAGCAATAAGAGTTGTGCAACCGAGCCGGCTACAACTCGCGCCGCTGTTTCCCGAGCCGAGGCACGGCCTCCACCCCTGTGATCTCGATGCCCGTATTTTTTATCATAGGTAAAGTCAGCGTGGGAAGGGCGGTACTTGTCAGAAATATGATCGTAATCTTTTTCTCTGGCGTCTTCATTATGTATTACTGCCGTAAGAGGGGTTCCGGTTGTTTTCCCTTCAAAGAGGCCAGATACAAAATGAGGTTTGTCGCTTTCTTTTCTCTGCGTGGTAATTTTGGATTGTCCAGGTCTTCTTCGATCAAGTTGACTTTGTATAAATTCTAAATCAAGTTTGAGACCAGGGGGGCAGCCGTCAATGACGACGCCAATCATCTCCCCATGGGACTCACCAAAGGTTGTCACTCTAAATAATTGTCCGATGGAATTTCCCGGCATCGAAGAATCCTCATCTCTATAGCTTAACTATCCTGAGAGCTCTTTAATAATTATAGATAGTTTATAGGTGTATAATCCAAACGTGTTTTAGTCAAACAACTGTCAGGACTTAAGTTTTACTTGGTCAATTCTTCTAAGGTTTCATAAAAATCAGGATAGGAAATCCCGACACACTCTGAATCCAATATTTCTGTATTCCCTTCGGCAATTAGTCCTGCAATAGAAAAGGCCATAGCGATCCGGTGATCATGAAACGACTCAAT
>Ga0206981_10348_pt1 | contig 11963 bp, 5 predicted proteins | sample Alteio_BWMinCont_17_FD_153312 | JGI IMG/M metagenome (GOLD analysis project Ga0206981, IMG submission 153312) | Enriched cells from forest soil in Barre Woods Harvard Forest LTER site, Petersham, Massachusetts, United States -... | ecosystem: Environmental > Terrestrial > Soil > Temperate forest >... | reverse complement strand
GATGTAGTTATTGCCGGGGACGTATTGGGTATAAAGCACTGTACGGCCGTCGCGAGATGCGGTGAGCCCTGGTTGCCTTGCTAACACTTCTTGCTCGATCTGGAAAAGCATCGAGACCGTGCGACTGGAGAAGTTATAGAACTCCACTGTGCAGTGCGGCTTGGTTCGGCAGTCCAACATATAGAGTCCAGACTCTGTGAGTGCCCAGTGCCCCCAAAAGCCGAGTGTAGGGGTGGACGTGACGCGGGTCTCCGGGCCCCCGTTAGCGGAAATACTCCAAATACCATCCACATCACGCCTGGTGAAGTAGACCGTTTTCCCGTCGTAGGACTCGAAGCCGGAGAAGCCGCCGAAACGCGAAAGCTGGACAGGCTTGCCACCTACACTCCCGAGGTCCGGGGCAAGGGGCTGTTTCCAGAGCGCGAAGTCACCACTGCGCCAGGAGGCGAAGTAAATTGACTGCCCATCTCGCGACCAGCTTGGAACGTCATTGTCATCGTCAGTCGAGATGAGGGCATGCTGATTGCGGCCATCGGCATCCATCAGCCAAACCTGTGCCGGAGTGCCGGGGCGCCGGCCGAAAACAATTCTTCTTCCGTCAGGCGACCAGCGCGGGGTTCCGTCCAGTTCTTCGCCGAAGAAGGTTAGCTGCGAAACGTTCTTCCCCTCCGCATCCGCAGTCCAGATTTCATATGAACCAGACCGAGATGAGGAAAACGCGATCCTGGTTCCATCCTGCGAGAATTGAGGCGAGTCGTCATTCAGGGAGGAGATGAACTTGGCACGGGATATGATCTGGCCTCCGGGTGCTGTGAGCAGGGCTCGCCATATCGATAGGCCTTCAAGTCCGTTGTCTTCGAGGTGAGCGACTCGGCGACCGTCCGACGATAGCGAACCAAGGTCGTGATACACGGGCTCTGGCATGATTGCGCCACCTTGCGCGGAAACGGAAACCAGGCGATCGCCGAATTCGCCGGTGCGTCCGGACCTGAAGATGATTCGGCTGGAATCGGGAGACCACATGAAGTCACCAAACTGGACTTCGCCTTTGGTCAGACGGACAGGCTGGCCGCCGGTGATAGGCACGACATAATAGTCGCCCACATTGGGACTGGGAGCACGGACGAAGGCGACCTTGGTTTCGTCGGGCGAAACATGGAACAACATGTCGAAATTGCGAACAGGTGGAGTGGTAAGGCAATGCTTCTGTCCGGTGGCGAGGGAAAGGACGGCGATGGCGCTTGTCAGAGGCGCGGTGGTTCCGCAGATATCACCCACAATGAGCGACTTGCCATCTGCGGTGTATTGTGGAACACCGTTTTGCGCGCCAAGGCACGAAATGCTGGATAGCTTGTTTTCCGGACCACCCAAGGCCGGGACGGCGTAGACGCCGCCAACCTTGTCGACACAACTTGTGTAGACGATGGTCTGGCCGTCGCGCGACCAGGCCAGGTGCTCGGCATCGGCATCGGGGCCGAAGCGCGTTACCTGATAAAGCTGGTTGCCGCCGATCGGAAGCGTGTAGATGTTGGGCTGCTTGTGGTCAGGGCCGTTCCATGTGAAGGCGATCTGTTTGCCATCTGGAGAAAAAACGGGATCGCCAAATCCACCGAAAAAAGGCGTGATTGGACGAGTTCGAGTGACGATGTCCGGGCCTCCCGTTGCGGCTTGTCGGTGGTGCATGGAGCGCGTGTGCGCGCGCCATGCAAGCAGGCCGACAACTGCGAGGAACAAAGCGGAGAGGACAGCGGTGACGCCTGCCCAATTAAGCCTACGAATGACTGGAACTGGAACGGAAGGCGAAACTTGCGCGCAAGAAGCCTCGGCTCGTGTCTCGTCGGCCCTGAGGGTCGCGTTATCGGAGTGGTTCGGATTCCTCGAAGCCTGGGATTCAACTAAATCGACAGAGGCCAGGAAGCGGTAGCCGAGGCGGGGGACGGTTTCGATGTAGCGAGGTTTGTCGGCGTTGTCGCCGAGAGCGGCGCGAACCTGGTTGACGGCGAAGTTGATGCTTCGCTCGAAGTCGACGAAGGTGTTGGCGTCCCAGATGCGCTCTCGGATCTCTCCTCGGGAGATGGTCTGACCGGCGCGCTCCACCAACAGCGCCAGCAAGGCAAACTGTTTCGGCTGGAGTCGGACGCGACGCCCGCGATCGCGGAGTTCGCGATTGGCAGCGTCAATCTCGAAATTGTCGAAACGAATGAGGCGCGCTGGAGGGTATAAAGGCGGCATGGGCAACAGACCTTCGCAAATACATGGTACGTCGGAATGCTCCGGGCAAGAGCCACTTCTGACGCGCCGTTTTTGACCTTAGTTAGCTGCTAACAAATTGCTAACAGCAAGCTAAGCTGTTGGCCATTGCCTCCGCGCCAGGTTCCGCCTTACCTTCTCGACATTCAACCGGCTGGTTGCGTGAAACGGAGGTACCAGGGTGCGATCCACGCTGAGAATTGTCGGTTTCGCTGTCCTGAAGTTATTCGTTGCTGTAACCGTTGCCAAGGCCGGGCAGACAGATCAGCGGCTGCTACAACTGGTGCCTCCTGGTGCCAACGTCGTCGCGGCCATGAACGCACCGGCACACGCCGGCCAGCCGGGCGCCTTCCTCCTGCTCACCCCTGGCAATTCTTCAGACCTGGAAGACTTCTTCGCCTTGACTGGCGTCGACGACAGTCGGCGAATCCAGCAGGTTATCTATGTTTCCGGTTGGTCCGGGCACACCGACCAGGCCGAACATAGCCTGCTGGTGAGGGGGCAGTTCGACGAGCGTCGGATCTTCAAGGCTGCGCTGGAAAATGGCGCTTCAAAGCATGAATGGGGGGGCCAACTGGTACTACGACTGCCACCCTTTGCGAGGGAGAAAGGCATGGTGCCCGAGTCGCGATGGCTGGTTGTGCCGGAGGCAACGATGGCCATTCTCGGAACAGAAACCAGTGTTCGCGAGGAACTGAACCGGGCCGTTACGGGAAGGGCGCCCGATGCCTCATTGATCCAGAGGCGTAGCCATCTTCGTCCCGACGACGACGCATGGTGCATCGTGAAGGCGTTGCCGGCCAAAGACGAAATTCGGCAGTCGCTCTCTGCGTTCGATCCGACTCTGCCAGGGTTGCTACATGATGGCGATGGATTTGAGTTTGGCTTCAGGTATGGGGCACGGGTGGAGTTCGAGTACGAAGTAAGTACGGCAGACAATTCGACAGATTCCATTTCGAACACATTTGTCCAGTCGCTGCTAGGACAGGGAAAAGCGTCCATGATCGTGCCGCGCCATGCAGATGGGGTCCACATCCATAGGTTGAACGTCTCGAAGGCTCGCTACGAAGCGTGGCTCACTGAAGTCGACGCACGTCACCGCGCACCTGATCTTGCAAGTAAATGACGGTCGGGGCGATAAGTCAAAGAACGAAACCTGCGGCATTTTTTGCTACGGAATTTCCAATTCGGACTTACGCAGGCTATCCAGACTAATGCCAATCCACGGGAGGTCATCACAAAATGAAAATTCGCAAAGTTCTTCTGCTGTCAGCCGCCACCCTGTCCGCAAGCCTGTTTCCCAACCCCCTCGCCGCGCAACCCTCTTCCAATGTTCAGGTCTGGGTTACCGGCCTCAATGGCCCCCGCGGGCTCAAGTTTGGTCCCGACGGAAACCTCTACGTTGCCGAGGCCGGAACCGGAGGAACCACCTCGACAGAGGGTGCATGCACCCAAGTCATTCCTCCGGTTGGTCCATACAAAGGAGGCAATACCAGCCGTATCTCGAAAATCAACTCCGCCGGAACGCGGACAACCGTAGCTTCGGGCTTCCCCTCAACTGTTGACGCCATGGGGGATATATCCGGTGTGGCTGATCTGGCCTTCTTCGACGGGACGCTCTACGCCCTGGAGGGTGGTGCCGGTTGTTCCCATGGTGACTCCCTCCCCAACGGTCTTTACAGCGTCGACACCAAGACTGGTTCATGGAAACTTGTTGCCGACCTCAGTCATTTCGTTCAGACACACGTGGTGAAGTACCCCAACCCTCCCGACTTTGAGCCGGATGGAACTTTCTATAGCATGGTCGAGTTCCACAACCGCCTGTATGCTGTTGAGCCAAACCATGGCCAGATCGTTTCCATCGACAAGAATGGCTCCATGGCCAGCGTGATGGACGTCTCGGCCTCTCAGGGCCACATCGTTCCCACCGCCATCACTGCTCACGACGGACAGCTTTATCTCGGCAACCTTAACCAATTTCCGATTGAGCCGAATTACGCTCGTATTCTGACGCTCGGCCATCCCGAGTGCGGACCCGTTGCCGCTCCGGGACTCGACGACACGGACGCTCGGCATAGCCTGCAGGTTCTCTCGTCGAAAGCCGGATTTACAACTGTAGTCGGAACCGCCTTCGGTCCGGACGGCCTGCTCTACGTGCTTGAGCTCTCAGACGCCGCCGGTTACCCGACCCCCGGTGCCGGTAAAGTTGTGCGGGTCAAGGCTGACGGGGACATTGAGGATGTCGCTACTGGCCTCGTAGTTCCGACTGCGATGGCCTTCGGCCCAGACGGAAGACTCTACGTGTCGAACTTTGGCGCAGCCCCTCCGGGAGCCGGTCAGATTGTACGCATCGACATTCCTTAGACAGCAATCGGGTGTTCGATTCGCATCGGTTTCCTTTATGGCCCTCAACCAGGCGTCGCTTAGCGAAATCCTGCGCGACCGGCGCCTCTTTCCCTAAATGGAATACATTATTTTCTGCATTCGGACCTAGTGAACCCAGAGGGAATGTACCTCGTAACCATAGTATTCTTTGACGCGACCCCGACTTGGTCAATTGCTTTCGTCCCGCCCCGCAATTTCCGACATGACTGATCGATATACGCTATCCGAGTGCACGCTTTCGACAGCCTTGCGCAGCGCTGCGTCTACCTTCGGATCCTTGGAATACCGGTGGGCCGCATCCATTAACACACGACCCATATCCCCATCTGAAGAGATGCGAGTTGCCGACTGAATCGCTGCGATCGCCATCGTGGAAGTGGTGTCGGATTTGTCGAGCAGGGCCAACAGGACATGGCTGTGATCGCCGTCCGAATGGATGGTGTCAGCGGCGGCAAAGAAATCGTCGCGGGCCGGCTCAACATCCACTCCAACGAGTTCCACAAGGACGCGAGCTTTATCTCCGTCCGACGAAATCCGCTGCGCTGACTTCGCAATTCCGCCAACCGTAGCTGCACCAATTCCCTGGCGGTGAACGAGTGCCACAAGCACCCGCTGGTGGTCGCCATCGCTGGAAATTGAATTCGCCGCAGCGATGAACGCCTTGCGGATGAGCTCGTCATCGGTGTACCGCATGACCGCCTCTTTGAGCACACGGGCTTTGTCACCGTCGGAAGAAATCTTCTCGGCCGACCCCAACACCCGAGCCAGCGTGTCACGATCGTCGCCATGCGCCGCGAGTAGCGTCGAGAGGACGCGCGCGTGGTCACCGTCCGATGAAATCGACTTCACGGCGTCGAAATACGCCAAACCAAGACCGCCGTTGTCGCGATATGAGTTGGCCATCTCGATCAGCACTTCGGCCTTGTCGCCGTCTGACGAAATACGCTTCGCTGCCCTCGCCATACCAAGAAACGTGTCAGCGCTTCCCGCGTCCTTCTTAACGATGTCGGAAAGCACTCTGCGTTTGTCCCCATCTGAACTAATGCTGTTAACTGCCTCGAAAAGACTCGGACGCAATTCACCAGTGAAATACTTTCCGTCCACGTTCACAAGTACCTGCGCTTTGTCGCCATCTGACGCTATCCCCTGGATCAGTCTCGCGGCCTCTTTCAGCTGCTCTGAGTTCAGGGGCGCTTGCGAAAAAAGTTGCTCCAGATAAATGCGTTTCGATCCATCGCTGTGGATCAATCCAATCTCATTGATCACGGCCTTCGGGCCACCCTGGCGGAGTATTCGAGCGACGCGGAGGGCCGCTCCAGCCCCGCTGTCTCGAATCATCTGCGGCAGTAAATGCCCCAGCCATGTCTGACCCTCGGAGTCCAGAGGCTTCACAGACGAACCCACCGAGTATGTCTTCGTGAGATTCCCAGCCGAATCTGCCTTCACGTCATACGCGCGCCCGGAAAGCCAGCCCCCTTCCTCCATCCGGAAATGGCCGCCAGGAGAAAGTGACTTGACGTCACGGTCGTCATCGGTGAATTCGATAGCGCCATCAATCTTGACGCTGAATGACGTCCATCCATTGCGCGTCGTCATCTCCATGTGAGTCTCGCCGCTCTGTTGTGCCTCGGTAGGCGCTATCGGTGCCTTAGGAGATAGCGGCGACGCACTCGATGCAAGTAGGGCGAGTGGTCCCCGCGGCGATGCGGGTGATTCCGCTGATACCGTCGAAGTCGGCGACGCAGGTAATGCCAAGGGTACACCGGGAACGGGCGTTGGAATTGGTGCCCGCCGTGCTTGTAACGAGTGCGGCGGCCTTAGTGTAGTCAGCTCCTGCTGGCTGTTTTCAGTGGCCGAAGTCTGCGCGAAAGCGACCATTTGCGGCGCCCGGGCGCCTACATAGATCAAGCCCCCAATTGCGGCAATCGCCGCACCCAGTGGACCGATAGTAAGCTTCGGGGTCGTGTTCCGAGTTCTGTCCAGCATGTGATGGACGCGGCTGAAAAGTTGCGAGCGGTTTCCCGTGGCGCCTGCTGCCAGAATGCCCGCGTGCGCCCATTGTGAGAGTTCTGCCACTCTTGTGAGTGAGGCCGCATACGGCTCGGCCGTTCCAGTTGCTGCGATGACCCAGTCATCGCATGCCATTTCGCGCTCGATCGACATCCGGGGGCCGATCCAGTAAACCGCGGGCTGGATCGGTAGCATCGCTTCAATCAATTTCTGTGCGAGGTTGGTCCAATCATCCCGGCGCCGAAGATGGCCTAGCTCATGCAATACGACGTGTTCGAGTTCCGAATCCGAAAGCGAGTCGAGAATTGCTCGAGGGATCAGGATCGCTGGATTGAGAAATCCGAGCGACATTGGCGCTGCTATGTAGCTCGAAATAAGCAATTGCGTTTGCCGCCGCACACCGTTAATCTCCCTAAGGCTTCTCAATCGCATCTGCCACTCTGCTGGGGCGGGCGTGGCGTCTGCCTTCAATCCCCGCAACTTCCAGTAGCCAAATCCAAGGCGCATCAGCATGGCTAAAGAAAGGAGGGCCCACATTATCTCGAGCGCGTACAGAATCCTTCCAGAGTGAATGCGAATCAGCGGATGCTCAACTGCCGCTGCGGCAATCGATCCACTTCCGGAAGTCCCATTCCGAAGCTTTGCGAATTCAGGCGCTCGCCCAAATACCGACTCAGGATTTGATTTCAGGACTAATTCGGGATGCGACTCGGACCTCGTGTCCGAATTCTTCACGCTGAATTGTGGCTGCTCCGTTTTAATGGACGCAAGAGTCGAAGTCGTGGGCTTGAGTGTCGTTGCAATCGAAGGCGAAACCGTTTGCGCGCCTGGAATAAACGTTCTTGGCATGAATGGTTCAAGAAGTAACGCCACAATAGCGAGTAAGGTTACCCACAGAACCGTAAAGCGAGTTGTCGGGTTCAGTCTTGGAAGCAGTTTCAGAAAGAGCCACATCGCCACCGCCAAGAGTGCCCCCTCCCAGATTCCGTTGAGGAGAGTTGTCATTGCAAAGTTGACGTGGGTCATTTCTGCCCTCCTTTTTCGCTCTCCGCGATCATCTTTTTGATTCGTCGCAATTCTGCCCGGCCGATCGTTTCTTCTTTCAGCAGATTCAAGACCAGCAGTTCGCACGAGCCACCAAAGAAGCGGTTCACTAGGTAATCGAGTGCCTTGCGACTGGCTTCTTCCTGAACAACTACGGGCTCATAAACGAAGGCCCGCCCCTCCTTCGTGTGCCGCACGTAGCCCTTGGCTTCGAGAATACGCAAGGTTGTCAGCACGGTGCTGTACGCAAGCGGCGGATCGGCCGATAGAGACGCCACTACATCGCCCACGGTCGCGCGCCTCTTCTTCCAGAGCACTTGCATGAGCGGCAACTCGCCCTCCGTCAGATTGAGTGACTTTTTCCTTCCCACCACTTCCTCCCCGGCCCGAGCAATTAAGAAATTAATAGTTCGAGGAATTTATACGGCGAGCAGCATCGTTTGTCAATTATAAAATTAATAGTTTGGTTGTTCGAGCTTTGTTATCCGCAAACCAATGGATGGCCTTCCTCCTGCTCACCATGGAGTCGGCATCCCGGATCTAGCGGTTTTCCGCAGCTCAATCATCTCGCCCACTGATGCCTCCGGCCTATGCTCAAGAGACACCTCGCGATGCCCCCTGCAAGACTAGAGGTCAGGATGGAGTCGCTGTCTCCTTTCGCGTAGGGCTCCTACCTACCCTACAACATGCCAGTTTTTCCCGGCGCTCGCCAATCACGGCGAACCGTCAATGACCCAATCTCGCTGCAATTCGGGGTAAGGGAAGGTTGGCACACGATCCGACCGCGACGCTAGTCTAGTAATGAGACCGTTGGTGCAGCGTCCAATGAAATGCAGTTGCACAATCGGCGGAGGCGTTGGTTTTTTTCAGGATCATTGCGGACTTGTTCATAATTGTACGAAGATCCATGAGCCTTTCGGTAGGTAACGAAAGGTTTGGGCCTGGTCCTTTAGCAAATCCTCCAGCGATGAGATGTTCGAGTCGCCAGATGGGGCAGAGCATGGTGATGCTCTAGATCGCGAAATCAAGAGCTCGGACACTTGAGGTCGTGGCCGGTTGAGATTCTGGGTGAACGAGCGCGCCCGCTGCAACCGACTATTGTTGGCATAGAACAGTGTCCACTGTCCGGAGATGTTTGTGATTGTCGATCTCAAGCGATGCACCCTTGCTTCCACCCTCGTCGCCGCATTTGTCGCGGCTGGCGCGCCTGACTCCTTTTCCCAGCGTGACTCGGTTTTGCCCGGCGTTTCGGTCCACGCTATTTTTGCGCAAAGCCCGGCTCCCGATTCACCAACACCGCCGCTCTATGAGACCCGGGTGAACCATGACCCAAACGGTACGGGGAAGATTTACATGGGGCGCGAAATCGCTCAGGTAATGGGTCCAGGCGGCATAGAGTGGTTGGACCGGCGTGAGCGCGAAGAAGAGGAACACCCAGCCGAGGTGCTTGACTCGTTGGATCTTCGACCTGGAGAGGTTGTTGCGGACTTGGGCGCAGGCTCGGGCTATTTCACATTCCGGATTGCGCCAAAAGTTGGCGAAACTGGCAAGGTGTTGGCCGTCGAAATCCAGGAGGCGATGCTAAATACCCTTCGAGCACGAGCAGCCACGATGAAGGCAACGAACGTGGAAGTAGTGCAAGGCAGCGAGATCGATCCTCACTTGCCCGTAGGCGGAGTAAACCTTGTGCTTGTCGTGGACGTCTATCACGAGCTTGCATATCCATTTGAGGTGATGACGAGAGTTCGTGAAGCCCTCAAGCCGGGAGGCCGTGTGGTCTTTGTCGAGTATCGCAAGGAAGATCCTGCGGTCCGCATCAAGGAAGTGCACAAAATGTCAGTGAAGCAGCTGGAGAAGGAAATGAGCGCGGTAGGGTTAGTGCGCGTTCGTACAGTGGAGACACTACCCCTGCAGCACATCGTTATTTTCGAGAAGCGCAATTAGGCTCTCAATCCGCACCGGAAGTTGCTTCTTTTTGTTCGCACCATTCAGGCTCCATCATTACCAGGTTGTCTCTCTAAAAAGCTCATGGATCTCTGCGCCGCACTGATCTCAACCGATCATCGGCGGCCACGGTCAGCTATCGACCGTCACGAGCTGAAAGTCGAGTAATGTTCTCTCCGCCCAGATTATGCTTTGCCTAGCTTGAGAGAATTCCGCATGGAAGTGCTGGATCGCCGGTCCACAGGGTACGCTATTCGTACTCGCGAGTCGGCCGAAGCATGGCAGTTTTCCGCCCGCGGCGTTTGATCTGTAGGCAGACAGTCCACCCACACTGCAGGCGATGGACCACGCCCTTTGTATTCTAGGCAAGAACGAGCTGATTAAGAAGTAACTAAACGGGGCCGGCGCAACCAATTCCGCATTATGAGGAGAGTACATTGACGGCGTTAAAACTCGGCACGACAACAGCATTTGTGGTTGCCATCTGCAGCGTACAGACAATGGCACAGGTCCATTTTCAGAACAATTTGATGCCCCAACCCGCACAGATCTCTTTTGGTTCGGATGCACTTGCGCTGAACTCAACTTTCGCCGTCGAAATTCCAGGCGTTTCCGACGCTCGCCTCACCCAGGCAATCGACCGCGATGTGCGCCGGATCGAAACGGTCACGGGTCTGCGTCATGCTGGACGCGGCGTCGCCGGGACTACCAAGCTTGTCGTCAAGGTCGAACACGTCAGCCCGCCCGTGCAAATGCTCGATGAGGACGAGAGCTACTCCCTCAGTGTCACACCTTCCGGGGTGGAAATTGACGCCCCGACCGAACTCGGCGCCATGCATGGACTGGAGAGTCTCATTCAGCTTGTGCAACCAAGCGGAAGCGGCTACATTATCCCTTCGGTCACTATTCATGACACGCCCCACTTCCGCTGGCGCGGCCTCATGATCGACTGCGCCCGGCACTTTGAGCCAGTCTCCGTCATAGAGCGTACCCTCGATGGCATGGCCGCAGTCAAACTCAACGTCTTCCATTGGCACCTTACGGACGACCAGGGCTCCCGCATCGAGAGCCGCGTCTATTCTCAGCTCACGGCCAAGGGCTCCGACGGCCTCTTCTACACTCAGCAGGACGCAAAGGAGATTGTTGCTTACGCCCGTGCGCGCGGAATCCGCGTCGTACCGGAGTTCGAAATGCCTGGACACAGTACCGCCTGGCTCCTTGCCTATCCCTCCCTCGCCAGCGGAACTGCCCCCTCTGAGATCCGCCGCGAGTTCGGTATCAGTTCGTCCGCCATCGATCCCACGCGCGAAGCAACCTATGTGTTTCTTAACCGCTTTCTCACCGAGATGGCCACCATCTTCCCGGACGTCTACGTTCACATCGGTGGAGATGAGACACCAGCCCCCGACTGGAAGACGAATCCCCGCATCCTCGCCTTCATGAAGGCTCATAACCTCAAGGACAATGCAGCCCTGCAGGTGTACTTCAACAGCCGCGTCCTTAAGATCATTGCCCGCCTGCACAAGCACATGATGGGCTGGGATGAGGTCCTTACCCCTGGTCTTCCCAAAGACGTACTCGTGCAGTCATGGCGTGGCGATGCCTCTCTCTCCAAGGGAGCGAAGTTAGGTTACGAAGGAGTCCTTTCCGCTCCCTACTATCTCGACGCCATGCGACCGGCGGGTTGGCACTACCTGGCCGATCCGATTCCATCTTCTTCTGACCTCACGCTCGATGAACGCAAGCTCATCCTCGGTGGCGAGGTCTGCATGTGGGCAGAACACCTCTATCCGCGCACCATTGACTCGCGCATCTGGCCCCGCACTGCTGCGATCGCTGAACGTTTCTGGTCGCCGGAAAATGTGCGCGACGTCGACGATATGTATCGGCGCCTGCTCCCGACCTCCATCGAGCTCGAAAGCCTCGGCCTGACGCATATTGAATCGGAAGAGGCCGGACTTCGCGCGCTTGCAGGCACTGAAGACATCGATGCCCTCCGCACGTTTGCTTCGGCATTCGAACCGGTCAGCTTGCATGAGCGTGCCCATAGACAGCACACCGATCAGCTCACCGCTCTCGATAGTTTTGTCGATGCTGTTCGCCCCGATCCTCCCTCGCGCCACTGGTTCGAGCTCGCCGTAAAACGCCTGCTCGCTGATCCCAAGGGCGACACGGCGGATCGCACCGCGCTCGCGGCTTGGTTCTCGCAACTCTCCAACGCCGTCCCCCCCACACGCCAACAAATGCTCACCTCGCCCCGCCTCGCAGAGATGTCAACCCGTGCCGATCAGCTTCTGCAACTTACGGCCATCGGACAACAGGCGCTGCAG
>Ga0206981_10338_pt2 | contig 11981 bp, 15 predicted proteins | sample Alteio_BWMinCont_17_FD_153312 | JGI IMG/M metagenome (GOLD analysis project Ga0206981, IMG submission 153312) | Enriched cells from forest soil in Barre Woods Harvard Forest LTER site, Petersham, Massachusetts, United States -... | ecosystem: Environmental > Terrestrial > Soil > Temperate forest >... | reverse complement strand
CGACCAACCTACGTAGTCTAGGGGTGGACGTTAAGGTTGCTCAGGAACTGCTCAGACACGCCAATTCGCGCACGACAATGGACCTCTATACGCAAGCGGTTTCAGCAGACAAGCGTAGTGCAAGCCAGAGGCAGATTGAAATGTTGATGGCATGAGTTCGGTACGGTTTAGAAGTTCCGTACCGTTGTGTACCGTGGGATGTAAGGTGTCACTTTCAGGTAAGCCATAAACCTTTGATTTTCTTGGGCTTATGGCGGGGACGACGGGGCTCGAACCCGCGACCTCTGCCGTGACAGAACAGCAACTCTAATAGAATCATGGATATAGAGAGGTATATAGGGAGCGAAAAGGCACTTTGGGAGCATATTTCGGAAACGAATGTGCCCTCAAATGTGCCCATGTCTATGCTGAACAGATTTCTGCGTTTAACAGGCAGAGGTCGCATTCGGGACGGTGGGTAGGACACTCATCGCAGCATAACCGCACTCTTCGGGCTGGCACCCACTTCGGCAGAATGTGCAGAGTCAAATACGATTCATGTGCTTCCACCGTTGCGTATGCCTTACGCTCTAAGGTCAATTCGTGCTTTTGATAGTGGGCTACGAGGTCGCCAACCGTCTCAGGCGAGCGAACTCCGGTATTGATGGTTGAGCGCAGAGACAAGACGGCATTTTCGGCATCGCGACGGCGCGGCAATTCGCGCACCGTCCCAATCTTGATATTGCGATGAACTCGCTTGCCGCCTACATCCTCGTAGTAGCGGAAAAGCCAAGAATCATCTTTTGTCTTGTTCTTTACCAAAGTTAGACTTCCATTCTGGAATCGATTGCTACCCTTCAAGGTGTTTCTCCTTTTGGGGAGCATCGGTGGCTGGTTTCAGTCTATCCATTCAGACCTCTGCCGTGATGGAAATCTGGCCGGTACGACGTGAAAGCATCCACTCTGCCAAGTCCAGCTCCAGAAAGCGCCAGAGCCTGCGCCTGCCTTCACCAATTGGATATGAGGGCAAATACCCTTCCCTTGCCCAACGTGTCACTGTGCGACTGTTAAGGCCGCCCAGATAGTCGGCTGCTTGGTCTGGTGTTAGGAATCTACGGCGGGCACTGTCAAAATGAGCCATTGAGGATGTACTGATTTTCAGAATATCTCCTAAATATGGGTTTGTAGAGAATCGAATGGATACAAAAAGAAAACCCCTCCGCGCCGGTTAGCGTCAGAGGGGCTTCTATTGCAATGGATTGGGTCTGAAGTCTATGCCGCCTGGATGCTCCATAGATCGGTTCCAACATGAGCAATCTGGTTCTCATCGACGATCAAATCAGCATCGATAGTGATGTCAGCCACGGGTGTGGCTAGTCGTCTTCGAATGAGTGAAAGGGTTATATCTGTGGGAAGCTGAATGGGGAATCCGGCTGGCAGTTTTCCAAGGTCTTCATGCAGGTTGATGACAAGCGGTGTGAGTTCATCCATTAGCTTGCTGCCAGCTTGAGTGCTTTAATAGCGCCCGATGCTAGTCCGGTACTGCCCACGCGAGTGGAGACGATGACCGCCCCTTCGTTCACGTCTGCGTACCGTTCTCTCAGATTTGTGACTCGCACTTCGCTACTAACCAACTCGATGCCTTCGTACAAAGACCCGAACAGGATAGGGATGCCATTCGCAGTGTTGAGCTGGTCAAGACTTTGATTGATGATGATGGGCTTGCCTAGCAGCATGTCGAATCCATCGGCAGTAGGGGCAGGAACGAAATACGGTCGCGATGTAGAGTCTTCCAAGGCAAGCAACGAATTGCGCGTCTTGCTAGTCATCTGCCACACAGCCCTGGGAAGATATGCAGTATCAAGAGAATCGAACAGCGGGACGATATTGGCGGCAAAACCTATACCGCCTGACAAGGTGGCTGTAGTGTTGCCCACACCCGCTAGACTGACCATCCCTGGATTGTTGGGTGTTGCGTTACCGCTGGAATCTAGGCCACGCGTAAGGATTCTTTCGAGTCCACGTCCGTAACGGCTTGAGGCTAAATTTGTGAGAAACTGCACAAGGTCGAATTCTGAATCTTGCAGCAGTTCATTCGAATAGCGGGTCTGTCCAGTGCTGAACAAATCAAGAAACACAGTGCTCGAACTAAAGGTAGGATCGGCTTCTGCAATGGAAGCGGTGCTGCCCTCTGCAATGAGATTCATTCCGTTTGCAGTGTCATCTACGCGGGAGACCTTTACAGGGCGACCGTTGGTGCTGTTGCGCGTCCGCACATATTGCGTAAGAGGAGCGAAGTATTTCAGACTCTGCGCAACGAAGTCATTGAACTCCTGCGGAATTAACGCCCCACCGTCTGCCCCTGATGTAGACGTTAGGATGTCACGATGCTCTGGAATTCTGACATCCACGGCACCTTTAAGGTATGAACGCCACGCAGAATTGAGCTTTGTCCTTCGCTGTTCAGGATGCTCATCTACAGTGGTCGGGACAGCAACGGGAGTAGGCAGATTGGGCATCGCCCGATCAATCCTGTTCAACATGTCTATGTCTTCTTGAAACCCATCAGCCTCTGCCAACATGCGCTCATACTGCTGCTTGTCTTCGGCAGTTTTAAGGCCGCGATGTACAAGGCTAGTGGCATCAGCCAACGCTTTATTTTTTTGGTCTGTAAGTTGCGATATTTTACTCATAATATGTGTAATTCCTTTTCGGTTGGAGACGCGTGAGGGCGCAGACGCACAGGTGTACTCACCGTGGCCTAAGATTTTTGAAATTGGTGGTGGGTGTTGCTAGGAGCGCATTCGACGCAGGATCAAAGCGAAGTGAGCTGAACGTGTTTGAGTGGCGCAGTCTTCACAATCCTCGTCATTGCATTCAGGGTCTGTGCAGTTGGCACAATCACCGTCTTGACACTCATCACAGGTACAGTCACACCTGTCTTCTTCGTCGCATTCTTTCGGGTCGTAGTCAGGTGAATCGGGATCGCAAACCCCGTCATCGTCATCACGTTTCTTGAGTTTGGCTCGAAGGGATGCAGGGGCGCTGCGAACGGATACAGTCGTCGCAGAGTATGCAGGCATCACTACACAAGACAACTCCCTTACAATCGCCTCTTGTACGGTGCGGATGATTTGTCCATTGGCATCTTCGGACCAGTTATCCTTAACGCAGTTGAAGCCAAAGCTCATCTGGGATATGTCACCCCGTTGCATCAGGGCAGCAAGATCGTTTCCAGCGGTTGTATTCGGGAGCTTGCACGAGAAACGCAAGCCATTTGGTGTGTCCCATACTTCGGCAGTGCCTGATGAAACACGCCCCAAAACCTGCCCGGTATCGTGGTTGTACAAAATAATCACATCCGGGTTGTCTCTAAGTGACTTGGTAAACGCCCCTGGACTAATCTTTTCTACGAAGCCACCAAGGTCTTCACTGAGTGAGCCATAGACAACGGCTGTACCACTGATGGTTCTGGTGCCGTCGCCGTTTGAGCGAATCTCGAATCGCTGTGCAGTGGCTTGGCTTCGGACTTCTTTAATGTCTTTATTCTTCTGTCTCTTGCTCATGCTGCCTCTCTAGTCTCTTCACTAAGCGAAACACGGTTAATGAAGTTGCGACGTGCTAGGACAGCCTCTTGGAGAGAGTCGTAACAGCCGATGACGCGCGGTTTCCAGCCTCGACGCAGAACTCTGTTCGCTGTCGCTTCAAATTTTCCTAATGCTGGATAGAAAGTGATGCCCTCATAAGGGTTACTCTGTTGTGTGTGCAAGTTACTGCTCCCATCTGTGTTGTTGCTGCGCTGAGTGGCAGACGGGACAAGTGTCACGCCCAGAATTGTGTGTTTTCAAAGTGGGATGTTGAGATTGGTCTTTTTGCTACTCAGGGCAGCTATACATATAAGCAAGATCGGGATCGGTGCATGGGTCGATGGACATCATCGGATTGAAAACGGTCAGGGTCCAAATTGCATCCTGCCTCAGAACGTCTGGAGTCGCGTGAATGTAAATCTTGGCAGCCATTTCGATTTCAGCTTTAATCTGCTCTTCAGTAATTCCTGCGAGCAGGCTACTGTCTGAAGAGTGCTTTGATTCGACGGCTGCGAGTGCTCTAGCCTTTCGCGTCAATAGCCGTTGCCGTTTCTCTGCCGAATGCGCGTCGATCATGAGCCTACGTGCTAAGGTGTTCATCTGGGTTTGAGTTTCTTTGACAGTGGCGAAGGCTGGGTTTCTAACTAACTTTTCTCCTACAATATTTCCTGTGGCGCGGTTAACAACGGGTATACTGATGTTAGGGTTCTTCTTGATTTCTTTAGCTGCTGTCTGGTATCTGACGACCGCCTCGGCATACTGGGTTAGTTGCTCCGCATCGGACCCCTGAAGGTGAACAAAGTCAGAAACAACCCGGTCGAATACGCTACGTTCTTTGGCAGTCAAACGGCGGGTTGGAACTATGGTTATATTTGGTTCTGATTCTGTGGCATTCAATGGTGATTGCCTGCCTTTCTGAAGATCAGAAGATGGTCGATGACCGCCACTCGGCTGCCCCCATACACGATCTAAAAAAGTAAAATTTGCAGAAATTTAGTTGGCCGACGGTCGGAGGAGCCAACAAGGTCGGTATTATTTACACCCCATACCCGTCTACGTGTGCAAGTCTTACCTGTGCAGGTGTGTAAGTTATACATGGCACTTGAGTTATGCGTAATACTTACATCGCTGCGTCTCGATATAACATGCTCTATGCAAACTGATGCCAACTACTGGAATGATAGAGATAGCCTGTAAACGGAACTGTCGAAACATCAAAATATAGATCGCCTTCTGAACCCGGAACAGAAAATGATGGCTGAGGTTGGAAGGCTATCAACGCCATTGCATAGTCATCGTTTGACGTTGCGCCGAAAGTTGCGGATATGGAACCTGGAGACGATTGCAGCGCCCATTCTGTTGCCTGCGCATCGCTGCCATTCACAAAGTTATTCAATGAGAAGCCGCTACCAGCGGTATACACGACACCACCATGATTTCCACTCACAGCAGCAAAGATGAGGTCACCAGCTACCGTGGTTGTGATTGACAATGGTGCGGGTGTGGGCGCGTTGGCGATTGTGTCTCGAAGGATCACATCAGACAAAGCGGGCATATTTAAGTCCTCTGGAAATCAAGATTGTGAAAAAAGCGGGACTGGTGGGGAGCGAATCCACCAGTCCCTGTCGCCTGCCCAAAGGACACCTGAAAGCACCCATGTTTCCAGGAGAATGAAGAGGCAGGCGAATGTCGTGAAGCGAGAATGTCGGCGGGTACGCGGTCGCATGGTTATGCCCGCGCCGTTACCGATGTCCCGCTTCAACCTTGTTTGTGATTATGTCGCTGTCTGTTTGATAGCCGCGATATGAGCAGTGATGTCAGCCGCATCACGCTGGCACTCTTCTACCGTCACGTCGTAAAAGTTAAACCAAAACTTTTCGGCAAGGTTGGACAGGTCAGGACGCGGGAATCGCAATTCAAGTTCGTCTTGTGAATCGCTGAACTGTTTCAGAACCTCATTGAGCATTCTGACGGCTTTGCGCTGTTGAGCTGTACGTCGTGCGCCCTTAGATGTGTTGTCAACCAGAAAATCAATGAGTCTCTGAGTCAGCAGCATTCCCAACAGGACGAAGACTTCCAGCCGTTCAAAGACTTCTGGCGAGCCGGGATCACCCTTTAGCTGTCTATCAACCTCACGTTGGTGGGCAGCGCAAACCTGCCAGAGCTTTCGGTTGAATGCGGCATCAATACCAACGTCGAAACCGCCAAAGGCAAGATCAAAAATGAATGCAGCTACGTCGCTGCGGACCTTTGCGAGATGACCCGCAGTGTCGTCTATTGGTGCCTGATTGTCTGAAGTCATCTGGCTGGTTCCTTTCACGTTGTAATCCCTCGTGTACATAGAATCCCTGGAAAAAGGGAAATAGTTTCTTCGGTTGAAAAATAGTTTGAATTAGTTTTAGCTAGACTGTCACGACTGCAAACTGTGCAGACACGCCAACCAGCCGCGCGGCGCAAGAAAAGTTAAAGGCTTGTTGTTTTCTGCCTCTCTGTGTTGGTTTACGAAGTTGTTGCACACTGTGCGTTTGGAGGAAGTCTCTTAAAGTTCTATATCCCTTATCAAATATTCTTCGCGCGGGCGCGTGTCAACAATGTTGTTACAGATTGTTTAGAGAGTGGTGTTTACAAGAACTCTAAACAGATTTTGAACACACCTCGATCAAGAGGTGGTTGTTCCCCATTCCAATGCTGCTAGTTCATAGCTGGAATGTGTATGGATCGGTCAATCTTTGCCGAACCTTTACCATCGCTGTGCAATGATCCAGCCTGTTGCTGGACGGTTCGTCCTCCATAACGCGCTTGACACCGGGCCATAGCCGAAGAGGGCGCGAGACCTTCGCTTTCGCACGTGGTCCAACGTCGCGTGTTTACACACGCTCATGGTCATCTGCATTCATTTCGCTGCCCGTTCCAAACGTTCATTGACGGGGTTCGGCCTAGAGCCGTTTGCAGCCTCAGATGGTGACCTGGCTTGAACTACTGTGGCAGAGTGCCACGCGCCCAGGGATTTTCAATGGCTTGCAATGTTTACCCTGGCGAGCGCGGCGTCCTGACTTTAGTGTCGAGGAGTTCTGCCAAAATGCGCGGCGAGTCTTGCAAGTCAGAGCTGAAAGGCTTGCGCCAATCTGACAGGCGAGGGAATCCAAAACAAATCCAGATTCCCTCGTGTACTGACAATCCCTGGAAAAAGGGAAATAGTTTCTTCAGGACGAATTATTTCTCACCTTTTTTGTCTTGCCACTGCATAGTGTGAGTTCTTCATCGCCCGTTCTTCTGCAATTCGTGTCCTGAGTTTGTGTAGCCTGCTCTTGATTGCCTGTTCCGACATTTTGAGCGCATCCGCGATCTGCCCGTAATTCATCCCGTCCATGATGAGTTTGCAGATGTTTAGGTCTGTCCCTTGCACGCTCGCAGGGATGGTTACCATTATCTCTGTATGCCTGGACTCGTAGACTTCGGGATTGTCTACTTCTGAGAACCCGTCATCACCTTCCACGATGATAGTTAGACCAACCTTGTCGCGTTGCTGCTCCACTAGCTCGCGTGAGAAGTCTTGCTTTTTGTTGAAGCATATTTTGTGAAGCCACCCATAGAACGCCTCACCATCCCCCTGAAATGATTTCAGACCCGCCCACACACCTATTGCAATGTCTTGGGCATAGTCGTCAACCGTTCCGCTTGTACCTAAAGTCTTGAATTCGAATTCCAGGTTGTATAGCTTCATTCTGGCGAAGTTTAGGACCTCAGTGTAAAAGACGCTTTCATGTCTGCTCGGATTAGCTCTGTAGCTCTCGTAAGAATCTGACAGCCTCTTTTTGATGGCCTCACGTCGGAGGGCGGGAAGTCTATCTGTCATTTGCTCACCGCCGATTGAGACGGTGCATCTTCCGTGGCTTGGTTTGCTTTAGCCTGCTCTAATGCGATCTGAAGTGCAGATTCTATGGTTGCTTTTGCCGCTGAAGTGCGGCGATTTTTACGACTCAAAATAGACATGCTCCAATTCTGTAGTTGGGGCATCTGGGGGCAGGACAGAGAACACGGCAGGGGTCAGGTTGGCCCGATGGATTGGAACGCAAAGACAGACGTGTCCTGTGGCTGCTATGCAGACGCAGTGGGGTTTGTGCTTTGGTTCCACATCAGGAGCTGTGGCAGGCTCTTAACCGGATTAGCTTCCGGCTTCCCATTTGACCGTGGGTATCGGCTACCGTTTATCTATTCACAGCATTCAAGTGTGCGATCTAAGGTATACAGAGTTCTATAATCTCACATTGTGAACCGATCTGTCAAGCTGGATGTGGGTAGGATCGCGTCCTCAGCCGGGGAATTGTAGAGTTAACTCCCTTTCGCGGTAGAATCTGAAATTATCCATACTCTGCGGTATTCGTGTTTCATATAGCTTCCATTGTCTCCCCAAAATTCTTCAAAGAATTGGAGAACACTCCATTGTCCGGCGAACACAAAAACGACGAACAACTCAAGCCGCACTACGAAAAAGGGATTCCGATCCTCCCCACTCCAGCGGATCACGCAGACGCAGAGCGCGCAAAAGAGAAGAAAGGCGAACGCGAATATAAGACGCGGCAAATATCCATTCAGGTTGCTATGCTTTGGACTCAAATCGCCTTGGCAGGTTTTGGAATAGCGGCTTTCGGAGCCGCATACTATCAAGCGCAAACTGCTAGGGAAAGTGCAGATCAAGCCAGGGCCACCACCAATCTTGCCTTGGATTCTTTTGAGGTCGCTTATGGTGAAAACGGCATTTCTGAGAGAACCATGAGGCAAATAGTGGACCAGACGGCGGCTCAAATTCAGAGCGCCAAAGCTGCTGAGATCGGTATCCGTGCGACTAGAGACCAAATGCGATTGGAGCAACGCGCTTGGGTGAGTATGGATGGTCCGATCACCATTGATTACCTGCAACTTGTGCCTCGATTGGTCGAGGTTTCTCATTTCGGCGTGAAGAACTATGGGAGGGGCCCTGCCTTTAAGGTGATCGTCAATGGATGGTTCGACACTGATGGGAAATATCTGGAAAACGAAAGTCGGGCTTCGTGTTCGATGGCGATGGAATTCAGTTCGGGTTCCATCCCTACGGCGCCGAAGATACCGAAACCACCCGCAATTGGTTACACACTGTTCCCTGGACAGCCCCACGACGAAAACATCGGTTCTCCCGGTGACCCGTGGCAAGGCGAGGCCCTTCCTAACCTCAAACATTTTTGGTTCGTTGGATGTATTTCCTACCTCGATCAGTTCCGCGTTCGGCATTGGACCAGTTATTGCATGGAGCCAAAATTGGGGGGCTATCCCATAGATAAGAATATTCCGCTGCAATACTGTTCCCGGTTTAACGACACTGACGACGAAGATAGTGATGACAAGAGGCAAGCAAGAAAGCCAAACTAGGACACTGCCGTGGGGCAGTTTCAATTCACGGCTCTTGCGTCATCCGTGATAGCTCAAGCATCTTAACCACTCGTGAACAAATCACCACGGATGATCGAGGAAATGGTTGACCTGATCGAGCCAAAGTCCATTTGAGAAGATCTGAAGCTAACAGCGTAAGGCAAATGGATTATGATTGCTGCACAAGAAAGCCCTTCTACTGACGTATGATTTCGACAAACCTGTCCCGGAAGGCGATGAAGAAATGGCAGTTACTAAACACGAAGAACGTGTGATTTCTTTGACCACGAGAGTGAACGTAATCACCGGGATTTTAGCCGTTCTGGTTCCTGGTTTACTTGCTTGGGGATGGTTTATCACCACGAACGTTGTTGCTATTAAGCAGCAGCTTGCGGACGGCGGAAACACAAAGCTCGTGACGGAGCTTAAATCGCCAAAGTCCCAGGATCAGCTTCAGGCAAGTCTGAGTACGGTGATAGCCCAGGTGCAGACAGAAAGAGTCAACGGCAAGGCACCAGATCAAAAAAAGTCCGTGGCGCTCGCCGAAGCATTAACTCAGGCAGCAAAACGCAATCCAGAGATCCCTGATTCTTGGAGAGCTGTCGCAACATTGGCATCGTTTCGCACATCGTATATTCTTGAGAATGCCGCTTCAATGCCCGATTGTAATGTTCAACAAACAGCAAAACTAATCGAGCCTAAAGATATTCCAGAAGTTGCTGGAGCCAAGGCTTTCAATGGGTATATTTTCAGAAACTGCGTGCTGCATCTAAATCATCTTCCACCGCTCCAGCGCACGTATTTAACGAAACCTTATGAAAATCATCCTGTTGGCTCCTCTTTTACGTTAATAGCTGAGGCGGTCATCATCAACTGCAAGATCGTGTTGAACGATTCGGGAATAGCAGAGAGCAATATTTTCTTTTTCATTGTCCAAAACTGTCGATTCGAATATCAAATAGAAACCACTCCATCACCGACTGTACAGAAACTACTTCTAGCGTCTTTGGATATGTCGAATCCGGGGCAATTCACACTGGAATTAGATAAACCCTCAGAGACTCACCTTTAGTTCATTACTGGCAATGGGTCCAACAACTCAGGCCCATTACCTTTCAATGGATTCACCCGCCATGCCTTCGAGATGATGTTGGGAGAGCTGTAGGCATATTCACCTGAGACAGGGCTTCCTTGCTTGCCTTACCCTGCCTCCCAGTGAAAGAGAGCTTTGGGGGGATGACTCTCACACCAAACACTACGGACGAGCTTGTTGGAAGTATGGTCTGGATTGCTCAATCGAGACGGCGGGTTGTGCTCTTTGACTCATTGACCACTGCTTTACTCACTGGGCATATATAGCAGTTGACAACACCGAGGTTGCGAACATGCTCATCAATTGGAATAGCTGCCAGCACAAGTAGCTCGTTATGTAGTTCACATGCAGGTGGATTGGCGTTAGCCTTCCAGGAACATTGGGAACTCATTTTCGTCTCCACATGCAAAGTATTTCGCAGCGATTTTACCATCGACACAATGTAGCTGGATCACCTTAGGCCATGCGTTGCCTTTCTTCGGGCTTCTATGACCATTTGGACGTGGCCTATATACCATTTTCCTATTTTGCGGTAGTCACTATTGATCGGTATGGTCATGCAGACATCTGTTTAGATTGAACGGAATTCGAGGAGATTTTCCTTTTAACCGTCCGTGTTTATTTCTGTGGTCTTGGGCGCTTGGGCTGAATCACTATCGAGATCGAATGGAGGAACAGTGGAACTCACAGAAATTCTGGCAGAAATTGACCGAGAGATTGCAAGATTGACACAGGCTCGTGCCTTGTTGAGTGATGGAACCATAGTCAAGCGCGGACTTGGTAGGCCAAAGGCGACCCCAGCCGTGGTGAAGCCAACCAAGAAGAAGCGGAACCTCAGCCCTGAAGGTAGAAAGCGGATCGCTGAGGCGGTCAAGCGGCGTTGGGCTGCCCAGAAGAAAGCGGCTTAGGACAAGAGCTTTGCATTGCCCTAAGCCTTGAGTGTGTCTATAGCTGCCAAAAGCTCTACGGGGTGGATGGGCTTCGCGACGACAGGGAAATCGTGTCCTCGTTCTCTCGCAATCTCCAGAAGGTCTGTTGTGACGGCCTGCCCCGATAGGAGCAACACTTTGCAGTCGGGAAATCTGGAAGTGAATTCAATTGCAAGCTCAATTCCATCGGTACCCGGCATGATCACATCCGCAAGCAGAATTGCGGGAGGTCGCGTCGTCGCCAATTCCAGTGCGTCGAGAGGGTTGGTAAAGCCAACGGCGGAATACCCATTCTGCCCAAGAATCGCGGTCAGCGTATGGGTGATCATCATTTCGTCGTCTACCACATAGACATGGACAGGATTGCGGTCAACTTCGTCGCCCATCGGACGCCCCTCTTTAGATTTGAAAGCTGGCCCGTGGTGCGAAATCTGTAGTGAATCCCGTATAGGGCTGACACCCCCGCCCTTCAGCCCTAAGCCCCAGAGCCCGTGAGCGGGATAGATGAATTTGAATTTAAGCAGGCACCCAATGCAAGCCCAATGTTGACCACCTTTGATTCTCTACGGTCGCCAGCTTAGAGCCTACCAATGGCCGCCAATAAATCGTTTGGGTGTATCGGCTTCGCTAGCAACTCAAAGTCGTATCCCCTTGCCCGCGCTCCGTCGAGCAAAGGCGCATTACTAGCTTGGCCGGAGAACAGCAGAACCTTGCATTGAGGGAAGCTGTTTCGAAACTGGATTCCAAGGTCTACGCCGTTCATACCCGGCATGGCCACATCTGAAATTAGGAGGTCTGGTTTGTCTAAGGTTGCAGCCTTCAGAGCGTCAAGCGGATGGGTAAAAGCCGTTGCGTCAAACCCGCTGTTCCTCAGGATTGCTGCCAAAGTGGAGGCAATCACTTGCTCATCATCCACGACATAGACGTGACGCCTTTGATCCGGCATGACGCTCCCCCAATCGATCCGACAATTGAACTGGATAGACT
>Ga0206981_10346_pt1 | contig 12001 bp, 10 predicted proteins | sample Alteio_BWMinCont_17_FD_153312 | JGI IMG/M metagenome (GOLD analysis project Ga0206981, IMG submission 153312) | Enriched cells from forest soil in Barre Woods Harvard Forest LTER site, Petersham, Massachusetts, United States -... | ecosystem: Environmental > Terrestrial > Soil > Temperate forest >... | reverse complement strand
CGCAGGAATAATCACTGTACAAGGGGCTTTATAAAAAACTTCCTCGCCGTTAATTTTCACTTTGCCCTCTCCCTTGAAAAAAATAAACACTTCAAGTTGATTTTGATGGCTTTGAACGACGTCAGCTACTTCTAATAGAGAGCTAATTGACGTATGATTATTTCGATTTAAAAGGAGCTGCGCCGAAACGCCGATGCTATTTAATACATTACCCACGTTATGTAAAATCGAGGTGGCAACTTCAGCCATCCCCGCAAAGCGGGCTGTAACTAGCAGTTTTTGGTTTAAAGTATTTAGTTCTTCGAAATGGCGTTTGCGTTCTGTAATATCTCGTAGGACAATAATATATAATTTTTCGTTGTTATTGAGGGATTCTGCAATGTTTAATTCAATCGGTATTATTTCTTGATTCTCACGTAATCCTACGAATTCTGCGACGTCTTTGTTCTCTGTGAGAGAAGAAAAACTGACGGGATGAAAAGCTTTTTCATGATCAATTTTTCCAATAAAAGATGCCAAGGGGTGTGCGATAAGGTCGTTTTCAGACCTCCCTAGAATTTCTTGAACAGCCCGATTACAAACTTCAATTTCGCCATTTTTGTTAGTTACAATAATTCCATCTGCAGCAGCGGTAAGAATCGCATTAATTTTTTTCTCTCTTGTGGCAGATTCTTCTACTAGAGTAGACAGGCGAAGATTAGCTTTTTGGAGCTCTTGGCTTTTTTGTTTGAGTATGCTTTCAATTTCAATGAGTTGTTGATTTTTATTTTGAAGAGCATAGATCCAAAATCTGCTGGCAGCGAGGGCGATTGTGATGATAATGATGGTGGTTCCGGCAATGGAAAAGGAGAGCATCGTTGGGTCGAGGTTACTTGCCTCCGTGGCATGACGCATTTCGTTGGAAACATCTGAAAAGACGGCGGCAGCCATCCCTGTGTAGTGCATCCCGCAAACAGCCACACCCATGATCAGGGCGCTGGTGATTTTTAACAAATTGTGGAAGTTGTTACTGGTGTTGCTGCTTTTGATCATTAGCCACAGAGCGACTTCGGATGTGACAATCGCGATGACAATCGAAAGAAAAAACAGGCTGGGGATATAGTGGATTTGTACGTCTTTCATGGCAGACATGCCAGTGTAGTGCATGCAGACGATACCAAGACCTAGTAGGACCCCTCCGGCCATCAGGGGAATGCGTTTGACGTTATCATTCTTTATTAGAAAAAATGCGAAAGCCGATGCTATAACCGCCAAAACCATAGATAGGGATGTTAATAGGGGGTCATAGGCCATTGGCATTGGCATAACGAAGGCTAACATGCCAATAAAGTGCATGGACCAGATGCCCATTCCCATCGCAAAAGCGCCACCGATAAGCCAGCATAATTTTACACTTAACCGCTGGCCGGTCGTCCTAATCCTTTCTGTGATGTCCAATGCGACGTATGATGCCAGTGACGCGATTACATAAGATAGTAGGACGAGATACCAAATGTAACTACCTTGCATGGCTTGGGATGAAATAGGTCCAATCTGGAAAAAATGGTTCCATTCCATTCGATTGACTCCCTCATTGTATATCTATATCGAACGATTTTAGAAATAGCGGTTTTCGTGTTATTTTGCTAATGGATTGGTAGAGCTTTTCCAAAACCATACAGTCTTGCTAGAGTGTTCTTTATATAATTGCTGAAAAGGGATGGAACGATGATCAACAAAATTCTTCAAATTAGCCTATGGGTTTTATTAGCAAGTATGGTGCCTTTGGCCGCAGATGAAGTGCCTACTGCGCTCGTGATTCCTCATGCCGACTTGCCCCGCTACGGAAGCAATGGGAATACGCTGTATGGCGTCAGCACTCCGGGTTTGGGGGCCAAGCAAATTGAGGTGTGGCGCTCCTCTATTGCCCCGGGCAGTGGAACTCCCCTTCACCAGCACGATTGCGAAGAAGTGTTTATTTTTTTCAAGGGAGAGGGCAAAGTGAAAATTAACGGCGAGGAAGTTTTTTATAAAGCCCCTTGTACAGTGATTATTCCTGCGGATGTCGATCATGAAGTGTTGAATACCGGCGATGAGCCGACGGATCATGTGACGATTTTATTGATTGATTCGACACTTTTGGATGGGGATAAGAGGGTATTGAATTTGCCTTGGAGAAAGTGATCATGCCACCAAAAAACGAAGATAAATTTTCTGATAAGCTTCCGGATCGACCGTTAGAATGTACGGAGTGCCGAAAGCCTATCGCTGTCCATTATACGGAGATTGTGGGCGACGTCACGATTCACACGGCCATGTGTGCAGATTGCCCTGAGCTTCAAAAGAGGCTGCATGGCATTCCTCAGCAACAGGGAGCTTCTGCGGAGGTGGGGACGGGATTGGCCTGCGGGAATTGCGGCACAACATTGGATGCGATTCGCGTGGGGACGCCTGTGGGGTGCAGCGACTGTTATCAGGTGTTTGAGGATGTGCTGATTGCCGAGCTTGTCTCGAGTCATAAAATCCCTCCGCGGCTGACCGCCAGCCGGCGGTCGACTCCGATCCACATTGGGCGGGCTCCGGGGGAAGTGCAGGAGATCAATCCTTCCCTTCGCATTTTGGCATTGAATGAAGCGTTAAATGAGACGCTGAAGCGTGAAGATTACGAGCAAGCAGCATGGTTGCGGGATCAAATTAAGGCATTGGAGAATCAGGAGAAAAAAGATGGCGGACAATAGCAGGGCCCACTCCTTGATTTGTCAGACGAAGCCTTGGGCGACGAATGAGAACTCCGTTTGGTTGGCATCGACGGTGGCTTTATCACGCAATATTGAGCGTTTTAAGTTTCCCGGAAGGTTGTCGGGGGATCTGAAGAAGCAAATTTTATCCTTAATCGAAAAGGTCCCTTTGGATGTCGAAGGGTTGGTTCATCCTATCTTGGTCAGGGCCGATGAAATGTCTCCCTTGGAAAAAGAGTATTTAGGCGAGCATTTTCTAAGTGTCAACAGCTTCCAGAACGCTGCGTTGGGAGAGGGCTTTATTGTCGATGAGTCGGGCGAGTTCTTGGCCAGCCTTAACTTGCAGGATCACATCCAATTTCTTCTCATTGATCGGAAGGGGGAGTTGGAGCATACGTGGAACCGTTTGGCAAAAATTGAAATGGCGATGGGCCAATCGATGACGTATTCGTTTTCGCAGAAGTTTGGATTTCTGACATCCAATCCTACGCAATGTGGAACGGCTTTGGTGGCGACTGTTTATCTGCAAATTCCGGGAATGATTCATTCGGGGAAGATCGACGCCTATTTGGAAGAGCATACGGATGAAGCGATTAATATTACGGGCATTCATGGGAATCCTGTCGATATTATCGGGGATATTCTCATGATCCAAAATAATTACACGTTGGGGTTGACGGAGGAGACGATTTTGTCGAGCATCCGTCACTTTGTCACTAAGTTGTTGGCGGAGGAGCATAGCGCCCGTCAAGCCATTAAGACGGGAGAAAGTTCGGATGTTAAGGACATTGTCAGCCGGGCGTATGCCATTTTGGTTCATTCGTATCAGATTGAGGCGGTTGAGGCATTGAATGCGATCAGTCTACTGAAGTTAGGTCTTGAGATGGATTGGGTCGAAGGGGTTTCGTTGATGGATCTCAATCGCTTGTTTTTCAATTGCCGCCGGGCGCATCTGTTGGAGCAATTCGGTGAGAAGGTGTCTCAAGAAGATATCTTGCATAAGCGCGCGGAATATATCCATAAGACATTGAAAAATCTAAAGTTGAAAATTTAGGCGTATCCATGATTGAAAAAAAGGGTGTCGGGTTAAATCCTGCATCCCAGATTCACTATACGGACCATTTGGCTGTTGTGTGTGTGATCATGGATATTCCTTTGATGTTTTTAGAAGAACAAGACTACCAATTGGGTGTGAAGGGATATCCGGGGCTGAAGGCTATTTATCAGGAGTATGCCGACTTTGGACCTGAGTTGCTGATTGCGAATTATGATGTCCTCTTTATGTCGGATTTGTGGGATAGGCGCACGTTTCATGAAAAATTTGGGCCGCTGGAAGAACAGTACAATAAAGTTTTGCGGAATGTTCATTGTCCCCATGGATTCTCTGACAAGGGGTTTTATTTGATGAAGTGTGCGATGGAGGACATCACGCTCATTTACGGTCAAAACATGATCGATCAGTTGAAGTATTACGATGTTTTTAAAAATCTTAATCAGTATGTGATCTCGGGGAATTATCGTTATACTTACTATAAGAAGCATCGCGCTTTTTATGATAAGATGATTCAGGATGATGTATTGAGCCGTTTTCCGAAGAAACAAACGACGATTCTGTATGCGCCGACGTGGCTGGATCTTGAGGAGTCGACCTCCTTTTTCGACGTGTATGATGATTTAATCGGTAAGCTTCCGGACCACTATAACATGATTGTGAAGCTTCATCCCCGTCTTGAGCTGGATGACACTCCGAATTACTATCGCATCGTGGGGAAATATGAAGGGAAACCCAATGTGATGTTCCTAAAGGATTTCCCTTGGGTATATCCATTGCTGGCCCATTCGGATATCTACATCGGAGATATGTCTTCCGTTGGTTACGACTATTTAGCGTTTAACCGGCCGATGTTTTTCTTGAATAAGCAGAAACGGGACGCTAATACTGATCGCGGGCTGTTTTTGTTTAAATGCGGAGTAGAAGTTCTTCCCAAGGACTATTCAAAGATCTATTCCATCATTGAAAAGAGCCTGCCAAGCGATCAAGAGCGGTTTTCTGCCATCCGCCAAGAGGTTTATGCGTACACTTTCGGGGAAGAGCAGCCCTTCGATGCCATCAAAAGCGCCATCATCAAAGCCTATCAATGATAACGTGTCTGAGTTCATTGAGCGAAAAACAGGATAAGCATGATCGCGAAGCGGCAGGATAAGCAGGATATAGAACATTCCTTAAAAAATAGTTTTCTTTCAAAGAGAAAGCTCTAATGATTGCAACATCAAAAATGGATTCATTTTTGATGTTGCAATCATTAGAGCTTTCTCTTTGAAAGAAAACAAATTCTTGAAGAAATGTTCTATATCCTGCTTATCCTGCCGCTTCGCGATCATGCTTATCCTGTTTCTCGCTCAATGAATTCAGGCCGTTGGATCGACCTTATCTTGTTTTGGCAGCAGGGATCTTCCACTTTTTGATCATCTTGTTGGCTTTCTCCAGGTCTTCTGGGAAGTCGACTTCTGTGCACAAAGCCGCATCGATCGGATGGCTCCAGACAGTCATCCCTTCTTGAATGGCGGTCTCGATCCCTTTTTCAAAATAATCTTTGTCGTGGCAGCGCTCGAGATAGTCGCAGAGGTGCATAGCATCGTTGCCTTTAAACAGGTTGATCCCTAATGCTTCCCCTTGTGCGTTGGCGACTTGCTTGGACACTTCGACGATTCTTCCTTGGTCATCCGTTCGGTATTTGACTTCTTCTTCACCGACTTTTCCGCTATTGACAACCATGCATGTGCGGTTTTCATCCAATAAAGGCTTGAGGATTGAGGGGTGGAAGACAACGTCGCCATTGATCCAGAGAACGTCTTCATGCACTTTGCGCAGGGCTTTCCACAGGCTTTTTGCGGTATTTTCTGTGGCATAGCGGTTGTTGTAGACGTAAGCGAGCTCGGGGTGGGCATCCATGATGCTTTCTTTGCGGTAGCCGACGACGAGGATGATGTCATCGGTTGAGAAGCAGGCCTTCAGGTTTTCCAGCTGTGTATCTAAAATGGATCTGCCGCTGATGAGCGGAGTAAGCGGTTTCGGAAGGTTGGGGTCTCCAAGGCGGCTACCCATTCCTGCTGCTAAAATCACAACCTTCATGCATTGATCTCCGTAATCGTACCTTATTTTGCGAGCCAGCGATCTCCCATGCGAACGATAGGAAGGACTACACGAGAAGGAGTCGAGCCGCCTAAATGAATTTCATTATGCGCGATTTTGGCTTTTCCTGTGAAGTTGTCAGTGAGTCCGATGTTGGGATTGTTTTCGTAGCGTGGGTAATTCGAGCCACTTATGGATATGCGAATTTGATGTCCTTTTGCAAAAACAAGGCTTGTCGACCAGAGATCGATGGAGGCTTCTAGCGGGACGCCTTGTGTGTGAGGGACGATTCCTGTACGGAAGATACCGTCAGCGATCAATATGCTGCGGCCGTCCGGGTAGACGTCGCATAGGCGGACAGCGATATCCGTATCGGTCACGTCGGAGGTCAGGAAGCAGTAGGCGTGCATCCGGCCTGTGATTTCTACATCTTCAGTGAGAGGAGGTGTCGTGAAAGTTAGGACATCGTCACGTGCTTCGTTAGGCCGTTGGTCGACGGGGCCGGACTCCATGAAAAGATTGAGCCCTCCAAGTGTCGGCACAGGGTTTGCGGGGTCGTGCACATAGGAAGCTGTAGAAGTGTTTTGCGGGGGATTATCGGCGATAAGGCGTCCCTCCGTCGCCAGGTAAAAGGGAGTATTGATAGCGGGGACTGGCCAGGCGTTTGCTGTGCGCCAAATGTTACCTGACGAAGGTGATCCATCGAAAGGACCCATGACATAGTAGGTGACGGGAGGCAGTTCGTTTGCTCCGTTGGGAATGCCTTTTAGGTAGTAGTCGAACCAGCGTTTTGGGGAATAGTCAACTGGAGGCTGCTGTGCGAGAAGAGGGACTTCAAAGTCACCGAGCTTTGTTGTTGCCGGCCAGAAGTGCATCCAGGGACCTACAAGAAGCTTTTGCTTGCCTTTTGCCCCTTTTCCTCCATGATCTTGCCTGGCGACAAATGCATCGAGAGTCCCTTGAATAAACATATCGTACCAACCCCCTTGCAGGATAGCTGGGGCTTGGACTTTATCCACGACGCGGAGTGAGTCAAAGTCCTCCCAAAAAGGAGTATAGAAGTGTTGGTTGGTGATGAAGTTGCTGATTCCGGTGTCGCGTGCGTAGTAGCCGAGCCAGGACTCTACCTGGTGTTTGAGGAGCTTGCCGTTGGGAAAGATAGCGTATTGATGGAGGCTTGGTGTGGCAACGCCGATGTATTGGCAGACGAGATGAGGCGGCGCGGAAGGGGCCATGAGGAGCTGGGTGATGCCTAAGGCGGATGAGCCTAAAGTGCCGATTTTTCCGTTGGTCATCGGGTTTTTCGCCAGCCATTCGACGGTATCGTAGCCATCTTGATTGTCGGCCCAGCCGTCGGATGTGTAGGGGACGGTTTTCCCTTCGGTGTCTTGAGCGCTGCGGGTCTCTTGAATGACGACCATGAAGCCTTCTTTCGTCAATTCGGTATCTCGCAAGGCTGTCATTGCGCGGCGCCCGGAAGGGCTGCGAATGAGAATGCAAGGGAGGTTGGATGAGTTCTCCTGCGGAAGATAGATATCTGTTGTTAATGAGGCCCCATCCCGCATGCGAATTTGCACTGTTTGATTAGGAGTAGGATCGGCGCAACAGATTATTTGAAAAAAAAGAAAAATGAAAACAAAAGCAGGTATTTTCATAGATATAGAAATTATTAAACCGACCCAGGGCAGTGCCCTGGGATAAGTTATCCTAAATTTAGGCTTTTAAAGCAGCTGTTCTTGCTGTCAGACGGGCTTTTGTGCGGCCTGCGGTATTGACTTTGAAAATACCCTTTTTTACCCCTTTGTCCATGATGCTGAAAACAGCATTTAGGCGCTCTTTTGCTTGGTCAGCATCTTTCTTTGCGATGGCTTCTTCCAGACCGCGGATAGTCGTGCGTGCTTCAGAGCGGAACGCTTTGTTGATGAGGCGTCTTTTCTCGCTTTGAAGGTCTCTTTTTAAAGGTGTTGGGCGCTTTACTTTTTTGTTTTTGTCAGCTTCTTTAGCCATTGTTCCTCTGATGGTTAATCAATTCTAGTAGTGGAATTATATGGATCTTCTCATAATTCGTCAATATTAACCGAAATTATTGTCATGAGTGGAGGATAATTTTAGCGAGAAACAGGATAAGCAGGATAGAGTGGCCTAAGCAAAACCTGACTTGACATATCGCTTTATTTTTCTTTGAAAATAAAGCGATATGTCAAGTCAGGTTTTGCTTAGGCCACTCTATCCTGCCCATCCTGCCGCCGAAGGCGATCATGCTTATCCTGTTTCTCGTTAAAATAATCCTGCCTATCATTGCCGGGCATCATTGATCATTTCGTAGAGTTCCTGACCGTTGAAGGAGGTGACGCCGACATCGCGCAGCCATGCCGACATGCCGTAGCCCCAACGATTGACGTCGCTATGCGTGTAGAAAATATCGAGCGGCATCGAGAAGCTCGCCCCTTTGTCGTGGTAGATTTGTCCATTGATGATGTCATTGCCATTTGTTGCCGTGTACCACAGCGTAATGCGCAGCCCGCTGGGGAAATAGCGAGATGCTTCGAAGCGGGCGCCCCAATCATTCGCCAAAAACTTTCCCGCTTTAATTTTAAAATCGATTTTTGCCGCGGCCCATTCGTAGTAAAGGTCGATGAAATATTGCGAGCCGGTGAATTTTACATATTCGGGTTGCCAGCCACGGATTTTCCGAATTTTATTGGTAAATCCGAACCAGCTATTCAACTCCCGTTTCTTTAAGATAGCGCCTTCAAAACCGATTGCCCAGTTAGAGTTGACTGGATAATAAAGAAATTCTGCTACAGCGCCGCCGTACTCCACTTCAAAATAACCGAGCGCGACCCGTGAAAACCAGCCTTTCCCTAGATTCCAATTTTTTTGAATATAGGCTTGGTCGACCGTGACCCCTTTTTGCTGGTAGTAACGGACGATGTCGGAACGCACGTTGATGATTCTCGAGGGATTGAGCCGGTCCATATCGCCGACGGTTTCATTATTGGCAAAGGCAATGTAGCCAAGCTCTAATGAGTAATACAGGTCGTCTTGGATAAAGCCTGTAAATGCTGTGGAAGCCCCCAGGGCGTACTTAAATTTACCGGACGAACTGCCGAAATAAGTGCTGACTTTGGGGAACACATCAAACTCCCACCAGGCATGTCGTTGCTGGAAAAGGTGGTAGTCGTAGCAGGGCTCCGGCCAGGTGGCTTCACGCAGGGGTGTGAGGACATTTAGCTCGTGGTCGCCGATTTGGCGGTCGCCATATTCTCTTACGATCTCCATTGTAAAGTAGTATTCCTGCAGCGGAAAGCCATCCCCTTCCATCGTGACGATGACAGCGTCGATATCGAGGGGAATTAAGCCGGCAAGCAGATGATTGAGGCGGTTGCGTACTTGGCATTCTAAGCGATACTTAATATTCAAAATTTTAATGCGGAGAACTTTCTTGCCGCATTCATTATAGGAAAGCCACGCATCTAAAATACGCAGATCTTGCTCGCCGAAAGCATAAATAAGGTCGTGAATCATGACGGGTTCGGGACGGAGCTCCCCCAGCGGCTGCAAGTTGACCGGTGCGTTGTAGGGAAGGGAATCGTCGATTTTGGGCAAAAACCCTTTTGTGGTGCCGAAGTTGTAGTAGTTCGAGATGGAGGCCGACCATTCTACGCCTCTAATGTAGCTGAGAGAAAAATCGAACTGATCGAATAAGCGCCAGTTCAGTCCCATGTTAAAATGGGTCTTTCTTTCCCGCCCTTCTGGATGAGGTTCATAGACCTTGTCGCGATAAGGCGTGGCATCGTATTCTCCGGTGATGGTGAGATCTTTTAGCCAAGGGAGACCCCATCTGCGGAAGGGCATCCAACGGTAGCCTCCGAATAAGCCGCGAATGCGGTTCCAGCCATAGCCTAGAGTGAATTCTAGGTCCGCATTCAAAATGACCTGAGTCAACACAATGTATTGCGCGTTGAAAGATTTTGTTCCAATAAAGTCTTCGGTTCCAAAAGCTAGGCCAGGGAGTTCGTAGCCGCTGTCTTCTGGGTGGAAAACAGCGAGTTTTATGTTAGCTCCTTTGTCGGAGTAGTCGCCGAAACCATAGTCTGTAAGGACGGCGTCGTCCACCCCGGTGTATATGCGGTAGTTGCCGGAGATTTCTAGCCTGTCTGTCAATTGGCAGCGGAGGTTCCATAGGCGATAGGGGTGGAGATAGGTGTATCCGGCGCCGATTTCCCCTTCTTGTCCCATGCGTGCCGACGGCATGTTGATGTAGCCGCCATACAGGAGGTTATTGAAGTAGACGGGGAGTTTTTCATTGATGCGGCAATTGATGTCGCTGACGATCATCAGGTCGCGCATCAGGTCCCCTTCTCCGCTTAGAGACGAGCAAAATTGCGCCCAAACGAAAGAGAGGGGAAAAAGCGCTAAACAGGCAAGAAAAGCGAATCTAAGTCTTTTTATCATAAACGATCGGCAAAAAAGATCAGGATACTGGCGCTGTTAGGAAAAAGCAATCATAATTCAGCTTGCTTTAACCAGCCTGTTTCTAGGATATTTTCAAAGATCCTGAATTTGTGTTTTTATCATTCCCATCCTCCCCATCCTGATAAAAAATTAAAAGATAGGGTGTGATGTCGTAAGGACTTATGACACAGGCGCGTGAAAATTATTATCAGGATGGGGAGGATGGGAATGATGGTCGCTTTGAAGCCAATCACATGTCTCTAGTGTCTACTAAAAAAGGTGATCAAGAAAATGAGGATAGAGAAAGGATAAAAAACTATTATATAAAATAGTCACGTTGCCTTTCGGAGACTCTTTTACAGCATTATGGGAATGAAGCTGCGGCTTTTGGGAGCACAGGAAGCGCGTTTAGACGCTTAGCTAGGAGGAGTTCATCGTATTTCACAAGAATGCTAAGGCACTCTTGTTTGTCTTGTTCTTCGATGGGAATCCCTGCATCAAGGAGAGAGGTCATAACATCTAAATTTGCACCATTATACATTGTAAGGGACTTTTTATACATTTTGGAAAAGGTGTCGTTAACGGCTTCTCGGTCACCCACTCTGAGGGCAAATGTGATGAGGGGTAAAGTCATGCTTCGATTCTTCTGATTAAAGGCTTTGTTAATAAGTTCGGAACCCTCTTTTTCCGCCCATCTTTCCGAACTCACATTGCGTTCAAGAAAAGCCAGGTCTTCTGCAGACTTGCAGTTTTCAAAAAGATCATTGAGGTTTGTCTCAATGTGGGCTTTTAGAATTTGCTTATCGCCTCCGGCTGCTTCGATTTGACGCAAGATATTCATTTCTTTTTGGTCTTTGAGCCATAAAGGGAGTACGTCATTGTCAATAACCGCAGGACACAGGCTAATAATGTTCTTGGCACGGTTTTTATCGCGCGTTAACCAGCTGACAAACTCTTTTTTATGGATTGAAAAATCATACCCAAAAGCCTTTAAGTGTGTTAAACCATTAGCGTCTGGAAAGCGTTCCTTAAGGCTGGCGAGGACAGCCGGTGCAGGACTAATGAATGTAATAGATCCTACCAACTTAATGAGGACGGCTAAGTCTTCTAATGAAGAGAGAGGAAAGTCACTTATTGTGTCATTCAAAATAGCCGTCACTTTTTCTTGTAATGCATTTCGCAAAAGGACTGGGTCAAGATGATGTGTAAACACCTGAATCAGAAATTTCAACTTTCCTTCAGAAAGATAGCTGTCGTCAAATGGAGAGTTAAGAAATGCGTCACTGTGTGGAGTTTTTTCAAAAGGGACTCCCTTTTCAAGCAAATCTGTAGCTTTTTCCCAATTCCTCTCTTCAATTGCTTCATTTAACGTCGCTCGTGCCATTTCACTTTTCGGATCCGGCTTTAAGTCTCGTTTTATTAAGGCATGTAATGGATCATCCGCATTGTTCCAATAACGACTAAGGCAACTCTCTTCTGAAGGCTTTACACCTTTTTCGTAACGGACAAGCTCCAGATCACGGAGAGTGGAGTCGGAAAGTTCATTTAATGCAGGATCATTTGCCGCTACAAGATCTTTTTTAATAAGAAAATTTATGGCCTTGCTTTCTTTTTTCACTCCTTTTAATGCTGAAACGATTTTCTCACCATCAACCTTTTGATTAGGTAAAAATTCTAAGAGTAGAGATTTAAG
>Ga0206981_10347_pt1 | contig 12007 bp, 4 predicted proteins | sample Alteio_BWMinCont_17_FD_153312 | JGI IMG/M metagenome (GOLD analysis project Ga0206981, IMG submission 153312) | Enriched cells from forest soil in Barre Woods Harvard Forest LTER site, Petersham, Massachusetts, United States -... | ecosystem: Environmental > Terrestrial > Soil > Temperate forest >... | reverse complement strand
GAGATAGATATTGAGTATGAAGGTGCCAATGGTGACGCCCAGCATGAGCCATTGATGACGCAGCACCCAACGCAGGCCGACTGCGTATTCATCGGCGAGCCAGCAGAAGGCGCGTTCGCTGGCGCGATAGAAGCGGCCTTGACGGCGGATGTCATGCGCCTTAAGAAACTGCGCGCACATCATGGGCGTGGTGGTGAGCGAGACGATGAGCGAGACGGCGATGGCTACGCTGAGTGTCACGGCAAATTCGCGAAAGAGCTTGCCGATGATGCCGCCCATCAGCAGGATGGGGATGAAGACGGCGATGAGAGAGAGGCTCATCGAAAGGACCGTGAAGCCGATCTCGCGGGAGCCTTTCATGGCTGCTTCATAGGGCGAAAAGCCTTGTTCGAGATAGCGAGTGATGTTTTCGATGACCACGATGGCATCGTCGACGACGAAGCCGGTGGAGATGGTGAGAGCCATCAGCGAGAGATTGTCCAATGTGTAGCCGAGCATGTACATCACGCCAAAGGTGCCGACTAACGAGAGCGGCACGGCTACGGAGGGAATGATGGTGGCCCAGACTTCGCGGAGGAAGAGGAAGACGACCAGCACAACGAGCAAGATGCTGATGAGTAGGGTTCGCTCAACGTCGCGCACACTGGCGCGGATGACAATCGTGCGATCGACTTCAACGGCAATACGAATGGTAGGCGGAATTTGTGCTTGCAGATGAGGTAATTCACCAAGCACATTGTCGACCGCTTCAATGATGTTGGCGCCGGGCGTCTTGAGGATGATGATCAGGACGGCGGGTCTCATCTTCGAACCAGGGCCATTGTTGGTTCCGGTAAGACCCGCGGTATGCACGTCCGCCACGCTGTTTTCGACGGTGCCCAGGTCCGCAACGCGTACGGGCGCGCCGGTGGCCTGGTTGTAGCCGGCGATGATGGGTTCGTAGTCGCGGGCTTTGAATATCTGATCGTTGTCGTCGATCAGCCAGCGATGTTGATCGTCTTGAAAGCTGCCTTTGGGGCGGTTGGCATTGGCCCCGGCGAGCGCGGTGCGCACGGATTCAAGGCCGACGCCGTAGGCGCTAAGTTGCATCGGGTTGAGCTCGACGCGCACTGCTGGGCTGGCGCTGCCGCCGACGAAGACCTGGCCGACACCCTTGATCTGCGCAATCTTCTGCGCCAGGATCGAATCGGCGACGTCGTACATCTGCGGCTTGGTTTCTACATCTGAAGTGAGGGCGAGAATGAGGATGGGCGCGTCGGCGGGATTGGTTTTGCGATAGCTGGGATTCTGCGGGAGATAGGCCGGAAGCTGGCTGCGGGCTGCGTTGATAGCGGCTTGCACGTCGCGCGCGGCGGCGTTGATGTCGCGGCTCATGTCGAATTGCAGCGTGACCGAGGCTGAGCCGAGTGAACTGGACGAGGTCATCTGCGTGACGCCGGCGATGCGGCCGAACTGGCGTTCGAGCGGCGTGGCGACGTTAGAGGCCATGGTTTCCGGACTGCCGCCGGGCAGGCCTGCGTTGACTGAAATGGTAGGCAGGTCGACTTCTGGGAGCGAGGCCACGGGCAGCAGGGAGTAGGCCACTGCGCCGGCCAGCAAGAGAGCGAGGCTGAGCAGCGTGGTGGCTACCGGGCGGCGAATGAACGGGGCGGAGAGATGCATGGCTTCAGTCTCCGGGGACCGCGTGCAGTTGAAGGCTCTTCTTCTTGCTCATGCGATGGGCGAAGCGCGCGAAGTAGAGGTAGACGACCGGCGTGGTGTAGAGGGTGAGTAGTTGCGAGACCAGCAGGCCGCCGACAATGGTGATGCCTAGGGGGCGGCGCAGTTCGGAGCCTACGCCGGAGCCGAGGGCGAGGGGCAGGCCGCCGAGCAACGCGGCCATTGTCGTCATCATGATGGGGCGGAAGCGCAGCAGGCAGGCCTGGAAGATGGCTTCGTCGGGAGTCTTGCGATCGACGCGCTCGGCTTCGAGTGCGAAGTCGATCATCATGATGGCGTTCTTCTTCACGATGCCGATGAGCAGGATGACGCCGATGAGCGAGATGACCCCGAAGGCTGTGCCGGTGATCAACAACGCGAGGATCGCGCCGACGCCTGCCGAGGGCAATGTGGAGATGATGGTGATGGGATGAACGTAGCTCTCATAGAGCACGCCCAGCACGATGTACACGGTGATGAGCGCGGCGAGGATCAGGATGGGCTCATTGACCAGCGATGCCTGGAATGCAGCGGCTGTTCCCTGGAAGGTGCCGTTGATGCTGGCGGGCAAATGGATGGCGCGCTCGACGCGTTGGGTGGCTGCTACGGCGTCGCCGAGGGCTTTACCGGGGGCTACGTTAAAGCTGATAACCGTAGCTGGAAATTGCCCCTGATGGCCGATAGCGAGTTGCGCGCGGGTCTGCTGCCAGTGGGCGAGATTGCTCAGCGGGACTTGCGTTCCGTTGGCTGATTTTACGTAGAGATTGGCAAGCGTAGTGGGGTCGGTCTGGAAGTTTTGGCCTACCTCCATGACGACGTGGTACTGGTTCAACTGAGTAAAGATGGTGGAGACCTGACGCTGGCCGAAGGCGTCGTAGAGGGTATTGTCGATGTCTGCGACGGCGATGCCGAGGCGGGCGGCGGTGTCGCGGTCGATGACGAGTTCGGAACCGAGGCCTTGATCCTGCAGGTCGCTGGCTACGTCGAGCAATTCAGGCTGCTTGCTCAGCTCGGCGACCATCTTGCGGGTGTAGGTGGCGAGTTCCTGCTGGTTGGGGTCTTCGAGTGAGTACTGGAACTGTGTCCGGCTGACGCGGTCGGCGACTGTGAGATCTTGCAGCGGTTGCAGGAAGAGTTGGATACCTTCGATGTTGGTGAACTGCGGCTGGAGGCGCGCGATGATGTTGGAGGCTGAGAGCTTCCGTTCTTCGAGAGGCTTCAGGTTGATCTGGATGCGTCCGCTGTTGAGGGTGGTGTTCGTGCCGTCGACGCCGATGAAGGAGGAGATGCTTTCGACGGCTGGATCTTTCAGCAGAATGTCGACCAGTTGCTGCTGACGGATGGCCATGCTGGTGAAGGAGACCGTTTGTGGGGCTTCAGAGATACCGAGGATGACGCCAGTATCCTGCACCGGGAAGAAGCCTTTGGGCACGATGATGAAGAGTAAAATCGTCGCGACTAGCGTGCCGATAGTGACTACCAAAGTTGCGAACTGATGGCGCAGGATTACTTCCAGCGTACGGCCGTAGAAGGCGATTACGGATTCGAAAACTTTCTCTGAACCGCGATAGAAGCGGCCTTGCTGGACTTCCGGCTTGTGCTTGAGCAGGCGCGCGCACATCATCGGCGTGAGGGTAAGCGAGACGACTGCTGAGACGAAAATGGTGATCGCCAGGGTGACTGCGAATTCGCGGAAGAGCCGGCCTACAACATCGCCCATGAAAAGCAGAGGGATGAGGACGGCGATGAGCGAGACGGTCAGCGAGACGATGGTGAAGCCGATCTGCGCGGAGCCTTTGAGGGCGGCGTGGAGCGGGTCCATGCCTTCTTCGATATAGCGGGCGATGTTCTCGATCATGACGATGGCGTCGTCGACGACGAAGCCAGTGGAGATGGTGAGCGCCATGAGGGTGAGGTTGTTGAGGCTGTAGCCGAGCAGGTACATCACGGCGAAGGTGCCGACCAGCGAGAGCGGCACGGCGACTGACGGAATAATGGTGGCGGCGATGTTGCGCAGGAAGAGAAAGATCACCATCACCACAAGGCCGATGGTGAGCATGAGCGAGAACTGTACATCCGCGACCGAGGCGCGAATGACAGAGGTACGGTCGGTCAACACGCGAACCTGCACCGAGCCAGGAAGGCTGGTGCGCAGTTGCGGCAGCAGGGCCTTGATGCGGTCTACAACAGCAATGATGTTGGCGCCGGGCTGGCGCTGAATGTTGAGGATGACGGCGGGCTGCTGGGACTTGCCTTGAAGGCCCATCCATGCGGCTTGCTGCGTGTTCTCGGCTGCATCGACCACAGTCGCTACATCCGAGGTGCGGACCGCTGCGCCATTGCGATAGGCGATGATGACCGGCTTGTATTCAGAGCTCGATAGAAGCTGGTCGTTGGCTCCTACGGTAAAGGAGAGGCGCGAACCGTTGAGGGTGCCTTTGGCCTGGTCTACATTAGCGGCGGCGAGGGCGGCGCGCAGGTCTTCAAGGCTGAGGTTGTAGGAGGCGAGTTGAGCGGGGTTGGCCTGAATGCGGACGGAGGGCTTCTGGCCGCCGGCAATCGAGACGAGGCCTACGCCGGAGACCTGGGAGATTTTCTGGGCAAGGTTGGTATCGGCGGCGTCCTCGATCTTGTCGAGGGGCAGGCTGTCTGATGTGAGCGCAAGCGTCATGATGGGCGCGTCGGCGGGATTGACCTTGCTGTAGACGGGCGGGTTGGGCAGGTCAGCAGGGAGGAAGCTGGTGGCGGCATTGATGGCTGCCTGGACTTCCTGTTCGGCGACATCGATGTTTTCGTCGAGGTTGAATTCGAGAGTGATGACGGAGCCGCCGCCGGAGCTGACTGAGGTCATCTGCTTGAGGCCGGGCATCTGGCCGAACTGACGTTCGAGCGGAGCGGTGACGGACGACGACATGACCTCGGGACCTGCGCCGGGGTAGAAGGTTAGCGTTTGGATGATGGGGTAATCGACTTCAGGCAACGCAGAGACAGGCAACTGTTGATAGCCGACGAAGCCCGCGAGCAGGATCGCCACCATCAGCAGCGATGTGGCTACCGGGCGGACGATGAATGGTTTGGAGGGATTCACGGCTTTTGCCCTGCCGACTGCGAACCTGCGGCGTGTACGCGGCCTGCGCTTACGATGACCGGGGCGTCCTGACGTAGACGATCAGCGCCATCGACGACGACCTTCTCCCCCACGGCGGGGCCGGAGTCGAGGATGGTCATCTGACCTTCCGCCAGGGCGATCTTCACCGGAGCCATCTTGACTGTGTTGTTCGACTGCGTGACCCAGACGAACGACCCCTGCACACCGGTCTGGATAGCTGCAGAGGGAACTACCAGCGCGTTTGAACGCTGTTCCAGGATCAGGTGGATATTGACGAACTGGTTAGGGAAGAGCTGCTCGTCCTTGTTGTCGAAGACGGCTTTGAGCTTGGCGGTGCCGGTGGTGGTGTCGATCTGGTTGTCGGTGGTGAGAAGCTGGCCGGTGGCCAGCAGGGTGGTGTCGCCGCGGTCGTAGGCTTCGGCCATGACCTTCTGCTGGCCGCGCAGTTTGGCGAGGACCTGAGGCAGGAAATTCTCCGGCAGGGTGAAGTAGACGGCGATGGGCTGGAGCTGGTTCACGATGACGAGGTTTGTGGTATTGGCGGTAATGATGTTGCCGGGATCAACGAGGCGGAGGCCGATCTTGCCGTCGATGGGCGACTGGACGGTACACCAGTCGAGCTGGAGCTGTGCGGTTTCGATGGCGGCCTTGTCGGATGCGAGGGCGCCTTCGTACTGGCCCTGGTTGGAGAGCTGCAGGTCGAGCTGTTCCTTGGAGACGACTCCAGCTTCGTAAAGGGAGTTGTAGCGGGTGTATTCGGATTGTGCGTTCTTAAGCAGGGCCTGGTCGTGGGCCAGGGCACCTTTGGCTTGATCGAGAGCAGCTTTGAAGGGCTTGGGATCGACGACCATGATGGTCTGTCCGGCCTTGACCTGCTGGCCTTCGGCGAAATTGACGCGGTCGAGTTGGCCGTTGACGCGCGCTTTGACGGTGACGCTGTAGTAGGGGGTCACGGTGCCTAGAGCATTGAGGTAGATAGGCTGAGGACGGCGCTCAACGGCGACGGCCTGCACGGGCACCGGTTGACTCATCAGTGCGTTGGCCTCATCTTCCTTCTGCTGGGCGGCCAGCTTCTTGTTGGTATAAACCCGCCAGACCACGAAACCGACGGCGCAGATCAAAAGGACGTACAAAAGAGGCCGGACCCAGCCTGACTTGCGGCTAGGTGGGACAGGTCTGGATACTTCGGATTCGGACGAATCCGGAGAAAAAGAAGAAATCTTAGTTGCCATTCTTGGGTTCTTTCCTGGTTTCGGCCTGGTTGCAGATAGAGAGGACGGCGGCGCACCGGCAAAAAGGGTCTAAGAGTTAGAGTGACGCTGCTTACCTCGGACGGTCAAGCCCGGAAAATTGTTTCGACCGGGAAACAGAGCCCATCCAATCCAGTTGGACGATCCCATCAAGAACAAAGGTACCTTTCGACGGATTTTAGCCATGAACTTAATTCGCTCTTTCATCGGTGCCGGAATTCACGGGCGTTTATACTTGGCGCAGTCCCATGGCTGCGTTCGAAGGCCGCTGGGTGAAGGAATCATTACGCTTACCCACCATGCAGAGGCAGATCCCGCAACACCTGCGACTTCTCCGGCCGCGGCGGCTTCTGGCGCGGCTGTCCCGCTTTGCGTGGATATGGATGGGACGCTGGTCAAGTCCGATACGTTCTATGACACTCTTTGCCTGTTGCTGCGGCGAAAACCGCTGGCCATTCTCAAGCTGCCGGGATGGCTGGCGGGCGGTAAGGCACGGGTAAAGGCCGAGGTCGCGCGCCTGGCGCCGCTCGACGCGACCCACCTGCCGTACAACGAAGAGCTGGTGCATTACCTTGCGGCGGAGAAGAGCAGCGGCAGAGCGATTTTTCTGGCCACTGGCGCGGATTTTTCGCTAGCCGAGCGAGTGGCGGCACATCTGGGATTCTTCGATGGAATTCTGGGCTCAGATGGAAAGCGGAATTTGACCGGGAGCCGGAAGCTGGCTGAGCTTCATAGCCGCTTTCCGAGCTTCGACTATATCGGCAATGCTGCGATCGACCTGCCGCTGCTGGCGGATTCAGTACAGCCGATGGTGGCCAATCCGACGGGAGCTTTGCTGCGCGGGATGCGACGCCGCAAGCTGGTCCCAGTGCGGGTGTTTCTCGATAGCGGGACGGGGTTCAGGTCAGTACTGAAGGCGATCCGCATTCATCAATGGGCAAAGAACGTTCTGCTTTTTCTGCCACTGCTGCTGTCGCACGAAATCTCCTGGGCATCGGCTATTCCCGCCGTGGTGGCTTTTTTTTGTTTCAGTTTTGTGGCATCGGCAAATTACCTGGTGAACGATCTGCTCGATATTGAAAGCGACCGGCATCATCTCACCAAGCGGCTTCGACCCTTTGCCGCGGGCGATCTTTCCGTTCTTACGGGACTGGCAATCGCTCTTCTGCTGGTGGGCTGCAGTTGCGCTTTGTTGCCATTGCTACCTGGGAATTTCGCGCTTTGGCTTTTGTTTTACGCTGTGGTCACTTCGACGTACTCGCTGTATCTGAAGCGCATTCCACTGGTGGATGTGCTGGTGCTTTCGGGGCTGTATGCACTGCGCATGCTGGCTGGAGCGGCGGCTACGGACACGCCGATTTCTCCCTGGCTGTCGAGCTTTGCGATTTTTCTCTTTCTCTCGTTGGCCATGGTCAAGCGATTCAGCGAACTGGCGACGATGCGCGAAAGGGGGCTGGCCGGCTCGCACGGGCGCGGATACCTGGTGACGGATCTGGAACAGATTCGCAGCTTTGGCACGGCCAGCGCGTACGCGTCGGTGGTGGTTTTTTCGCTGTACATTTCGCGGCCCGATGTAGACGCACTGTATCGCCATTCGGGACGGCTGTGGCTCATTGTTCCTTTCATGCTTTATTGGCTCAGCCGGGTCTGGCTGCTGGCCTCCCGTGGCGAACTGAACGACGATCCGGTGATTTTCGCTCTGCAGGATAAAGTCAGCCTGGCAATAGGTTTATGCATCGCAATTCTCGCAATTTTCGCTACTCTGTAGTTGCATGCGCAATCTGGAGTTGAAACATCTGCGGTGCTGATCTGAGACACTAGCGCCATCCCCATTCAGGTACGCATACCTGATTGCTGCATCTTAAGAGCGAGTTGTCTCGTCCTATAGGGGACACGGATTTACTTGGGGCCGCAGGCGAAATTCACTCCATTCCGTTTCCAACCCTTAGACTGTAAGTTCAACAGCGACCGCCTTTTGCGAATCTTGGGTTCGCGAGGATTCAGGAGCGACCAAAAAATCTATGTGGATTGTCCGGCTGGCGTTACGGCGGCCTTACACCTTTGCCGTCTTTGCAATACTCCTGCTCTTAATTGGCGCCTACAGCATCCTCACGATGCCGACGGATATCTTTCCCAACATCAATATCCCCGTCGTCAGCATCGTCTGGCAGTACACCGGTCTTTCCGCCGAGGAGATGGCCAACCGCATCGTCGCTCCCAGCGAGCGCAGCATGACCACCACGGTCAACGACATCGAACACATCGAGTCGCAATCTCTCAACGGCATCGGCGTCATCAAGGTCTTCTTCCAGCCTCACGTCGACATCGGCTCGGCCGTTGCCGAAGTCACCGCCATCAGCCAGGTGCAGTTGCGCCAGCTCCCGCCCGGCACCACACCGCCTTTCATCATCCAGTACAACGCCTCCAGCGTTCCTGTCCTGCAGCTCGGTCTCTCCGGCGAAGGGCTCTCCGAACAGCAATTGGGCGATATCGGAACCAACCTCATCCGCACCCGCCTGGCCACAGTCGAAGGCGCCTCCATTCCCTACCCCTATGGCGGAAAGCAGCGTCAGATCCAGGTGGACATTGACCTGCACGCCATGCAGGCCAAAGGCATCTCGCCCAGCGACGTCGTCGCTGCTGTCAATGCCCAGAACCTCATCGTCCCCTCCGGCACCATGAAGGTGGGCGCGTACGAGTATGCGATCGAGACCAACTCCGCGCCCCCCGTCGTCAATGAGCTGAATAACCTGCCCATCAAAGCCGTTAACGGAGCGGTCATCTACATCCGCGACGTCGCTCATGTCCGCGACGGCTTCCCGCCACAGACCAACATCGTCCGTGTCGACGGCCAGCGCTCGGCGCTGATGAACATCCTCAAGACCGGCTCCGCATCCACACTCGACATCATTGCCGGCATCCGCGAAAAGCTGCCCGCCATCCTTGCTACGCTACCCTCGCAACTGCGTATCAGCCCGCTCAACGATCAATCCATATTCGTCAAGGGGGCTATCAGCGGCGTGGTCCGCGAGGCCATCATCGCCGCCTGCCTCACCGGCATCATGATCCTGGTGTTCCTGGGCAGTTGGCGCTCGACCATCATCATCGCGGTCTCCATTCCGCTCTCCATTCTCAGCTCTCTCATCCTGCTCGCGGCCCTGGGCGAAACCATCAACATCATGACCCTGGGCGGCCTCGCCCTCGCCGTCGGCATCCTGGTCGACGACGCCACCGTCGAAATCGAGAACATCAACCGCAATCTCGAAGCCGGCAAAGAGATCGAGCAGGCCATCCTCGACGGCGCTGCGCAGATCGCCGTGCCAGCCTTCGTCTCGACGCTCTCCATATGCATCGTCTTTGTGCCCATGTTCTTCCTGAGCGGCGTCTCACGCTACCTTTTCGTGCCGCTGGCCGAAGCCGTGGTCTTCGCCATGATGGCTAGTTATCTACTCTCGCGTACCGTCGTGCCCACCATGGCCAAGTACCTGCTCAAAGAGCATGACGACGCCGAGGCCGAGCGCAAGAAGACCAGCCGCAATCCCTTCGTCGCCTTCCAGCGCGGCTTTGAATACAACTTCGAAAAGATCCGCGGCGGCTACGTCCGCCTGCTCACCTTTACCGTTGACCACCCCATCGCATTCATCGTGTGCTTTCTGCTGATCTGCGTGGCCTCCGTCGGCCTGCTCGCGCCGTGGCTTGGCCAGGACTTCTTCCCCTCCGTCGATTCCGGCGCATTCCGCATCCATGTTCGCGCCCGTACCGGCACGCGCATCGAAGAAACAGCTTCTCTCTGCGATCACATCGACGGCACCATCCGTCGGGAGATCCCCACCAAGGAAGTCGTTACCATCATCGACAACATCGGCCTTCCTTACTCCGGCCTGAACCTCTCCTACTCCACCTCTGCCCCGGTCGGCACAGCCGATGCGGACATCACTGTGCAGTTGAGCGAGGATCATCACCCCACCGCCGTTTATCTCGATCACCTGCGTGAAAAGCTGGGCCGCGAGTATCCCGGCGTCACCTTCTACGTGCTTCCCGTCGACATCGTCACCCAGATCCTCAACTTCGGCCTCTCCGCACCCATCGATATCCAGATCGTCGGCCCCGACCTCGAGCACAACCGCACCTACGCCGAAAAGCTGTTGAATGACGTGAAATATATTCCAGGTACCGCCGACACGCGCATTCAACAACCCTTCGACCTGCCCAGGTTTACCGTAAATGTGGACCGCACCCGCTCGCAGGAGATCGGCCTCACTCAGCGCGATGTGGCCACCAGCCTGCTCATCGCACTCAGCGGCAGTTTCCAGACCACGCCCACTTTCTACCTCGACCCCAAGAACGGCGTCTCCTACAACATCGCCGTGCAAGCGCCGCAGTACGGCCTCGACTCACTTGCCGGTCTACAGAGTCTCCCTGTCACCGGTTCGGCCGCTTCCATTGCCAGCGCAACACAGGCCGCTATGCCCGGCGCCAACTCCATTGGCGCGCCCGGCAGCCCGCAGTCGGTCCAGGTGTTGGGTAATCTGGCCGCACTCAAGCCAGGTACAGAGCTCGGCACCGTCAGCCACTACGACATTCAGCCGGTCCTCGATATCTACGCCAACGTCGAAGGAACCGATCTGGGCAGCGTCACACGCCAGATCAAAGCGGTCATCGATCGCCATAAGAATGAGGTTCCGCACGGTACTCAGATCATCCTGCGCGGCCAGAGCGAGACCATGACCAAGTCGTACATCGGATTGCTTGCCGGATTGGCGTTCTCGATTCTGCTGGTTTACTTCCTGATTGTGATCAACTTCCAGTCATGGCTGGATCCGTTTCTGATCATCTCCGCGTTGCCGGCAGCTATCACCGGCATTGTCTGGTTCCTCTTTCTCACCCACACCCGACTGAGCGTTCCCGCGCTCACCGGTACCATCATGTGCATGGGCGTCGCGACGGCAAACTCCATCCTCGTCGTCACCTTTGCCCGCGAGCAGCTTGAGGTTCTGGTCGGCGACGCGCGCAAGGCCGCACTGAATGCCGGCTTCGTCCGCTTTCGCCCGGTCTTGATGACCGCGCTGGCGATGATCATCGGCATGGTGCCGATGGCGCTGGGTCTCGGTGACGGCGGCGAGCAGAACGCACCGCTGGGTCGCGCGGTTATTGGCGGCCTGCTGCTGGCCACGGTGGCCACCCTATTCTTTGTGCCGACCTTCTTTTCCGCCCTGCATGGGCGTCTTGAACGCAATGCCCGCCGCAAGCGTGCACATACAGCCAGCAACACCCTTGTTGACGAGCAGTTACGGGGCAGACTTGCAATTGAGGGCACGACTCGATTAGCCAATCAATTAGGCCTTATGCGCCTGAATCGCCGCCAGCACCTCTTCTGCGTGGCCCTCCGGCTTCACCTTGGGAAAGATCTGCAAAAGCGTCTGATCCGGCCCGATCACGAACGTCGTCCGCTCAATCCCGATCACTTTCTTCCCGTACATGTTCTTTTCTTTCAGTACCCCAAACTGATTGCACACGATTTCGTCTACATCTGCGAGGAGTGGGTACGGCAGATTGTACTTCTCGCGGAATTTGCGCTGCGCCTTGGGCGTATCGCGCGAGATGCCGAGTACCACAGCCCCCGCCGCCTGCAGCTTTTCAAAGGTGTCGCGGAAGCCGCAGGCCTCGATGGTGCAGCCAGGAGTATCGGCTTTGGGGTAAAAGAAGAGTACAACCGGTTTGCCGGCAAAGTCGGTCAGGTTGACAGTCTGGTCCTGATCGTCCTGGAGAGTGAAATTGGCAACTTTCTCGTTCAGTTCCATGAAAAATTCCTCGCTTGATACCGTGGGGCTGATTGGATTGAAGATGAATACGGAAATGGATGAGCGCAAAATCGGCAGCAATCTGAATTATTCCCGAGCAGGGGCAGGTATGTCATTGCTTCGCCACCGGCGCATTGCAACCGGACGCA
>Ga0206981_10339_pt1 | contig 12089 bp, 11 predicted proteins | sample Alteio_BWMinCont_17_FD_153312 | JGI IMG/M metagenome (GOLD analysis project Ga0206981, IMG submission 153312) | Enriched cells from forest soil in Barre Woods Harvard Forest LTER site, Petersham, Massachusetts, United States -... | ecosystem: Environmental > Terrestrial > Soil > Temperate forest >... | reverse complement strand
TTTCAACGTTAGCCAAAACCCTGTAACTACTGTCGGCATCATAAAAACGCAGTTTTTGCAGATCATCCTTTTTAAGCGGAGAATTTTTAGCAAATCAACCCGGTTTTATTATGCCGGTATTCAGCGGCACCGGTCAGCAATATGTTAAGTATGCAACGCTGAGCTTTACGCTTAAAGGTAAGCCTATGCAACTGTCATTATACAAAAGCGTTTCGCTGTCAAAACTTCCGCAGTACAGCGATTACCTGTTTCTTCCGTTTGCTGACGAAACAAACAGTGTGTCTACTTATGCAGGTGGCCGCTATATTGACCTGCGTACCGGTGATTTGAAAAGTAATACGCTGGTGATAGATTTTAATAAAGCATATAACCCATACTGTGCTTTTGGCGGCGGATATTCGTGTCCAAAACCCCCTGATGAGAATAAATTGCAGGTTGCAATTGAAGCTGGTGAAAAAACTTTTGCAGGGAAGAAAGGACATTAACCCTTAAAACGGTCTGATCATCGGCCTGCTTATTAATGGAGAAAACGACCAGGGAATAGATGAAAGAATTAACAGCAGCGCTATTGTAAACCATATAGCCATTGTTTTAAATTTTTCCTTGTCCGCCACTTTCCGCTTAGCCTTTGCCGAACCAATTGTGATAAGAATTATTGCAGCTAGCATCATAGTAATATGCTCCATTCCAAAAAACCTTATCTGCCGCTCATGCACCGCATCTTTAAAGTTGTGCAGAAAGTAGCTTACAATAGGGCTAATGAAATATAGCCACAGCCCTATAACCAGCTGAATATGTGCAGCTATTGTTGCTGTCACCCTGCTGTTATCGTCAAGCCCTGTGTGTGTTTTGTTAAAGAACCATCCTCTGAAGGCCCGATAAATGGCAAAAAGCAAGCTCAGCAAAACAAACCAGCGGAGTAATGAATGAAGGGCCAGGAGGATTAAATACATAGGTTAAGTTTTTATAAGAAGGCAGACGATCAGCCGGCAAAAATATTTTATTTTTCTTTGAGTTTTCCTACTATATTTCTAAAAGCCTGGTTTGGATTTATACCTGTGATCTGTAACCATAATGGCTAAATTGTCTTAAAAACACCCCTAATATGGCATTTGAGCCGCCTTTATTTTAATTATTTCCTGCTCAAATTTGTATATTTAGGAAACAGGTAATCCAAATGAGAAAATTAAAGTTACAAGTGCAAATGTCAGTTGACGGATTTATTGCAGATAAAGATGGAAAAACAAACTGGATGATATGGAATTGGTGCGAAGATTGGAATTGGGATAAAAAACTAAAAAAATACTTTAACGATTTAACAGCAAATGTTGACTGTGTTTTGCTTAGCAGAAAAATGGCAGCGGAAGGATTTATAAACCATTGGAAAAACGTAGCTCAAAATCCTGACCCCAATTACAATTTTGCCAGGAAAATAACTGAGGCGAAAAAAGTTGTTTTTACTAAGACGCTTGAAGCAGCCGAATGGGATAATACAGTTTTGGCAAAAGACGAGCTTATTGACGAAATTGATCTATTGAAAAAAGCCGAAGGGAAGGATCTCATTGCCTATGGCGGGGCTACTTTTGTTTCCGGTTTGATCCAAAATGAATTAATTGATGAATATTATCTTTTTATTAATCCTGTTGTTCTGGGTAAAGGATTATCCATATTTAATGGTATTGATAAAAACCTTAATTTAAAACTGATAGCAGCAATTAATTTTGAATGTGGTGTTACTGTTCTGCATTATCGTATTTAAGAAACGGCCTTTTATCAACTGCATCCGGCGGATAAAAATGACAAACTTAGCCCATGCTCCCATTCGTTTTAAACTTCAATTCCCAGGTTTTCATATAATTCCTTTTTGCCTTTACTGGTTACCAAAACAGTTCGTGAGTTTTTTGTCTTCCTAACCCAATCTAAAAGCAACATCTTTTGTAACATGGCGGCGCCTAGTGCTCCTGCAATGTGGTATCTTCTTTCGCTCCAATCCAGGCATGGTTTGGCAAAAAAACGTCTTTCATCTTTTAACAGGTTAATATCAATCCCCATCTTGAAAAACCATTCAACGCCATTATCACTTACCCGGTAATTATTCTCTGATTGTATGGTAATTTCTTTTGTTATTAATGCCTCATTAATAAGCACGCCTACTTTGCCTGCCAAATGATCATAACAGGTACGGCAATATTTTATGCCGTGTTTTTCATCTGCTGGTTTAGACCTTGCTTTATTATCAGGGATCAGGTTAGCAAGCGCCTCTATGGCATAGGCCACGTTTTGGTTAGAGAAACGATAATACCGGTGCCTGCCTTGCGTGGCTACCTCTAAAAAATCTGCCTTTACCAGTTTACTCAAATGGATGCTCGCGTTTTGGGGCGATGCATCGGCAAACAAAGCCAGTTCTGTGGCTGTGTACGCCCTTCCATCCAGCAATGCCCATAGTATTTTGGCCCGTACAGGTTCGCCAATCAGGGTTGCTATATCTGCAATTTGTAGTTCCATTTTACATTCATACTTAAGCCAGTACTTAAGTGTCTGTTATAAATATAATCAATCTTTGCCATCATCAATAAAATAGCAATGAAAAAATATATTGTATTAATGCTGATGGGCATTTGTTTCAATTTTAAATCATACGGACAGAACTTAAACAACACAACAGGAATGAACTTTGACACTATAAAAACGGAAAGCCGTATTAAAGGGCTGAAAATTGCTTTGCTGCACAGGCAACCAAAAACCATAACCGGCAATTACCCGGTATTATTTATCCATGGGTCGTCTTTCCCTTCGGCGCTTGCTTTTGGTTTTAGGATGAATGGTTTGTCGTGGATGGATTACCTGGCTGAAAATAATTTTGAGTCTTTTGCTTTGGATTTTTTAGGATATGGAAATTCAGACAGGTATCCCGAAATGCTGACCAAACATCTCCAGGCTGAACTACCCGGACGTGCAAAAGAGATCTACAAGGATATTGATAGCGCGGTAAACTGCATTTTAAAAAAGACAGGCAGCAATAAGGTCAATATCATTGCTCATTCATGGGGTGGTACGGTAGCGGCTTTGTACGCATCCAAATTTCCGGAGAAGATCAACAGGTTGGTATTATTCGCACCTTTAACAGCTGGGAAAAGCACTAAAGCCCCCGAAACTATTGATTACAGCTATGAATCAATGACCCCGGAGACAAGAGTAAACAACATGCGAAGCCTCACCCCGCAAGGTGAAGCAAACCGTCTTGAACCGGAGCTATTTAATCAATGGCAAAGCATGTGGTTAAAATCAGATCCTTTATCTGCTGACGGAAAAGGTGAGGTTCGTTTTCCGTCGGGCCCGTCAAAAGACATTGATGACCTGGAGCATGGTAAAACCTATTACAATCCTTCCGAAATTAAAGTGGCAACAATGATAGTGAGGGGAGAATGGGATAACTCACCATCTAACGAAGCGGCGGGCGTTTTACTGGCACAACTTAAAAATGCGCCTTTTAAAAAATATGTGGTAATTGAAAAAGGCACCCATGTAATGCACCTTGAAAAAAGCAGGTTACAATTATATAATGAAACGCTAAGCTTTCTTAATAATTCAACCATGACACAAAATAACCATTCAATCGCCGTAATTTTTGAAGTGATCCCTGCTTACGGGGAAAAGCAGGAATACCTGGACATTGCTGCCAAACTAAAGCCGGAACTTGAAAAAATAGACGGGTTTATTTCTATTGAAAGATTCCAGAGCCTTACGCATCCTGAAAAGATCCTTTCCCTCTCTTTCTGGCGGGATGAAACCGCCATACAGCACTGGAGAAACCTGGAATTACACAGAAATGCACAGGCAAAAGGGCGGAGTTATATTTTTAAAGATTATCACTTACGCATAGCAGATGTAGTTAGGGATTACGGCATGTTTGACAGAAAGGAAGCTCCTGCTGATAGTAAACAATATCACAATTAAACGATTGTTATTTGTTTTCCTTATCTGTATACGATTCACAGGTTTTACCCATGCCAAGTTATAATTATGTAATGGGATGTCATCCTGAGGCACTCGAAGGACGACGTGCGCAGTGGCCTGTCCGTGTGCCAGTCACAATGCTGAGGCCTTTGCCTACATGCTTCGAGTGCCTCAGCGTGACACCTCTTTTTTGTCATTTTTCCTTCAGAATCTAGCAAATAGTTTCATTTCCCATCCAGGTTTTCCGCTTTCCATTTCATGGCGGTTGTGATCCTGTATTTTCTGCAGGGGTGATCAAAAAAGAAAACCTCCTCCCAGTAGCCCGGAGCTACTTTAAGGTCATCGGCAGATTTTATTAGGTATGAGGCTATGGCATCAGGTTCACGCGCAGCATTCAATCCATATAGATCTGCCTGGATTTCTACTGTACGGCTAATGGTGTTACTTATGGGTGTGAGGATAAAAAAGTAAAACATAAACAAAAACACCAGGATGGGCAGACTGCGGATATCCTGGATAGCCGCCACTTTCCACCTTTCTCCGTATTTAAGCAGCAACTTATTTAACGCCCACTGCACTAACTTAAAACCAACTATGATCAATATGCCAAATTCCATTGTCAATATAAAAATGTGATTTAATACATAATGGCCCATTTCATGCCCCAGGGCAGCTTTAATTTCACTATTGGTGCATTTATTAAGCATATTATCATTTAATGAGATGCGGGCAGTACCGGCAAGCCCGCTTACGTTTGCATCAAATAGTTTATCCTGCTGTGATTCATTAAACACATATACCTGGTCGATATTTACGGTATTAGCGCGCGCCATTGACAGGATCTGATCTTTCAGTGCTCCATTTTTTATTGGCGTATAATTATTTAAAGCCGGGGTTATAAAAACAGGATATATAACAAGAATGAATATGATGAAGAGAACGGAGATACAGCCTCCCCAGATCCACCAGTTTTGTTTTACTTTTCTGAATATGGCATAGATCAGAACAAGGAAGGGAGCTACTATAAGCAATTTAATAAAGAAGGTTAACAGCTCATTTGAAAGCCATTGTATAAAGTTTTGATTTGAAAATCCGTATTGCTGCTCGCGGATAAAGTTTTGATAAATATCAAGCGGCATCAGGAGCAGGAAATATAGTAAAAAGGAAAGCACAATATAAACCAGGTTGCTCCGGTTTGTTTTTGAGATTTTATCAGCAATCTTTTTTATATAAGCTGACAGCCCCCCGAACAGAAATAACCAGGCCACTAATGCTGCATTTAAAAAATTCCAAAGGATCAGCCAATAACCACCTTCGACATAGTTGTTTGCTTTTGCGCGTGCAGTTGCCGGGATTGTATTTATCAATTGAGCCGCGGCTTTTTCAGGGTCGAAGCGGGCGACATATTTGCCGGACTGATGAGCCGCGGGTTGAATGGACTGCCCATTTACAAACATGAAGGTTAATAAACAACAGAAAATAACGAATACCGCTTTCATTGAGATTTACTTTTATGATGAAATACAAAAGTAAATGCAGCTAAAATATTGGAGTTTGTATAAATGCGACAATCCAATCAAAAAAAACGATGCTTTTTATGGGAAACTCGGGCCCGGCCATATTGCCGAGGGGGGCAAGCCGGAATGCTTTTTTATTTCACGGGTAAGATGGGCGTGGTCATAATAACCCATTTCCAAAGCTATTTCTAATAGTTTTCCTTTTGAATGTGCCTCCTGCAAAATTTTCAGGGTCCGCCGGAATTTCACGATCCCTATAAACTCTTTTGGACTGACCCCTAAATTTATATAAAAAAGCCGTTCCAGGGTGCGGGTGCTGATATTGCAATTTTGGGCAAGCAGATCAACCGAGATCTGACCTTTATAATAATTCACTGCCTCTGTTATCGGGGAAAAAGGATCAGCCTGAATCTTTTTTGAGAGGAAAAGCTGATCCAGTCTTTCAGGCAGCAATTCATCCGGACCTGCAATTAAAGCAAGATCCTTATCCTGGAACTCTACTATCTGGTCAACAATTTCAACTAATGGCAATTTGTAAAAAACAAGAAGGCCCCCGGGTTTAAACCTTATCCCAACGAAAGTACTATCCGGAAAACTGGTTACAAAGCATGATGAGGTAGAAACACCCCCGATATAAACAAGGCTGGGTTGAAGTGCTGCATAGCCGTTAAAACTTGCCGGGGAGCCGCCAAGGTTAATAAAAATGTCAGAACAGGCATCAGCAAATAAAGGTACCTTAATGGGTTTATACTTCGAATCAGTTTGCAATACCCAATAAAAGTCAATATGTTTTTCTAATGATTTATCGGGTTTATATTTAACGTATTTCACAAAAAATAAATATGATCAGGTTAAACATTAAGAAACCAATAGCCATAGCCTTTTTAAGCTAAGCAATGCGACAAAGTTATTTAAGATTGACAGTATGCAATTGTAAAAAGAAGACATATTTAAAAAATCCCTTAGGTGCTTATTCTTCTATTGATATGCTGCCGCCATTTCTTCCCACTTGCTTTTTTCAGGAACTCCCTGGCGTTTGTATCATTGAACCTGCCTGATTATTATTCAGCAGTTGTCGGATCAATATTTGTTAATATGCGACTAACTGAATTTGCCGGAAACCCTCCCTGGCTGGCATGTTCACGAACCATTTCCTCATTAGGCGCAATATAAACGCAATAAATTTTGTCGGCTGTAACAAAGCTATTTACCCATTGAATCTGCGGCCCCATGTTACTTAATACCCCACACGAAGTTTGTGAAATGGATTTTAATTGTTCTGCAGAAAGATTACCCGCTCCGGGAATTTCTCTTTCAATTATGTACTTAGGCATATCCAGGCGTTTTAGTTATTAAGTAAATTGATTATTAACTATTTAGGCAAATCAAAACTAATTTTTTTCTCCCTTTAATGCAACTATTTGGTTATGAAATTTGAATTCAGCATGAATACATGTTCAAGGCCGTCTGTCTCATCCATAACTTCCCCCACCTTTATAAAGCCCAGGCTATTGATCAAATTAAGTGATGGAATGTTGGAGGGTGATACTGAAGCAACAAAGCTGGTTATATTAAAATTAACACCTGCCCATTCAAGCACCGCCTTAACCGTTTCTTTTGCATACCCCATCCTTCTATATTCGAAAAATATCCTATATCCTAATTCTACTGCGTCGCGGGTGTACATACGCAAATATTCAGGATCAGGCGTACTATGAAAACGCACAATCCCAACCATGATATTTTCATTTGCCAAAATTATGGCGCGGGCAGACCATGGCATATAATTTTGATCAGCCTCCAATTGCTGCCGGTTATAATTAAAGGTGCTAAGATTTTCAAGCAATTCTACCGGGATTTTAGCGCCCAATAGCACCGCTGCCTCAGTAAGCTTTCTGTTCAGGCAGGCTGAAATAACTTCGGTATTCATCAGCCGTAATACCAATCGGGGAGTAACTATATCGTTAAAAGGAGAAATCATATACCCTGCCCTAATCAGCCAGTTGGATCCAAACGGGGCAATGATCACTTGTTTTCTCCCATCCCCTTACATTGCGGTCAACACCCCCGGCAAGCAGGCGACCGTCAAGCTGTGGACTAAGCAGGAAATGGTCAATGCGCAAACCTGCATCGCGGCCGTAGGCATTGCGGAAATAATCATAAAAAGTATAGATCTTTTCGTTCGGATAAAGTTTCCTGATCGCGTCCGTCCAGCCTTGCTCCACCAATGTTTTGAAGGCCTGGCGGGTTTCGGGGCGAAACAGGGCATCCGTTAGCCAGCGTTCCGGCTTATAAACATCCAGTTCGGTTGGCATAACGTTATAGTCGCCTGTTAATACCACGGGTTTGCCTGATGCAAGGAGCCCGGCGGCATGAAGGCCCAGCCGTTCAAACCAGCGCAGCTTATAGTCGAATTTTGGCCCCGGAGCCGGGTTGCCGTTTGGCAGGTAAAGGCAGCCAACCGTAATGCCATTAATAACAGCCTCAATATAGCGGCTGTGCTCATCCTCCGGATCACCGGGGAGCGCGCGCGTTACTTCATCAATATCAGCATTCCGCGCCAGGATAGCTACACCGTTCCAGCTTTTTTGCCCGTGCCATAGCGCGTTGTAACCGGCATCCCGGATGGCCTGCTCCGGGAACTTTTCCTGCGGCGCCTTTAGCTCCTGCAGGCATACAATATCAGGCGCAGTTTCTTTAAGCCAGCGCAGCAATACCGGCAGCCGACCGTTTACACCATTTACATTATAGGTTGCTATTTTCATGATAAAATTGATGGAGGTGGAAAAACAATGTTATGAAAATTGGAGGAGATAAGCAAGGCTATTGCCAACGCTTTAACGGAATGGGATTAAATGTCACAACTCGTAATTAACAAAAAAATCATGAAAGCTTAATATTTGATTTGGAGCATTATTCATAAAATTGGGTGAACGATAACTTTATTTCCTAGCCCTCAAAATCACAATAAATGACCACTTTTTTAAAAAAGATACTGCAGATCATCGATTAAATATGCCGGTTAAGTTCAGGTGCAAACCGGATTTTACCAATTAATTAATTAATACTGACGCAACCTTCGATATCAAAACCAAAGAAATTAAGCAAAATAACCGGGTGAAAACAATGTTAAAGTATAATGTTATTTTAAATGTCTCTAAAAAAAATAAAACGGCCACTTTTTGTGTATGGCTGTTTATTTTGTGTTTAATGCTTTTTGTAAATCAAAAAGCGTATTGCCAGTTTGATGAAGGGGCAACTTATACGCCTCCTTCTCCCAATGCAGCTTCCATGTTGAAGTTTGCCAATACCCCGGTTAATTTATATACCGGGATCCCATCAATCAGTGCTGATCTGCATGTTTTAAACGCCCGAAGCTATAATTTCCCGATAAGTTTGTTGTATCATGGCGCAGGGAATAAAGTACAGGATATTGCCGGTAACGTAGGTTTAGGATGGTCAATAACTACAAACTGTATGATAACACGGGTGGTGCGCGGACTGCCAGATGAAGGCGCTAACGGTTATTTTGGCGGCGGCGTAGGCAATAGCATATCGCACGCTTTGGACGTGACTACCATGAACGGAATTGCTTCTAACACGCTGGATGGCGAGCCAGATCTTTTTTATTATGTAGTTAATGGACAAACAGGAAAATTTGTGTTTAATAAAAACGGTAACCCTGTTTTATTGTCGGATAACGGTATGCGCATATTGAATACTCCTTTTAAACAGGAGCTTGGGGTTAACGGATGGATACTGGAAGATTTGACAGGCAATACATTTTTTTTCGGAACGGATACATCCAGTATAGAGTCTACCACATCCGTATTGTATTTACAAAGCTCAACAAGTTCGCAACAATTTAATTCAACATGGTATTTAAATAAAATAACAGCCAGTAATAACACCGAGAATTTAATATTCAACTATATTGCAGGCAGCCCAATAAAAACTACTTATTATAGCCAGCGCGAGTCATTAAGAGATAAAATAACTTCTACGTTTAACAAAGGGATCTCTTTTTTGGGGATAACCTTTTCAGAACCTTCTACTACAAGTGAATTTACTACAGAAGCGCAGCAATGGTATAATAACATTGAACAAAATGTGAGCAGCCCTAAATACCTCTCGTCTATTACCAGCTCAAACGAAAGCGCTTATTTTACTTATGACAGTCAAAATACAAGAAAAGACCTTCCCAACGGTAAAATACTTGTTAATATAGATATTAAGGATTACAAGGGAGAGTTGATCAAGTCTTTTGGATTAGTCCAGGATTATTTTTATTCATTTTATAACGACTCTAAAAACGTAGGGTCATATATTTCTATTGATAACTATAGATTGAAGCTAAGCAATGTAACCATGACATCGGGCATTAACACTGCAAATAAAATATCATTATTTAGCTTTGAATATCACCAGGATATCAATCTGCCCCCAAGAAAATCGAACAAGTTTGACCATTGGGGATATTTTAACGATAGTTATAACGATAGTGATAACCAGGCATGGCAGTTTGATTTAAACAGCAGCCCACCGGATAGAAGCCCTAATTATGCCACAATGGGTGCAAATATTCTGAAACGGATCTATTATCAAACCGGCGGCTATAAGGAGTTTACGTTTGAAGCTAATACCTATACTAATCCCAGCCAAACAACCAATAATTATGCCGGAGGATTAAGGATAGCCAAAATAGTTAGTGCGGGTGACCAAACTACAACCCCGGTAATTTCGAGTTATAATTATAATGATGATGCCGGCCTTTCAACAGGTAAATTAATTGTTCCGTCACCAATTTATACTTCATATATAGAGCACGATGAAAGTGAAGTCCCTTACACCTATATTCCATGGACACCACCTATTGCACAAAATGGACCTTATTCGCCTCCCATAAATTCTGTTAATCCTTCAAGTGATATGGTGCCGGCCCCCGCAGGTTTCGGAGGAGCAAATTATGGGTCTTTAATTATGGCCCTGATAAACCTGCTTGGTTCAGGAAATACAGTAACACATACCAGTTATACCGCTTTTGTATTAAACAGCTCAATTTCAATGAAAGATATGTTTGATATTGATGGTACAATTGTTGGCTACAGCAAGGTTACAGTTAACAACAGCAATGAAGGAAAAACGGTAAATACTTTTACTGACAGAGATGATTATCCTGACTATACCAATCAATTAAGAGTTGATGCAAATTTTAACACCCTTGGCCGCATAAGCCCTAACCTTAGTCCGTTTACACCAGCCACTTCCTACTCTTTTGCGCGCGGACACCTTAAGCAAAGCTTAGTTTATGACCAGGCAGGCAACTTATTAAGCAAAATTACTAACCAATACATGTATAGTAATATTGCTGATAGCGTAAAGGGGATGAGGTGCGCTATAAGTAAAATACATATGGTTAACGGCGCCTACTCAAGCATTGCGAATGATTATCATAATATCGGTAGTTATTATTATATACCCAGGCAGTTGCTGCTTCAGAAAAGTTTACGCGAAAGTTATATCCCGGGTAATAGCACCCCAATAAGCGATACAACAACTTTTACCTATAACAGTACCTACCCTTCAATTATTACCAGTAAAAAAACCAGGAATAGTGATAACAGTGTGACTTTAACAACTTATACTTATGTTATTGATAAAAGTAATATCGCCTATTCAAAGCAATCAGAAACGGACGCTGTTACTAAACTTTATACAGATGGTAAATTTGGCCTATTGCTTGACCAGGTTACTAAACTTAATAACAATGTTTTAAATGGTAACCGGGTTGGGTATAAGAACTGGACTATTAATGGCAGCACATTAACGCTTCCTGAAACAGTTTACCAGAATAGCGGCCAAAACATCATTCCCAAATTTCAATACCTGTCTTATGATCAGTACGGATCCGCAGTAAGCATTAAATCAACAAATAACGTTATTGCAACCGGGCTAATGGGATATAGCAAGCTATATAAAATAGCACAGGTAACTAATGGCAATATTAACGATGTTTTTTATGAGAATTTTGAAGAAGGAACAGGTAATTTAAACGGTGATGCCAAAACAGGTGTTTCATGCTACACCGGAGCCTATAGCAAAACCATAACCGGGCTTGATAATGGAAATTATCAATTAAGTTACTGGCTTAAAAGCGGCAGCACCTGGTCATTACAAACCATAAACAACATAGCTGTTACGGCATCACAATACGTTATCAGCATCAGCGGGCAGATTGATGATATTCGCTTTAACCCTGTAAATGCCTTAGTAACCACCTATACCTTTGATCCGCTTTATGGTATTACCAGTTCAACAGATGCTACCGGAAATACTACTTTTTATGAGTACGACCCTTTGCAACGGCTTATGAATGTAAAAGACCAGCATGGAAACATCATTAAAAACTTTGCTTATAATACGGTTATACAGCAGCCTAACAGCGTAGGTACAGTTGTATATCAAAGCGCAGCTACTACTGGCGGCTATACAACAAATCAATGTTCAAGCGACTCGACACCTAACCCTTTGGTTATTAATTACACGGTACCCGCCGGCAGATATACTTCTGTTATTTCACAGGCAGACGCCGATCAGCAGGCCACTAATGACTTG
>Ga0206981_10238_pt2 | contig 12108 bp, 6 predicted proteins | sample Alteio_BWMinCont_17_FD_153312 | JGI IMG/M metagenome (GOLD analysis project Ga0206981, IMG submission 153312) | Enriched cells from forest soil in Barre Woods Harvard Forest LTER site, Petersham, Massachusetts, United States -... | ecosystem: Environmental > Terrestrial > Soil > Temperate forest >... | reverse complement strand
CCCCCAGTTGCCGAAGTCTTTCCCGCATCCCACGGATTCCTACTCCCGGCGTACCCGTCGAGGCCATTTCAGATTGCTTTTCTGGTGGTATACCTTTGCCACGATCCTCGACTTCCACGCGAACATCATGGTCAGACACACCAACCCGAATCCTGGCGGTCGGGCTGTCCGAATGGCGATGAATATTGGTGAGGCATTCCTGCACCGTCCGGAAAATGGCCGTTTCTGAATCGCGCGAGAGTCTGCCAAAATCTGCGGAGAACTCCAAATCGACTTCGATCTTGCTGCGTTGAGCAAATCCCTCGACGTACCAACGAAGAGCCGAAGCGAGGCCCGCCTCATCCAGCAGTGGCGGATGGAGCAGGTGGGAAATCGTACGGACCTCCCGACTGAGTTCCTGTACTAAAGCCGCGCTGTCGTTAACTCTGGTGGCAGTCTGAGTCAGGCGTTCAATGTCACTTCCGACGGCGGCAAGGTTCATTCCCAAAGCCGTTAACATCTGCCCTACGCTGTCGTGCAATTCACGGGCGATACGCCGTCTCTCATCATCCTGCAACTGGAGGAGACGCGCCGAGAGCTCGCGCAGACTTTGGTTGGTCCTGTCGAGTTCCACGGTACGTTCTCTAACCGCACCTTCCAATTCTAGTTGCGCTGCCGACAGCGCTGCCTCTCGGCGTCGGCGGGCTTCGCCTATTGCAACCACGACACTGGAAGCCAACAAGAATGTCAGAATCCCCACGGCATGAGCCGCTCCAACGACGCGAAGTGAGTGCACTGGCGAGATAAACCAGTATTGTGCCCCCATGAGGGCGAAAACCACGCATAGGATAGATGGGCCGACCCCGCAGTACCAGGCACAGAGAGCTATCGCAGGAAAGAGTGTAATGAACGGTGCATAGTCCCCCAGGAAGGGACTTAACGCCAGACGCAACAGCAACGCCGCTGCTGCGGCCGACAGGGCGACTGCGTAGCGAATCCAAGTCTTGTTGAAGATTCGGCCAGAGCGTGAAGACGTAGGCACCATACGTTCACCCTCGAATCGGTAAGTGTCTAAAACATCTCAGAAAGCCGGAAAAACACTGTGACAAACACCATAAATGTTACAACAAGAATATTCCAAAAGGCAGAGTTTATTGCTCAGCACCGTCGCCAAGGATCTCCCGATGCTGAATAAACACTGTGCCCGTTTCATAGTTGCTCTGGAATTTCTCGTAGGACAGCTAACTTGTTGAAAAGGCTGATAGATACATTAGCAAGGGGGTGAGCCAAGACGCTTTAACGGTGGCAATTTACGTTAGCGATAGTGCGGCGCTTTGTCCGCCGCCGCAGGAATCAAGGGCTGATCGGAAGTCTTCTCTATTCTTTCCTCCAGATCACGGATGCGCGCCTGCCTGCCGTCGTATTCGTGCTGTTCGGCATCGGTCAATCCCACAAAGGCATCCAACTCCAGCGCCTCAATTTGCCTTCGGAGCAGATTGACGAACTCGACTCGCAGCTTTTGGGCGTTGCAGTCTCCCATTTTTGAATCCGCGCAACCTAACTTTGCGGGGCCTCGGGCGAAGTGGCTTGGCGTCCTCTAAGATGCCAAATCTGCGTACGGTGGAACCCTGGAGACGCGAAATCGAATATCGGGTTAACCAGCTGGTAGGTTCTTTGAGAAATGCTGAAACCCAAGAACAAGTCCTCGGGCTTGTGCGGGCCACTCGTGCGCCCCCTTCGGGGGCAAGGTGGTACTCGATTCCAGACTGTCACAAAGAATAAATTAACGATGAAAGCTTCCGATCGCCATCGAGAGGACGCTGTAGGAGGGTAGTAGTGTTTACGGAAGTCAAATCATGTAGATCGCCCACCCACCGCCTGGTCCTTCAGTTGGTGGGGTGGGATCCATCACCTTGTCTCGGCCTGAAGAAAATCTCGTACAGCCACAAGGCGACAATTGCTTCGACAAAACCTACGAGAGGGTGTTTCCAGTTCATTGGTCATCTCCGGTTCTTAATCCTGTACGCTGGCCCGAGCCGCCATGACTGATTTACGCACCTGTTCTCTGAGCAAGAATCTCGCCAGAGGCAGTACTGCTTGATTTTGTGGTCGATACGCGGGAAAAGAGATTGGCCCGTCAGAAGCCTTTTCGGTGGGGACCGGAAAAATCTGCTCCCTACAGGAGAAGCCGTAGACATTTTCTTGCTGACCAAGCGCCGGCAGAATTCGTTTCGTTGCCTTTTCGCAGGGAGACGACACTTAGTCAAGCTTGCCGAATTCGTTCGCTGTTGGGCTGGGAGCCGGCCAGCGCGTAATAGAGGATGTAGAGATAGCAGATGACCGGCAAGAAAAACGCCCGGTGAATCCCAATATGGTCGGCAATGAAACCTTGGGCAAGCGGAACGAGTGCTCCTCCGACGATTGCCATGTTAAGAATTCCGGAACCATTTCCCGCCAGAGGACCAAGCTCAGCTAAACCCAAGGTGAAAATGCTCGGGAACATAATGGAGTTGAATAGCCCAATCGCGAGGATGGTCCACATGGCAAGGTGGCCACTGGCGACGATGGATGTCAGCAGTAGCGTAGTCGTACAGACCGCACACAGGCCAAGCAGATTCTTCGTCTTAAATTTGCGCAACAGGGCTGACCCGATAAATCTTCCAACCATTGCGCCACCCCAATAGAGCGAGACCCATCCGGCTGCAACCTTCGCCGTCAATCCCGCAATCCCAGGCTGACCGAGATAATTGACCAGGAAGCTGCCGATCGCCACTTCGGCTCCGACGTAGGTGAAGATTCCGATGGCTCCAAGGATCAGATTGCGGTGCTTCCAAAGCGAATCGCCCGACCGCTCGCCTGGAGGATGCTGAGCGGACTCAATCCTTGGCAGTTTGGAGTATCCGATTAGGACGGCTAGCAGCACCAGCAGCAGGCCTATGACCACGTAGGGCATTTTGACCGAGGCTGCCTGTTGGGTTCGGTATGCGTGGAGGGCTGTTGGTGAGAGCCTCCTCATTTCCAGCACGGCCAGTGGCGCCGCACTCAAGATGAACAATGAGCCAATGCTGGGGGCAATGGTTGTGCCCAGTGAATTGAATGCCTGGGTCAAGTTCAGGCGGCTGGAAGCGGTTTCGGGTGAACCCAGCACAATCACATAAGGGTTCGCGGCTACCTGCAAGGCGGTAATACCCGCTGCCAGCGTGATGAGTGCCATTAGGAAAAGTGAATACGAGGGAACACTCGCGGCGGGCGCGAACAAGAATGCACCCACGCTCATCGTCAACAGGCCGGCGACCATGGTGTGCTTGTAGCCAATCCAATCCACGATTTTGGCGGCGGGAATCGAAAACAAGAAGTAGGCTGAGAAGAAGCTGAACTGAATCAGCATGACCTGTGCGTAGCTGAGTTCGAAAATCGACTTCAAGTGGGGAACCAGAATGTCATTTAGGCAAGTAAGGAAACCCCACATGAAGAAGAGCAGGGTTACGACCGCGAGCGGCCGGCCGTAAGCTCCCGGTTGATCAGCCACAGTGGGTGGCCTTTGAGCCAACACTGGGCTGGCATGTTTTCCCGAACTCATTTACCGACACCCCGCCGGTTACCGGAACTGGTATCCGGATTTAAGTTCGCAGCGATAAGTCTTAGATTGGTCCTTGTCGATCCCCAGGTGGCAATCGGCCCATCGCAAAAAAAGATTCGGTCCCAGAGGAAAGACGATGGCTTCTCCATCAATCTCCGCTTCAATGCTCGGACCCTCAGCTGCAGGTGGCAGGCTGAAGTTCAATGCACGCCCGAAGATGACTGGATAAGATTCCCGCACCAGGTCGCTGACCATGGGGCGAACAACCTCCGCTTCTAATAGAAAGGTGGTTGTGTCAGACCAATTACGAAGGGAAACGTTGAGGCGGCGGTGGTCCTGCGAGAGGTCTTCCTGCTCGATCCTGGTGAAAGGGCATGGTCCGGCAATGCAAGATACTCTTGCGTTTCGGAACTCGTTTCCCTCGCCAGCGTCAAGAGCCGTGTTGCCGATCACCGCCTTCCACCTGCCGTCAGGCGAACACGGAGGGTGATTGTCACAAGGCATGTTTCCGGTGTTGGTGACTTGAAATGTCTTGACCGTGCTGCCTACATTGGCTTCAGTGGTGGCCTTAACTGAATACCTTACTCGTGCGTTCGAAATGTTTGCCACAGGGCGATGAGGGTCGGCGGAGGTTTGCTGAGGGAGTGGCACCATGCGCGCGATGTACAGTTTGTCTCCCACAAAATCGTGCAGAGTGAGGTGTTCGTAATCCTTGTGCCGGAATTCGAGCAATACTGGTTGGCGCCGCCGCAGTCGCTTGGGCAAGGTGATGCGAAAAAAACCGGAAGGATCAGACTTGAAGTTGCCGATCCCCACCCCATTGGACGCGGTGATTTCGACGTCTCCAATCGGCAGTTGTTTGTTTGGGTCGCTGTCCTGTCGCAAGACTGTTCCCTTTAGGACAAGGGGTTGGCGGCGGTGCACCAAGACAATGATCAATACAACCCCCACGATAGCCACTAGGAACCAGATGGCTATCTTTTTTTCGTTACCCATGGCCGTGGATGCCTCGACTGAACATTCTATGACGCGGTTCCAGGATGGCGGGTTTGCCGGGTTTGACTCGATGACCCATTCGCCGCCGGCGAGATCGCAAATTCCTTCAGATTCTGAAGGCTTTATGCTTCCATTTGACATCTAAGGTGCAAGCGATGCACAAGCACCACAACACCACACAAGGCGCTCCTACACTTTCCCGACGGGACTTTCTGTTGCAGAGTGGAGGCATATGGGTGGCGAGCCTTTTCAGCCACCCGAGGATCCTTCCCTTTGTGGCACCGGCAGAAAACCAGCTCACGGGCTTGCAACCCGCCTCGACAACCGCCTCTCTTCCGCCGGCTGATGACCAATTCTTGGAAGAACTCGAAAAGCTTACTTTCACGTATTTCTGGGAACAAGGTAGTCCCCTGACGGGATTAGTAAAAGATCGATGCAATGTACACGAGCATGATGCTAGCGTGGTTGCAAGTATTGCAGCAACTGGGTTCGGGCTGACCGCGCTTTGCATCGGACAAAAGCGGGGGTTCGTTTCAGTTCGCGACGCGCGGGAACGAGTTCTGACGACTCTCCGGTTTCTAGGGAAAAAAATGCCCACACATCGTGGGTTTTTCTATCATTTCGCCGACGTCAACACCGGCGAGAGAGTGTGGGACTCCGAGGTCTCGTCCGTTGACACAGCAATCCTGCTTTGCGGAATTCTCACCTGCCGGCAATGCTTCGAGGAGCATTCTGAGATCAGCCGCCTGGCTTATGAGATCTTTGACCGGGTTGATTGGTCATGGCTGTCGGAGGACACTTCTCTGTTGCCGCATGGATGGACTCCCGAAGTCGGTTTTCTTCCCTATCGCTGGGACTATTACAGCGAATTGATGATGATGTACCTCCTCGGGCTGGGATCGCTTTCTCATCCCTTGTCCGTCGAGACCTGGAATGCCTGGAAACGCACTCGGTTCGAGTATGAGGGCATTGGTTACATCGGTTCGTTCGCCCCTCTGTTTGTGCATCAGTATTCGCAAGCCTGGTTTGATTTCCGTCGCAAGCGCGACAAATATGCGGACTATTTCCAGAACTCCGTAGCGGCCACCGAGGCACACCGTCGTTTCTGTCTGGAGTTGGCGAAACAGTTCCCTGATTACAGCGATGATCTATGGGGCATAACAGCATCAGACTCCCAGAAGGGTTATGTGATTTGGGGAGGGCCGCCCGCCATCGGGCCGATTGATGGAACCGTTGTCCCCAGTGCGTCGGCTGGATCCATGCCATTCCTGCCGCAGCCTGTAATGCGGGTACTCAGGAACATCAAGGATCATTATGGGAGAGCATTCAGCAAATACGGGTTTGTAAGCGCGTTCAATCCGCTCAAGAATTGGTATGATCACGACGTAATTGGGATCGACCTGGGCATCACGATGCTGATGGCGGAAAATGCTCGCACGGGTTTTGTTTGGGATACGTTTATGAAAAACCCTGAAGCGCAGCGAGGCATGGCACGCGCTGGATTCAAGAAGTACACGCCCTAATGTGTATTCGATTCTCTCTGCTATTTCAGTTCAATGACTGCCAAGCCTTGCCCAGGCAGCGTTAAGGTAAGCTCGCCCTGATGCAGTTGACGGGTTTCCGGAGCCGGGAGTTCACCGCCCTTGCGCAGCTCGCGAATCTGCGCCACTGTGGGGTAGCGAGGCGCACCCATCCCAGCGTAGGCCGGATGAAAATCTCCATGATCGTGATCCACACGGAAGATTCTGGCGTTTCTTGCATCTGAATTATTCAGGCGCAAAGTGACGGTTCTTGCCGAACCGGTCGTGCCCGGAGGAGCATAGTTCCACAACGCGAGGACTAAGGTGCCATCGTTCCTGCGGGTAAGCAGTGCGATGTCAGAATCGAGCCGGAGCCTTTCTGTTCCGAGCCGATGCAGGACTTCAAAGACATGAAAAGCGGGTTTCGGAATGCCTCCGGCAGCGATCAGCCCATAGCCACCATAGAAGGGCGTTTTCACCACCCCTTGTTCTTCAAAGACATCCGAGAATGTCCAATAAGACATCATGTCGACCAACCCGTCACATTGACGGACGATGTCGGCCACCCAAGATGCTATGAAAATGGAATCCGTAACCTCAGGTTCAGTCATATAACTGGCATTGAATTCGCTCCAAATCAGTGGCAGCTCTGGCTCGCTCGATGCTTTAATCTGATCGTGAACTTTGCTCACAGCGCGGCACACCATTCGATCGCGGGGAATGTCCGTTTCGGATCCGAAAACGCCTTGTGGGGGATCATTGGCGTAGACATGGGTTGAAACAAAATCCATCGGGATGTTTTTCTCGACACAATGGTGGATGAACGCGTCCACCCACGCGGCTTGCGCGGTTGCTGGTCCACCGACTCGGAAACGTGGACTGACCGCTTTGATCGCAACTGCGGTGTGGTCGTACAGTTCCCAGTAGGTCGCCTGTTTTGGCTCTCCCGCCCAAAAATCAAGATTCGGCTCATTCCAGACTTCGAAATACCACTGTGCGACTTCATCGATACCGTAGCGGTTGACCAAATGCTGCATGAACGCCGAGATCAGGGCGTCCCAGTGATTCCAATCCCGGGGTGGAGAAATATTCGGTTTATACCAAAATGTATGCAGGATGTTCTTGGCTGCCAGCTTGCTGGGCATGAAGCTGATCTCCACAAACGGGCGCACACGGTTCGCCAGCAAACCATCGTAGATTTGGTCTACGTAAGAGAAGTTGTATGCCGGGTGTCCTTGGCCGTCCTCATCGTAGACGCCCACCTCGTCAAGGAAAATGCCGTGGAACCGCACGTACGCGAAGTCGGTGATCCCTTTTACCGCACGTAAATCGCGGCGATAGCTATCCCGCAGGCTGAGTATCGCCCGTCCCGAACCGAACATGCGCTCCCAAAAGTGGGGAAAGGGATGCGATGGGGCCTTCGCATCGATGATAATCACGTGCGGATCTGGCGCTACTTGTGCGCTCATTTCGGATCCCGTTCTCCAGAACATTAGGAGGATAGCGAGAGCGATGATGCGAGAACTTCTCATTGAGGTCTCCATCAGCCCAATCAGGAGTTCCATCAATTAGTGGGCTTCATGCCGCCTTGGTGCGGCCGCTTCGCACGGGACGAACGTGAGCGGCCGGTTTCTCCTGCAGCAACAGCTCCGTAGCCTGCACCCGCGGATGGCTGTGAAACCAGCGCTGCACAATATCATCGTGCAGAAAATTGGCGATTGAGAGCAGGCTCATGCCCTGATGATGGGCCATCCAGCAACGCACCGGCTCGCAGCGCCGAAACCAGGAACGCCGGCGCTTAGGATCGAAGTCGATGGCCTCATAAAATCCGTAGCACCCCAACCATCGCCTGTCTCGCATATTGTGCAAGTTCTGCAGTGCGGCTGACGGATCAACATGCAGCGCCAGAAACGACGAATATGGTGAAATCACTGGTGCGTCGCGATCCAGTTTGCGCGCAGCCAGTTGCGGAACTCCAAAAGCGTAGTACTGATAGTTGCCTGACTCGTCCGTTCTGAAGTACGCGGACTCGGAGATGCCCCAGGGAATCCGTTTTTTGGCGACGTGGGCCCGCTGCGACCGCACCGCTGCCATTGCCGAGCGCTCGAGAAGTGTATTTGGATAAATACGCATCCACAGGGTTGGCATCAGATACTCAAACATCGTCCCTGTCCATGAGAGTAGGACCGCCCGGCCCCGATCCAGGGCGTGGGGCCGGCCGAGTAGGAACCAACTCTCCTGGGGGATATCGTCTTTGGCAATGGCTGTAAACACCGCGATGCGCGATTCTGTCGCCAACAGGTCGTAACATGCGGAATGGACATGCTCAGTTTCAACATCAAAACCGACTGACAGTAGGCGCCTTTTCCTGTCCAGAAGAAATGCAAAATCCGTCTCAGCGGCAAGGGTGCCTGCCTGATCGGCAATGTTGTTCAGATCCTCAATTAGACGTGTCGCATTTGAGCGCGCCGTCGGCAGCAGGGACAGGAGCTGACTGCACAGCATGCGCCGTTCGCTGGAAGAAGCGGTTGAATCTATTGCTGCCTGCAGCCGGACGATCAGCGCATCGATGAAACTCGGCACCCGCTTGAGTGCTGTGGCTTTAGACTGCTGCTGCAGATTGATCATCGGGTCGTCTTCCAGGAAGGCGAACTCGAGAAGCAGCCAGGGAGCGTAGAGCTGTACGGTTCGCCTCACCTGCTTGACCCGTTCTTCGGCCTGTTTTGCAAACCACCGGGCAGGGGCATGTTTCGAACGAGAAGTCCTTTTATCGATGCTTGCGAAAATCGCGGCCGGAATATCCAGGAGATAGGGCAGCCAATCTTGTCTCTTGCGTTCCCTTTTCAAAGTAGAGAACCGCCTGCGCGGCAGAGCGCGGAGATTCGCCAGAAGGGAGAGATGATCCAGAAAACCATCCGCCAATTCAGGCTGCAACAGGGGTCGCTCCAGAAGGTCCAGACATCCCCGCTGGAGGGTCCAAAGCGAAGCTGTCAAGTTGCCGCTGTCGACGGTCGACACGCTGGTGGGTGAAAGCGGCACCAGGGACCGTGTGTCATACCAGTTGAACAGATGGCCGCGATACTTCTGCAACTGCGACACCGTTTCCAGAGTTCGGAGGGTCTGTTGCGTAAATTCGGGAACCGTGAGATAGCCGAACTTGCACGCGACTTGGCGCGCATTGAAAAGGAAACCAAGATTTGTCGGGGAAATGCGGGCGGCGATGTTGGCTGGCTCCTCTTGCACATTGTCGGGAATCAACCAATGGTGCTCTTCGGTGCTGAACTCAGCAAAGTACCGCCAGATGCGGAGTGCTGCAAGGCGAAGGAAGCGTTGATCTTTCTCTGACGCTTGCTTGCGCGGAGAACGAGGCGGTCGGTTTAGCCACAGCGAAACCGGCTTGCTGCACGCCCATAGAATCAGGATCGGTAACGCGGCAGGGAGAGCCTTGCGATGAAGGAACCATACCAGGAAGAATAAGCCCAGCGCGAGCATGGGCGTGCAATCCAGGTAAATGTCAAGCACCGTCCGTTTATAGCCTGCGAGCTCCGCTTGTGCAGCCGTCTCCCACTGCAACAGTCTCCGTCGGGTGAGCGCGCGACGAACCAGGGTTCGGACCACAGCATCGAGAGACAAGAGCGCCTGGTGCGCCAGGAAAGTGAGTGTCAACCAGTTAGTGATATTTGCGTCAAGAAACGCGTCCCAGGCGTCGAGGGCGATGCTGGTTCGCTTTAAGACAGTGGCGCGCACCAGTTCCGCGGCAAACTGAAACCACGCGGGAAAAAACAAGATCGCGACCCCGGCAAGTGTCCAGAGCACTGGCCGCCGCAGGGGCATTACCCAGCCCAGCACCAGCAAAAGGAACGTCGCCGGTTCCACCAGACTGCGCCGCAGGTTGTCAAGAATCTTCCATTGGGAAATGAGCGACAAAGTGTTTGGGACGAGTCGTCCGGACTCATCCGGAACTTGCGGACGCAACCACCCCGCAATCTGCCAGTCGCCCCGCAACCAACGATGTTTACGCCGATTGTAGGCACTGTAATGCGAAGGGTAGTCCTCGATCACCTCAATGTCGCTGACCAGACCGGCACGGGCATACGCACCTTCGATCAGGTCATGACTCAGCAGAGCATTGCGTGGGAAACGACGATCGAGAACTCGGCGCACAGTTTCCACCTCATAGATTCCTTTGCCAACAAAAGTTCCCTCGCCGTATAGATCCTGATACACGTCTGAAATGGCACGTGTGTAAATGTCGAAACCTGTTTCGCCGGAATAAATACTTGCCAGCCTGGAGCGCGATGTACTCTGAATGCTTATGCCGACGCGTGGTTGCAGGATGCCATAGCCTGATACGACCGTGTTGCTGTCTGGATCGACGATTGCCTGATTCAGAGGATGGGCTAAGGCTCCGACCATCCGGTGGGCCGATCCACGGGGCAGTTCGGTGTCCGAATCAAGGGTTATGGCGAAACGCACCCTTGGCAGTATGGAGAAATTCCCAGCTTTGATTGGAAAACTGTCATGCTGACCACACAACAGGTTATTCAGGTCCATTAGCTTGCCGCGCTTGCGTTCCCAGCCCATCCAGAGCTCTTCGCGAGGGTTATAAACACGCCGCCGGTGTAACAAGAGGAAAGACCCCATGCCTGATCCGGCGTACTTCTCGTTAAGCCGAGTGATCAAGTCCGAACAGAGGTCCACCAGGGAGTTATCGTCCCGCGGTTCTTCCGGTGAATCGGGGAGGTCGGTGAGCAATGCAAAATGGAGATTCGGATCTTGGTTTCCCAGGAAGCGCACTTCCAGGTTCTCTGCCAGCTTGTGAACCTGTTTTTCACTGAAGAGGACGGTTGGTATGCACACCAAAGTGACGCACTCGTTGGGGACCCCGTCGGCAAAATCCAATTTGGGAAGAATATCCACAGGGAGGAACACAGTGGCCAGGTAGTTCATGATCTGGACCGCGCTCTGGGACCCCGGCAGCAACACGGCCAGCGTCGAGAGCAAAATCCACCCCAGCGAACTATGTGGATCGGTCACCAGCAGCACCACTCCTGACAGGATAGCGAAGGTGAGGCCTGCGATTCCGGCGAGATAAAGCTCATCGGGGTGGACGCGCAGGAAAGCGTGCAGGCGCTGCGCAAGGGGGTGATGGAACCCCACCTTTTGCTCAAGCGACGCAGTGCCTTCGGCGAGCAGGTAGAAGCCAACATGCGAACGACGCTGCGTCAAGCGGGGGATCTCGTTCGGCTGTTTCTGCGCCTGGCGGGCAAGGGCGATGGCTTCGCGAGCAACTTCAATCTCCGTGCAATCGGAGTGATCGGCGATATTTACAAGCTTCCTCCGGCACAGATCACGACTGTCGAAATCCATCTGGGGATAAGCCCCCGCTGGATCTTGGCGCAAGATGTGATCGAAAAGAATCAACGGCTCGATGACATCCTTCCATCTGGCTTGTCCAACATCTCGAAGACTGCGCACAAGGACTTCGAGACCGAATGATCCGGTCGGATCCTTGAGTAACCGACCGCCTTGGGCTGCAATCTGTTCGAGCAGGATGAGCTTGAGGACGGGTACTAATTCCCAAGGCTCAACCATCTTGAGAACCGTAACCTCCTGAAAAGCTCGAATGTATGCAACGAAGCTTGGTTCCTCAAATTGGTAGGCGGTTGCGTCGAGATAGTCTTCAGCCAGCGCCGCAATTCTGGGAATGACCCTGCCGTCGCGAGCGTGAACGTGAGGAAGCATCCGAGATCGCTTGAAAGTCCCACGAACATCGTCCAATTCCGCCTCAAGCAGGCGGATGTTGTCATGCAGCCAGCGGAAATCATTGGACACAGCCTTCGGAGGCGGAGATTCCAGGTTTGTCACTAAGGGTTTGAGTGTGCGAGACAAGGCCCGGCAACGATTCCAGAAAGGACGCGATGCGCGCCGGCCCGGCAGCCATGCCAGGCTGTGGGCCAATTCTGCGGCGCGAACATTTAAGGCCGGCGCGCCCTGCGCCAGCCGCGAAGGATAGCAGACATGTTCAGCTTC
>Ga0206981_10345_pt1 | contig 12117 bp, 8 predicted proteins | sample Alteio_BWMinCont_17_FD_153312 | JGI IMG/M metagenome (GOLD analysis project Ga0206981, IMG submission 153312) | Enriched cells from forest soil in Barre Woods Harvard Forest LTER site, Petersham, Massachusetts, United States -... | ecosystem: Environmental > Terrestrial > Soil > Temperate forest >... | reverse complement strand
TTGTGCCTGGCATCAAAAATTGGTTTAAAATTAATGTAACCGCTGCCGATTTCTGCTGGCTCTTTTGTGGTTTTGTCCATATCCTTCACATGCCAAAGCGGTATCCGTCTATGATATTTCTTAAATATCTCCACAGGGTCCTGCCCTGCAACAGTTGCCCAGCCAAGGTCAAGTTCGCTCTTTACCAAATCTTTGTCGGTATTCGCCATTATGTAATCATAAGGCAATACCCCGTTTATCGGCACAAACTCAAAGCTGTGGTTGTGAAACGCAAACTGGACTCCAACTTTCCTGCACGCTTCCCCGGCTTTGCCAAACACATCCACCGCAATTTTAACATCGTCCATCGTTTTTGTTGGTATTGCTGCGCACACAAGGTATTCCAAACCACCCTCCGCTGCTTCGTCGGCTAATTGCTGTGCATTGTCCTGCAGGTTAACCGCTTTGGCCATATGCTCGATCATGGGTGCATACTTCTTTATTTGGGCAGAGTCTTTTGCATTAGTGGCTAGTTTCATCAATGTAGGTAAGGTAAAAGGTACTCCCCCCACATGTTCGCTGCGCCAAGCCATTCCCATGTCTTTTACTATACTGGCAAATTCCCTGGGTTTGTAGCCATAGTAAAGCCCTTTTGAGCCGCTGGCACTTTCCAGGTTCTTATAACCAATTGCCGCCAGCTTTTGCAGCGTACCTTTAGTATCTGCCTCCATCAAGGCGCCAACGGTATACAACTGCAGGCCAATAGCTTCGCTGGCTTTAGGCATAATAATACCAGTTGCGCGGCTAAGCGCCGGGTACAGTATGCCTGCTGCGGCAAGCATGCCGGTTTGTTGTAAAAACGTTTTTCTGTTCATATCAATTCTGTTGAGGTTTTTTAATTTACCGAATAACTTACAAAAGCAATCTTTTTACTGTCAGGGCTCCAGGAAGGCGTGTTGATGGTGCCCGCCCCGCCATAAAACACTGGCGTTATATCTTTAACGGTTTTTGTTTTGGGATCCATCAAACGGAGTTTGACATTTTTACCAAACGGATGATTTTGTTTTTCATCGGTAGTAAAGGCTATATAAGCAATCCATTTATTATTTGGCGACGGGTGGGGAAACCAGTTGGCATTTTCATCAAAGGTCATTTGCTCCGGTTGCGAGCCATCGGTGTGCATCCGCCAAATTTGCATACGGCCGCTGCGGTATGAATGGAAATATATATACTTGCCATCAGGAGAGTAATCAGGGCCGTCGTCTAATCCTGGGGTGTCAGTCAGTCTTTTTGGAGTGCCCCCTTCTACTGGTATTGTGTAAACATCCAGGTTGCTAAAGTCTCCTCCACAATATGCTATTGTCTTGCCATCAGGACTCCATCCATGCCAAAAAGAAAGATCCTGAGAGGTTATTATTTTCCTCGGTTGCCCGCCTGCGGCAGGTACGATAGAAACAGAAAATTTAAAATTTTTTTGTGAAGTGTTGCCCTTATCGAAACTGGTTATTGCTATCCATTTTCCATCCGGTGAAAGCCCGTGGTCGTCCATGATTTGATTAATTGACCCTGTGTTAATTTCAGTTAACGCTTTGGTCGCCAGGTCCAGCTTATAAATTTTGCCTCTAAAGTTGACTACAAGGTAATTGTCAGGATGCCAGTTGGGTGCCTCGAAATCGCCTTTAGCGCCTAAAATCGTATCAATTTTTCCTGTTTTGATATCAACCGTCTGGATATAGCTCGTTGTGTCGTGTTTACTTTGTGCGAATGCTGACGCTGAGAAAAGCAAGCATAAAAACATCATGGCTGCTGGTTTTAAAAAAGGCAATTTAGCGCCCTTATTAATATTTTTTTTTCTGTTAAGCTTTGTCATACGGATTTTATTAATTGGTTATTTAATGAAACCTTCCCCAGATCATAGCTGATCCAGGGCGATTACTTTCAATGCTGATTTTAGCTGCTCAAGCGATGCTTCACTTTTGATGGTTATCAGAACCGGCTCATTTGGCAGCACATCGATATAATTGTCTGACAACCAAACATCTTCATCGCCAAAGGTGATCCCAGCCCTTGGCGCCAGGGCAGAGCTCATGATCTTTAACACATACTGATCGCCCTGTTTCGACAGGTCAGTTTGAATAGAAGATTTAGCATACTTTAAATCTTTCGGCCTTTTAAAATAAAGGTCATTTGACGATAGCACGTGGCCCTTATCATTTACCAGTTTCGCCGAAACAAAGTTTTTTTGAGGATCGTAATTTGCCCCTGCCAGCTCATCTTTCGAAATGCTTAATACTATTTCGCTTGAAAGTGCCTTGACCTTACATGTGATCTTTTTACTCCACAAAACTTTGCCGCTGAAATCCATCAGTCTCACATCCAGCAGTGCATCCTCGTCTGTAGTACGATCTGATACCACATAAATATTGATCTTCCCATTTTCCTCATGCGGCGATACCAGTACCGGCTCAAAAAAGTGCTTCGCAAGGTACATGGCGGCTTTTGGCCGGCCGTAATAATCCATCGTCGCCCATGAAATTACCGGCCAGCTATCATTCAGCTGCCAGTACAGGAAACCCATGGAGAATGGCTTGCGCCGCCGCATGGCTTCGGTATAAATTTTCAGGCTCTCACCTTGTACCAGCTGGCTCAAGTAATTGAAGGAGGCAAAATTGGCGGGGTCTTTATATTCGGTTTTGATGATCTTACCTATTACAGCATTACCGTTCACTGAGAAGTTCTTTTGATGCGCATTCATAATGTCCGATGTTGCAGAACGTTCTGCTGGTTCGGTAAAAGCATCTATAGTGGCCAGATCCGGGAAACCCTGAATCCCCGTTTCGCTTACAAAACGATGCTTATAATTTGCCTGATTTTCTATCGGTTCATTGCCCCACCATACATCATAGTTGTGCCTGTCGCCTGAAACGAATTTTGCAGATTGTATTTCAAAATCCGAAGTGGGCGAACTTGAAGTATAAGGTATTTCCGGCGTTATCTTGTTGACGATACCAGGGATGAAATAGCCGAACATCTGCAGGTAATCAGTATAGGTTTTGGGTTTGGCGTTTGATAACATTTTATCAAACATAGCTTTAAAGGCCTTAGGGATCCCACCGCCATCGTTAGGGTCCGTAAAAAAACTGCCTTCGGTACCATTGCTGATCTCGTTATTGCCACTCCATATGGCTATGCATGGGTGGTTTCGCAAACGGCGTACCTGGTAGTCAACTTCTTTTGCAATGCTCTCTTTCAGGAATGCTGGTGGCGTGGCATTGGCGAACATGAAGTCCTGCCAGATCATGATGCCCAACTCGTCGCACATGTCATAAAATTCCTGCGTTTCGTAATATCCTCCACCCCAGAGCCGCATCATATTCATGTGTGCGTCGACCGCGGCTTGCAGAAAATGGCGGTAACGTTTGGCGGTCATCCGTGTAGGAAAATGGTCGAATGGAATAATATTGGCTCCCTTGGCAAACACGGGTATGCCGTTCACAATAAACTCAAACTTGCGCCCCAGCGAATCCCGTTCTTTGTTCAGCACTACCGAGCGCAGGCCTGACCAGGTTGATACCTCATCAGCCGTATGGCCACCGGCTGTCAGCGTCACTTTAAATTGATACAGATCCTGCCTGCCGTAACCGTTGGGATACCATAGTTTGGGGTTGGCAATATCTATCGGGTAGCTGATCTCGTTCATACCGGCGTGCAGGGTAACCGGGTAAGTGAATGATTTTCCCTGCCCGTTTTGCGAATAACTGATTTTCATCACAGCGTTGGCTTTACCGGTTGAAAGCACCCTTATATTTGCATTAATATGGGCTGCCTGTCGGCTAATGTCGGGCTGGGCAATACCCAGATTCACTATCCTCTGGTCTTCCCAGCATTGCAGGTACGCCGGCCGCCAGATCCCGCAGGTGACCATATTGGGTCCCCAATCCCAGCCGCCCTCGTAAGCCGCCTTGCGCACATAGCTTGCCTGCTTGAATTTATCGGTGATCATTTTGGTTAATGCGCTGGTATCTTTGCCTTCATCCTCTTCCGGATGGGCCTTTTCGAGCCGGGCAACCTCTGGCCGGATGCGATGAAAAACAATGGCCAGGGTATTGTTCCCCTGTTTCAGATATGATCTGAGATCCACACGCCATTCGCGGAACATATTATCGGCATGTAATATCAGCTTACCATTCAAAGAAACATCAGCAAGGGTGTTCAGACCTTCGAAAACCAGGTCGATGTGTTTATGCTTAAGCAGGTTCTGGTCGGCTGAGATCGTCCTGCGGTATTCCCATTCCGAATCGGATACCCATTGCACTTTTTTTTCATTGTCACGATAGAAGGGGTCGGGGATCAGCTTTTGGGCCAGCAGATCGGTATGAACCAGGCCCGGCACCACGGCGCTGTGCCACTCTGCAAGTTCAGGTTTTGAACCATTATATTCATGAAACTCCCAACCGCTTTCAATCGGGATCTTTTGGGTTTGTGCAGAGGCCGTAAGCCCAAATAAAAGGCAGGCGGTAACGATGGGTAGTATTTTCTTCATATTCCGGGGTTAATAATTGTAATTGGTTTACAATTTTACCGGATCGGCTGAAATCAGGAGTGCCACTTTGTATAAATAAAAGTGGTACTTGTGTAAAGTCAATAGTCTTGAGTCGAAAGTCCCTGGCCAAAATAAAAAAACCGTTCTTGTTACTTTGAACTTAAGACTTCCGACTGTGGATTAAAAAGGTATTCGGTTGGTGTTTTACCCGTCACTTCCTTAAAGGCACGGTTGAATCCCGTTTTGCTGTTGAAGCCGCTCATATAAGCGATATCCATAATGGTGCGCGCTTCATTGTTTTTGTTTTTCAATTCGGCCTCAACGTGGCGGATGCGGTATTCCTTGATAAAGGTGAAGAAGTTTTTGTTGAAGGCTTTATTAAGTGTTTGTGAAAGCAGCAGCTTTTTGATGCGGGTCAACTCGCCCAATTTTTCGATAGTGAGCTCCGGATCGAGATAGGGTTTATGCTCGTCCATGAATTTTTCAAGTTTCAGCTGATAGCGTTTCAAATCATCAGCCTGGAGCGCCGATTGGGATATCTCCTCTTTTGCGGGGATAAAAACGGGGATGCTTTTTTGCCAGATCCCAAGTACCACCAGTAGGAAGGTCATGATGATAAAACAGTACTCATTGGTAATAATATTAATATCGGCACTGTTATAACTGGTGATTACCCTGCCAAGTACGACTTTTAGCAGGAATTCGACAATCTGCAGCGAAATGATGGCGATCATCCAGTTGATGGTGATATTTCCCGGCGCTCCCGAATAGTTTTCATGGATCAATTTTTGGTGTTTTCGCAGCATATCGATACAAAACCAGAAATAGTAAAATATAAAGCAAATGATCACTATCCCCGTTGTTATATAATATGCAGTGCCTGGTACCGGATATAGGAGAAAAATGGCAAACGGAATAGCTATTATTACTAATGGCAAATAAATATATAATTGCCTTATCCCGAAACCCGTTTCAGTGTCCGTAATATATTTGATATACCAGCCGCAAGTGGCAATTGTGCTCATGCCAAATATGGCGGCGATTGCGGTATAGAGACGATTGCCCGTGATCAATGATACCTCATCAAAGCTGGATTTCACCACGAAAGTACTCAGTATGGCGACGAGCAATTTGTCGCTGGTTTTTAGCGGATATTTGAGAATACCGATCAGCACAATACCTATGATTGCCAGAACAATTCCGATGGATATTAGAAAGTGCATATTTACTTTGGCAATTAAAAATTGTTAACCGCTTAAAAGTATAAAAACGAAACGTTGTACCGAAGATATTCTTTAGACTAAAAATTTCAAACAAAAAAAGAAAGCTTCGACAGATCGAAAATCGAACCAGCTGGTTAGCAGTCTGCAGATCTTAGGAGCGAATTGATTAATGGCTCCAAACGGAAAAAGCCTTTAGGCTTACGAAAAAAGTCTTTTAACTTCTGAAAAGGTAGCGGGGAGAGGCGAAATGTCGAACTTTTACGCTGACGTAAAAATAGTTGCAGATGCGAAGGGCTTGATCGATGATACAGAGGATATTTAATTGATTCTCGCCCACTATAAGAGGAAGATTTCTAAGTACAATATAAAACGATTCCATCACCTTCGGTATCTTTCTGCTCATAGTCATTATTGTTTTACCGGTACTGTCTCTTTTTGTCATTTTAATAGCAGGACCTGTTACCGAACAATATCTGCTTTAATTACCATTTTTTCAGTTTGGGAATTCTTCGCTCATTTTGATATGGATTTTTTATTTCTGCTAATGAAAGTTTGGATATATATTTTAATAATTAATTGATTAATAGATATTTATAATTTAATCTGGGCTGATCCGGAACGCTGGCATCTTTTTCGTTTAATAATATTTATTAGATCGGCCAAATGCCGGTCAAAATTTAAAAATGAATGACATCAATATAAAAATACACCAGTTTATCAAGGATAGATTAGGGGTTGACGAATCGGCAATAGTAAACAACGCTTCATTTTATGATGACCTCGAGGTGGACTCCCTTGATTTTTGCGAGCTTATCGTGGATATTGAAAAGGAATTTAATATAACAATTCCGGATGATATGTATGAAAAGTTTAAAACGGTTGGCTCATTAGTTAATTATGTATCCAAGCTGGTGACCATCAAAATGCCAAAAATACCCGAACTGGAAAGCATTACATAAGTGCCTTATAAAAGTGTTTTTGCTATAAATGCTTGATTTCTAATTAAACTAAACTTACTGGAAGAAGAAAGTAAAACCTGCTTCCTTCATTGATTTTACTCTCAACTCCAATCTGGCCGGCCTGAGCTTCAATAAAGTCTTTTGCAATAGCTAAACCCAACCCGGTTCCGGATATATTGCTTCCTGAATCAGGTACTTTAAAATAGCGTTCAAACACCCTGTGTAAATATGTTTCCTCTATTCCCCTGCCATAATCCTTTACCGAAAATTCAATCATCCTGGATTTATGTTTTTTAACAGACAGCTCAATGGTTGATTTTTGAGAACTATATTTTATAGCGTTCGACAAAAAATTGATCAGTACCCATGTAGTTTTATCCAGATCGGCCCACACTTCGGGTAGTTTTTTTGAACAATTGATCTTTATATCTATTTCTTTTTGTTCCGCTAAAGCTCTGATTGTTTCATAGGTATATTTTATAATGTTTTGAGGGTGGGTGCTTCCAAAACTGAGCAGTAATTTACCGGTTTCTACCTGCCCCATATCCAATAACTCACTTGTAATTTTTAATAAACGATCACTGTCATCATCAATATTTTTAATGAGTTCCTTCTGAAATTCGTTGGTAGTTCCAAAACGTTCATCCTCTAATAACTTCAAGCTCATTTTAAGTGAGCCTATTGGTGTTTTCAATTCGTGCGATATGGTTGCAATAAAATTAGTTTTGGCCTCATCCAGTTGATAAAAACGGGTTATATTTTTAAGTAATATAAAATATCCAATCCTGTTTCTCCTGTTTTTATTAAATAAACCTTCATCAGGGGCATTAATCTCAAATAATTCTCTTGAAAAGTAGGTTTCAGAGCCATCCAAATACAATTTCATATCATCAAAAGGTTCATCTTCTGCTATTAATTTATTCAGAAGATCGTTATCTGCCGCCACTTCGGTGGCAGGGCGGCCAATAATTTCTTCTTTTTTCGCGCCTAATAATTTTACTGCTACAGGATTAGCGAAAATAATTTTACTGTTTTCATCAAAACCTATAATAGCATCAGTTACATTTTTTACTATTGCTTCAATCCTTAATTGTTCAAAACGGATTTTTGCCTGGCTGCTGTTTTCATAATCATAAAGCCTGGCCGCCATCTCATTAAATGATTGGGCAAGATCCCAAAATTCATCTTTTGAAGTAAATTTTAATCTTTTATCGTAGTTTTTATTGGCAATTTCTTTGATCCCTTCAGCAAGTTGTTTCACAGGATTAATGATATACCCTGGAAATTTAATTAAGAAAATGAGGGCTATAACAATACAAAATGTATCTATTACTAAAACAATGATTATTGCATTAGCAGCATCATCATTAGCCGTTTTATTTCTTTGTTTGATAGCTTTCATATTAACCGCCATTATGCCATAAGTAGCTATTTTCATATTAGCCCGCGCTATAGCTTTCTGTAAAGGGTTATCAGATGATTGCCTGAAACGTATGAAATTTGTGTAAAGCGAATCGGCAAATGCTTTTTCACCTGCTTCGGTAATGTTTCCCTCTTCGTCTTTAATGTTTTTTTCAATGAGCTGTTGTTGAATAGTCGGCGGTATATTGGGCAGATCGAGCGCTTCATCTATATTTTTGCTGAATACCAATGAGTCATAATTGTCTTTTAAAATTGCCCTGGCGTCTTTTGAAAGGTGATATAAATAATAAGCCGCCAATCCTGAACTTACTAGTGCCAATAGGAAAAGAAAGCCGATACCTGCACGTAGATTGTTTTTTATAGTCATGATAAAACTTAAATGAAATGACAGCGTTTTTTTTATGAGCTTTGCTAATGGAAAGAATGACAACAGGCAACTAATATGCCATATAAAAAATATGTTTATAGTCTATTGTGAGCAAATGCAGGAATAATCATTTTAATAATTTAATTGAACGCACAATTGCATGGATCATTAGGAAGATCAATATATTTAAAACGCTATAAACTAACTGGCTTAATGGTAAATACAACTTTACAGATTGTGATCTGAAGCCAATTTTAGAAATTCCTTAATTTCTTACTTCGTTTATTTCTCGAGTGTTAAACAGCTGACCTCATCATTCGCATTTTTTCTCATTTTGAAAAAACACCATATCAAAACGGAAGACTTTGTTGTTCCTTCTATTTTGAAAAAATTCGGATAATCAATTAATATTAAGCTAAAGACATAGAAATTTTTAAATCAGGCATTCTTTTGGCTATATGGTTTAAAATACCCCAATAATATGTCATCAACAATATTAATTTTAGAAGATGAGAATAAATTTAGAGGACTGCTGTCAAGAATTATTGAAGTTGAAGGATATAATGTAGTCGAGGCACAATCGGCCAGGGTAGGTTTAAAACTACTGGAAGGTGATGATATACGGGTTGTGATCAGCGATGTTAAATTGCCTGATGCAAATGGTGTTGAGCTGGTAAAACGGATCAAGGAAATGCATTCATATGTTGAAGTAATAAATTTAACCGCATTCGGTTCGATTAAAGACAGTGTAAAAGCGATAAAGAACGGAGCTTTCGATTATATAATGAAAGGGGACGACAATGCCAGGATCATCCCCATTGTAAATAGTGCTGTTGAAAAAGCCAATCTCCAATACCAGGTTTATCAGCTGGCTAATAAAATAAACAAACAATATAATTTTGACGCAATACTTGGTAAATCAAAAGCAATAACAGAATGCGTTGATTTGGCCAGGAAGGTAGCCAAAACTAATACCACTGTTCTGCTATTAGGGGAAACAGGAACAGGCAAGGAAATATTTGCCGAAGCTATTCATAAGGAAAGCGACAGAAGAAATAAACCTTTTATAGCCATAAATTGCAGCTCGTTTTCAAATGAACTTTTGAAAAGCGAACTCTTTGGATATGTGGCAGGGGCTTTTACAGGTGCACAAAAAGATAAAAAGGGTTTATTTGAGGAGGCAGATGGCGGGACGTTGTTCCTGGATGAAATAGGCGAGATGAATCTTGAATTACAGGCAAGACTATTGCGGGTTTTGGAAAATGGCACATTTAACCGGGTTGGCGACTCTAAAATCTCAAGGGTAAATGCCCGTATCATAGCTGCAACTAACAAAGATCTGAAACATGAAGCTGAAAACGGAGGATTCAGGCTTGACCTCTATTACCGGCTCGCTGTATTCACTATTTATCTTCCTCCACTTCGTGATAGAAAGGAAGATATTGAAATCCTTGCCCGGAGTTTTATAAGGGAGTTTTCCAACAAGCTAAATAGGAAAATTAATAAAGTGGATGACTTTTTTTTGAAAGTATTAAATGATTCTCCCTGGAAGGGTAATGTGCGGGAATTACGAAATGTAATTGAAAGAGTGGTAATTATTTCGAATAACGACACCCTTACAACTGATTTGCTACAGTCTGATTTTTATAATGACATTGCCGAAGATACCACCCGGACATTGGACCTGGCCGATATAGAAAGCCGCTATATCCGCAAAGCCCTTCACCAAACCAATGGCAACAAAACCGAAGCTGCCAAATTATTAGGTATAGGTTTGTCTACGCTCTACCGTAAAATCGAAGAGTATCAAATTTAAAAAACATCTCTGTTCTTATCCTGTAATTGTGACTCGCCGGGCTACCCAATTTCATTTTGAAATGATTTTTAGCTGAAATGATAACGTTAATAGAAAATTATCATTTTCCCATTATCAATAATTAAAAATTCACGCCATTTAGGGCATCTCAATTGTAATTTTTATAATATTTTATCTTTTCCTCCTTTAATAGTATGCCGTGTTTTATCCAGTACTTCATTTTGGCAATCCTCCATGTCAGTTTGGGATAATTAGTGTATAAGGCTGCTGTAGTATTTTTCATAATTTGTTGATAATTAAATAATTATGAATTTTAAAATAGATTGGCATTAAGCTGGTATAGAAGGTTTAAAATATGTTGATCAACCTTTTTTTACTATTAACGAATTAATGTTCAATCTCAAAATCATTATCACAGTATGAAAAAACTATTTACATTCACTCTTCTTCTTGGGGCTATTTTTCGGGTATCTGCTAATGCAAATGCTATTGTCAGGGCAAATGCTGATACTGCGAAAAAGGATACCGCTAAAAAAGTCGTCCCAGAGCCGGACCCCCTGGGCTACGCCGACTTTTCATGGGTTAATGGCCAAAACCGTCAAACTTCAAAATTATTGGATAACGCATACTTTACCGGCGACTTTACTTTTGATATGAACTATACGGCATCGAATAGAAATCCTATAGACAATACCGTGACAGGGTCAACTGCATTATCCCGGAACCGGGAAGTCGATGTCTCCTTTGTGGGTATTGGCGGTGATTTTCATTATGCTAATGTACGCGGGCGTATTATGACCCAATTTGGTACACGTTCGACTGTAGTGCCCCGTAACGATTATAGCGGATATAGGGGGCAATATGATTTGCCCGACGCTTACCGTTACTTAAGCGAAGCGTATGGCGGTTATCACTTTAATGCATGGAAAGGTATTAACGTCGATATGGGTATTTTCATGTCGTACATTGGTATGTTCTCTTATAACAACTTTGAAAACTGGAGCTATCAGCCATCTTATACTTCTGATAATACCCCCTGGTTCTTTAATGGTATCCGTGTACAGATGTTCCCTACCCTTAAAACCAAAATCGAAGTTTGGATTATCAACGGATGGCAATCGTATGGGGTGTTTAATAAAATGCCGGGCTTAGGCTTTTCAATAGTAAACAGGCCAAACTCCTCTATTTCGTGGGTGTCTAATAACTATTTCGGCACTGATGTTGCCGGCGCCCCTGGTGTCAAAAGATACCATACCGATAACTCTTTCCAGCATTTGTATTACGATGCTGCAAGTAAAAAAGGATCAGGTATTAAACGTGCGGCATTTACGCTCACGGCTGACTTTGGCGTTCAGAATGGTACCGCTCCAGGTGGGGTCGTCTATTCACCTTTTGGCAAAAACGCATCTAACTTCATCAGTGCAATGGCCTATAACAGGCTTTGGTTTGGTGACGCTATGAAATGGGGATGGACAATAGGCGGCGGATTTATGTCGAATCCTAGTCGGTATTTAGCATTAGTACCGCCGGGATTAGCTACCGATTCATTTTTAGCGGCTTCTACTCCCGGTTCAAAAATGTCCGGGTGGGATGCTTCTACCTGCGTAGACTACAATCCTAATCAATGGTTAACTGTCCGTTTAGAATTGGTACACCGTTTTATGAATGTTCCTTATTTTAATGGCCCGGGTGGTGTTACAGGTCCAACTGGCTATCAATCTAATCCTGCTACTAGTTATAATCCAAACTCTTACATTTCAAACCCACCAACTATCACAAACGCGCAGGGGCAAACGGTAGCTAATCCG
>Ga0206981_10343_pt1 | contig 12135 bp, 9 predicted proteins | sample Alteio_BWMinCont_17_FD_153312 | JGI IMG/M metagenome (GOLD analysis project Ga0206981, IMG submission 153312) | Enriched cells from forest soil in Barre Woods Harvard Forest LTER site, Petersham, Massachusetts, United States -... | ecosystem: Environmental > Terrestrial > Soil > Temperate forest >... | reverse complement strand
CTTCGCTTGCAAGCGGCGCCGAAATCCTGGACGCGCTCAGGAACGGCCATTCGTATTGCGGGCTGGACTCACTCTATCCCGCCGACGGATTCTCGTTTCGTGTCTCAAGCGGCGACGCTTCCGGCGGCCCAGGTGAGAAGCTTCACTGGAGGGGAGCCGCGCGTCTCCAGATTTCCACGCCCTCCGGGGCAAGCTCCCCGTTAATTAAAATTTTTCGCGATGGCCGGGAGATCATCGAGAAGGAAGTTCGTACAATCGATGAATCCATCCCTGGCCCCGGCACTTACCGCACCGAAGTTTTTTTGCGCCAGCCCGGCTTGAGCGGCGGGCGTCGATGGACGCTTTGGGTGTTCACAAATCCGGTTTACCTTACCGCACAATAAGAAGAACCCGATTTGGCATTTTTTGATTCTCGTGTCTGGTCGAGCCGTGCTCCAGTCGGAATCTAAATATCGTCGCGCTTTCTTACGGTATACTCCCCCCAAGGCCAATCCTGGCCGCAATATCTTGTCCGCGGAGACAGTAATGAAAAAAATACGCTGCACCGCCCTGCTAGCCATTCTGCTTGCGATTTCCGCGCACGCCTCGCCGGGAGGCGACATTTCCGGAATCGTCAAGCGCGAAGATGGCGCTCCCTTCCGGGCGGCATTCGTGCGCGCGCAAAATGTAAAAACCAAAATGCTGATGATGGTTTTGACGGACAACCAGGGTCAATACCACACCGATAACCTTCTCGCGGGGACATACGAAGTCTGGGCAACTTCGACAGGGTACAAAAGCGATCCTTCGCGCCGCACCGACGTCATCGTGCAAGATGGTAAAACTTCTGTGGCCGGCTTCACGATGAAGAAGGGCGCGGTACAGTGGAGTCAGCTGACGAAGTATCAAACCGGAATATTGTTGCCGGCGGCGAAGGGGAAAGATGTAGTCCTCCAGGAATGTTTCAATTGCCATGCGATGAGCAAACTCGGCACGATGGGCCGCGACCGCGATGGTTGGCTGGAAGCGATTGAGCACATGCGGCAAGTCGGCGTCGCCGACATAAAACCCGACGTTGCGGACCAGGTATCGGAATACCTGGGCAATGTTTTTGGCCCGGACGCCGACACGCCCGCATCGCCGGCGCTCCTGCCGCAATATGAAAACGTCAAGCAGGAACACGATTACTTTTCCGATGACGCACTGAACATCGTGTACGTCGATTATCAATTGACAGGAGAGCCGAAGGACCGCCCTGGAAGCGGGAAACAGGACAAGAATGGAAACATTTGGGTGGAAATGGGCGGCGGATTATCGAAGCTCGATCCCGCGACAGGCGAGCTCCACACGTGGAGATTGCCGGACCCCACGCGCCCCTTTATTCATGAAATTCTGCCGACCACGGATGGTTCGGTCTGGCTCACCATCGAAAAGCAAAATGCTCTCGCGAGATTTGACACGCGCACGGAAAAATTTGAAGTCTACCGCCAGCCCTACGATGGCCCGCCGCCCGTTGAGATGGAGCCGAACGCCCCTTGGCCTAACCTGCGCTACACCGCCGGGGATCAAACTTCGGACCCGCGCAGGCATACCGCCGTCGCCGACTTGCAGGGAAATATCTGGAGCTCCGGCCGGCCGCTCAGCAAGTTCGATATCGAAACTAAAAAATTCACTTTCTTCCCCGAAATTCCCGACATCTACGGCATCGCAGTGGATCAGGAAGGAAATGTCTGGTTTGCCGAGTTCAATTCCAGGGATCATCACAGCATCGGCAAAGTGGATGTGAAAACCAACAAGATCACGAAATGGACTCCTCCAAGTTCCGACACGAGGCCGCGCCGCCTGAAAATCGATTCGCAAGGCATGGTCTGGTTCGGCGACTATTTTGGCGGAAACCTAACGCGGTTCGATCCCAAAACTCAAACGTTCAGGGAATTCAAGCTTCCTGGACCGATGCCAACGCCGTACGGAATAGCTGTCGATCACAACGACAACCTCTGGTATGCGTCCATGTACACGGATGTAATCGGAAAGCTGAGCCCCAAAACCGGCAAGGTGATTGAGTATCCAACGCCATACGGTGAACGCGGCACCCGGGACATGTTTGAAGATGCTCAAGGCCGAATCTGGTACGGCGCGCAACCCTACGGAAAAGTCGGCTACGTGCGACTGCGCGAGGATTTGGCAAAGACTTTCGCGCAGAAGTAATGGCACGCGAATTTGGAACACTTATTTCGCGCGCTTTGGCGTCATCAGAATTTACCGGTTTTTTTCAGCGCGGCCTCGACCGTTCCGAGTGGCAGCAGCAAAGTGAACGGCACATCATCGCGTTTCAATCACGTCATCTCGGTTTTGTAAAAATCGTTTTCGAAAGGATCATATGGGCGCCCTTGTTGCCGTCGACGACCTGCGTGATGTGCAGGTCGGCTGCAACGCTGGCGAGCATGTAGGCTTCGTCGCGCGTCATGTGTTTTTCCTGCACCAGGAAATCGATCATTTCGCGGACCGCCATCTTGCTCGCCGCAGTGAGGTCTTCGTCGAGTCCCATGGTGATGAACGCGGTGGGCGTTTCGGCGCGCGGCCAGCGCAGGCGCATGTCCTTGCGCACGAAAAACTGGAACGTGCCGACGAGCGACGTTTCCATCGCGGTGATGTCCACTTCCCCGTCGCCTTGTCCCGCGTGGCCGTCGCCCACCTGGAAGAGCGCACCCGGCGCATGAATTGGAATGAACAGCGTGGTGCCCTCGACCAACTCTTTGTTGTCCAGGTTTCCAGCATTCACCCAGGGCGGAGCGCTGCTTATGCGGCCGGCGCTCGCGGGCGGCGCGACTCCCATGCTTCCGAAAAAGGGATGCAGCGGAATCTCGATGCCGGCGCCAAACTGCGCAACCATTCGTTTCTCGTCCAGCGGTATCAATTTCACGCGTTCGTAAGGAAAATCCTCGGGAAGAAAACCGCGTCCGGGCGAGAAAACGTTAAGCGCATACGGAATCGCCAACCGAATTTTCTGGATGCGGACCTCCAGGACGTCGCCCGGCTCGGCGCCTTCGATGTAGACCGGACCCGTCAGCATATGAACGCCCGGGCCGTGATCTTTCACCTGGTCGTAAATCTCGCGCCATGCGGGCTCGACGCGATCGGGCCAAAGTCTCGCGCTCTCAAAACGTTCGCGGCTCGCGGTAATCAGCGTCTGCATTTCCACCGTGTCTCCGGAATTGATCCGCAGTGCGGCGGGCGTCTTTGCATCGTAATAGCCCCAAGTCGCGGTCTTCGGCGAGGGCTTCAATTGGTAGAAGCCGCCGCCCGGCTGCGCGGATTGTTGTGCGCACAAGGGCGCCGCGAAGCATACAAATAGGAAAAACGCCGAACGCTGCAATCGCGTCATGGTTTTCTCTCTCCTCACAAAAGACGCTGTAGAATAGTGCACCGTACAAACCGCCTCGATGAAAAGCTATCGTTAGGGATTGTAGGAGGAACATTAATGAAAATGCATTCCAACACAATTTATATCACGGGCGGCACTTCAGGCATCGGGAAAGGGCTCGCCGAAGCTTTTCATAAGCTGGGAAATCAGGTCATTATCAGCGGCCGCCGCGAAGATCGTTTGCGCAGCGTCTGCGCTGCAAATCCTGGAATGCGGCAATTTGTTGTCGACGTTACAGATCTCGCCTCTGTTAGGAACACCGCCCAAAAGGTCATCGAAGAATTCCCCGCCCTTAATTGCGTCTTCAATAATGCCGGGATGCAAAGAAGGCACGATTTCGCTGCCGGAAAACCCGTCAACGATTCGGCAGTGCTTGCGGAAATTCAAACGAATCTGCTCGGGCTGATTCGCGTGTCCGCTGAATTTCTACCGCATCTGAAAAATCAGCAAGACCCAATCCTCTTAAACGTTTCCTCGGGACTCGCCTTTGCTCCTCTCGCCGTTTTCCCCGTCTATTGCGCCACGAAGGCCGCGGTCCATTCTTTCTCGCTATCCTTGCGGCGCCAGTTGAGAGAATCGAACGTAAAAATCATCGAACTCATTCCCCCCTACGTAGCGACCGAACTCGGCGGGCTTTGCACAGCGCCTGCCGGCGCGATGCAACCCATGCCCCTCGAAACTTTCATCGCTGAGACCATGAAAGAACTCGAGGGCGACGAGGATGAGATTGCGATCGGCGGCTCCAAACATCTGCGGGCCGCTTCGTCCCCGGAGATTGTGCGAAAGATTTTCTCCGGAATGAATCCGTAACTTCCAGGGGGAATGCGTGACCACACGCTATGGTGGCGTCACCATCTTCAATACGGCGATCCGCGTGTTCGTCAGCGTATGGGAGAGAACATCGCGTGGAATGCTCTTGACCAAAGGATTGACAATCCAAGCGAGCAGCAGCGGCACCGTCCTGCTCAACGTGATCGATTCGTTTTGAATGTAGACGCCTCCATCCTTTTCTTCGATTCGCCAGTAACTATTGAGACGCCACATGTACCCGTGATCGTCGCCTTCGGCACGTTCATGTTCGTCCGGCCCTCCAGGATTAGCGACTTCTGCGATGCGTGTGGAGCGAGACGCACTTTGCAACCTCGTCCTCCCGAGATGCGCTTCGATGACAGTGGAATATTCATTCAGAACGACCGTGACAAGCGACTTGTTATAGAACTGAAGAAAAATCTTCGATTCATTTCCATTCCGTTCGACGAGTTCGGCCCTGCGAATTTCAGGTTTATAAATATTCGGTTCATTTTCGTAATCCTGAAGTACGGCATGCGTTTCAGAAAGTGTGGCCTTGGGAATGAAAATCGCTCCCACCCAATGATGGATCAGCCCGCTGGGAATGTGAATCGAGTGATGGTCTTGCTCCGTGTGCAATTCTTCGATATAAACTTGGCCTTGTTTAAGCTGATCGTACGCTTCCGTCCTTTGAGCATCAGGCAGGCGATCCATGACAAGGAATTGATCGACGTGTAAATCATCGTCCATTCGAGCTTCGGTGAGTGCGACATAGCGGTCAAAAGCAGTCGCAGTTTCGGATTTCAATTGGGAAGCGCGAGCCGAGATCCCCAGCAATCCAGGCAAAATCAAGACCAGCAAGGACAACTTTGGCAATTGCGCGATCAAGCGCTGCGCGTACTCGTGTGTCCGTGAGCGCCTCAACGGACGATCACTCCATCTTGAGAGAACTGCTTCACTCTCCGCCACACCCCAATTATGTCATATCAGGCAAAAAGTCCGGCGTTTGACGAGTACCTTTTCCCGACCGTGTTGGTTCAATTTAGCTTAGTATTACTGAAATTCAAATGCCATTGCACCCACAATGTGCGGCGTACATCATGAATAATTCACAAAACACGTCTTGCGAACCTCATCTCCTATGAAACGCCACAGCCAAGTCGCCGCATTCATTCTCGCCGGCGGAATCAGTTCGCGGATGCGCCGGGAAAAAAGCTTGCTGGAATTTGCGGGCGAACCACTCATTGTTCGCACAGCTCGTCTGATCGATCCTCTGATCGCCGAACTTAACGTCATCGGTCCGCCGGAACGATATGCTCCGCTGGGACTAAATGCCATCGGCGATCTGAATCTCGGTAGGTCCGAAGGATTAGAGGCGGTGCAGACGCCGCTAGCCGGAATCGCTACGGCGCTGAACGCAACGAAGATGCCCTGGAATCTTATTCTGGCGTGCGACCTGCCGTATCTCACCGCCAAGTGGCTGGACTGGCTGCTCAAGCGCGCAACCGATTCCAGCTCACAAATTGTAATGCCGCGCACTTCGAGAGGCCCTGAGCCACTCGCGGCCGTCTACCGCAGGGAATGCGCCGCTCCGATCATCGCTGCGATTCAGCGCGGCGTCCGAAAAGTTACCGACGCGATCGCCGAATTTCAAATCGAATACCTATCGGAAAGCGATTGGAGCGAACTCGACCCCGAAGGCCTCGTCCTGAAAAATATGAATGTCCCTTCAGATTACGAAGAAGCCAGAAAATGGTTGGAGACAAGATAAGAAATAGCGACGAGATTTTCTTGCCAACTCCTGGCGGATGGGGAAAGATGGAACACACGCATTCACCTGGCGGCGAGCGAAGATGTACTGACGGGCGCACGCCGAACCGCGTGGAAACTGCGAATTGATAAGAACGTAAAGACGAAACGAAAAAACCATGTGGCGGGGCGCGGCGGAGTAACACATACGAAACGCGGGAAGCGAAGATTATGAGCGCAACAACAGCGCGAAACATGAATGGCAATAAAAGGGAGTTGTCACCAGAACAACGTGAAGCAGTACTCGGGGCATTGAAAGCCCGTTTTGAGACCAATGTGCATCGCCATAAAGAACTTGAATGGGCTAACGTGCGAGCAAAGCTGCAAGTCAGTGCTGAAAAACTGTGGTCACTCAATGAAATGGAAAGAACTGGCGGTGAACCGGACGTTGTTGGTCATGATAAAAAGACAGCCGAATACATTTTTTATGATTGTTCGCCGGAAAGTCCTAACGGCCGAAGAAGTTTTTGCTACGATCATGAAGCGCTGGAGTCAAGGAAAGAACATAAACCGAAAGATAGCGCTGTGGATAGAGCTGCCGCTATGGGCGTTGAACTATTAACGGAAGAGCAGTATCGAGAGTTGCAAACACTTGGAAAGTTTGATACGAAAACGTCGAGCTGGGTAAGAACGCCTTCGGCGATTAGAAAGCTCGGCGGCGCCCTCTTTTGTGACCGCCGCTACGACACCGTGTTTGTGTATCACAACGGTGCGGAATCTTACTATGCCGCTCGAGCGTTCCGCGGCTCGCTAAGGGTCTAAATCTTCCATCTCCGGCACTGTTTGACGGTTCACTCCAATATTTGCTGTTACATCGTGAGAACGGCGCGGAATCGAGCCTTGCCTTCCACGACCCGCTGATATGCCTTCGGAGCCTCGGCCAACGGGTATGTCTCGACAATGGTTTTAACTTTTCCTTGCGCTACGAAATCAAGGGCTTCGTAGAGATATTCGGGGCCGTTTTGCTGGCTGCCAATTATCCGAATGCGCTTCGTGATAAGGTCCATCAGCGAGATCGAGAGCGGCTCCGCGTCGGCTCCCATTGTGATGAGCCGGCCGTCTGGCCGCAGCCCTTGAATGATGTCCACCATCGATTTGGTCGAATTGGAAGTACTGAGGATCACGTCTGCGCCACCCGCTGCGGCAAGGCTCTTGCCGTCGCGGACAATTTCATCCGCGCCGAGGTCGCGGATCATCTTGTCTTTATCGGGGGAGTGCGAAATCGCGATGGTCTCGAAGCCCGCAGCCTTCGCGTATTGCACCGCTAAATGGCCAAGCCCGCCAATCCCGAGCACGGCTACGCGCTCATGCGGCTTGGGATCGGCCCAGCGGAGCCCGCTGTAGACGGTGTAACCGGCGCAGAAGATCGGGGCCGCTTGCTCATAGGAGACTTTGTCTGGAATCAGGTAGGTGGCGTCGGCATTCATGAGCATGTACTCGGCGTGACCACCTTGTACATCGATCCCCGTGCTCTTCAGGTAAGGACAGAACATCCTGCGGCCGCGCTGGCACCATTCGCAGCGCCCGCACGTAGTTTGAATCCATGCGGTGCCCACTCGGTCGCCTATCTTTCGCGTTGTGACGTCGGGAGCCACGGCGATGATCTCGCCGACCGGCTCGTGGCCTAGAATTCGGGGAAATGGCCCTGGAATGTGTCCGAGGGTTTCATGCACATCGGTATAGCAGATGCCGCTCGCGTGCATCTTCACAAGAACTTGGTTGGGTCCGGGTTGAGGCTGGGGCACCTCTTTGATCTGCCACGAACTGCTCACGGCGGGCACGACTGCAGCTTGCATGATGTCTTCCTCCATGCATGATTCGATGCTGGCACCTCCGGATTTGGCGCATAATTGTGTGCCTACGCGAATCTCCTGGCGGATGGTTCGCGGTAGACGGAACGAATGTGCCGGTGGAGCCCCCCATTGGAACCACGCGAAAAACGCCCATCTCGTCAATGATTGATTTGGCGGCAATATGCGGATTTTCCGGGACTAATCCCACTTTATCTTTTGAGTTGGGGTTAAACGTGATACAAGACCAGGCGGATTTGTCCTGAGTGGCCTGAGTAGAACGCAGCACTCTGTATTCGCGCGCGCCAGATCATCCGTCAGCGGCGACCCAGCCCAGGCTATCATTCTGAAATGTGAATGCAATGCCTAACTCAGACACCAAGACCCCTCGTCGGAGGAGCTTCCTTCGATCCTTTATTCGATGGCTCTTCATCGGCGCAGTGCTTCTTTGGTCGCTTGCCGCGCTGCTCCTTGTGGCCACCCGGTGGCTCGACCCACCGACAACCGCCGTGCATATCGAGCGCCGATTGCAGGCCTGGATTCACCACGCGGCGTATCGCGAGCGCTACAAATTCATTCCGCTCAGCCAAATCTCGGCCGATCTTCAGCACGCCGTAATTGCCGCGGAGGACACGCACTACTACCAGCACCATGGATTCGATTGGCACCAGATCCAAATCGCTGCGGAAGACGATTTGGAAGGCGATCGCACTCGCGGAGCTTCCACCATTACGCAGCAACTCGTAAAAAACCTATTCTTCGGAACGAGCCGCTCGATCGTCCGCAAGGGCGCAGAGGCCACGCTGGTCCCGGTCGCCGAATTCGCCCTGGGAAAACAGCGCATTCTGGAGATATACCTCAACGTCGTCGAATGGGGCCCAGGTATCTACGGTGCAGAGCCGGCGTGTCGTTATTACGACCAAACCGCAGCCCGGAATATCGACCGGCAACAGGCGGCACGGCTCGCTGCAATTCTGCCGGCTCCCCTGAAACGAAGGCCCGAGCGCATGAATAATTACAGCGCGATTATCCTTACGCGGATGAGACAAATGGGTTGGTAACGGTTATTGACATTTTACCCACGCGCCGGCTTTATTATTCTCGCGCTGGGTTAACTGAATTCACGCGGAAACGTGTCGATCACCCAGTTGTCGTCAGGGTCCCACGAAAAACTCCTGATCAAAACAAAAGCTATGGAATGAGTGAAATTGGTAGGGAGCGAACGGTTTGCCTGTCCCGTCAAGCAGCATTCGGAAATGGTCGGCGGTTATGAACGGGAGCATCGCGCACTTCCAGACAGCAACCAACCGCCAATGTACCAGCTCTGGCGCCAGGACGCACCCGGATCTCGTTGCCACGGACGGTTGTGATTCTCTATTTTTCCTCCTACGTTTAGCGCTTGCGTTTCACCTTCAAATACCCCGGAAATACGCTGAATACCAAGCCCCGCGACGCAGAACTGCTGCTGGAGGCAAATCAGGAGCCGCGGGGGTGCTTGTCCACTTCCCCATTTGAACATCGTTTGGGCCAACTACCGATTACGCGACTTTTTTGATCAAATCTAAATTAGCGGGGGGCTAGCTCTACACTTGCTTCCAAGCTGCCTTTCTCAAAAATTGAGATTTCCTGCACACGCGTTCAGCTAATTTTCAGCTAGCTTGTGTAACTTGTCCGCAGTGCGTCGGAGTGTAATAGGGTGTCTCGCTCGCAATCACGCTGAATAAAGTCCGTTCATCGGAATGCCGACGCAGGATCAAAACTAAGGAGAGGCCATGACCTGGACAATGTCCTGTTGGGTGCGGTGTGTCGGTGTGTCGGTAGCGTGTCTAGTTTTGGGGCTGTTGATTCTGGTGGCGTCGCCGGTAAATGCGCAGGTCGTCGGCGCAACTTTGTCGGGAACAGTTACGGATCCATCGGGCGGAGTCGTTGCTGGGGCAACCGTCTCGGTCAAGAACACCGCGACGGGAGCAGGTCGAGATGTGATGACGGACTCTGCCGGATTGTACACGGTTCCGAATTTGCTGCCAGGCCCTTACCAAGTGACCGTAGGCGCGTCTGGTTTTTCAACTTCCGTGCAGTCGAATCTGACACTCGCTGTCGGTCAGCAGCAGCAACTGAATTTCGCTCTGCAGGTCGGTTCGACCTCCAGTACCGTGCAGGTAACGGAAGCTGCGCCGCAAATCGATTTGACTTCCTCAGCGTTGACCGGTCAAGTCGAATCCGAAACAGTCCGCGAGCTTCCGCTGAACGGCCGCGACTGGACCTCACTTGCCACGCTGCAGCCCGGCGTAAAGAAGATTGAAACCCAAGTGGACTACAGCACTTCCGGCCGTGGGAATCGCGGTTTTGGATCAGAACTTACGATTTCAGGGCAAAGGTCCACCTTCAACAACTACCGAATCGACGGAATTAGCGTCGTCGATTACGCCAACGCGGCGCCGGGAAATGTCATTGGGGTCGTCCTCGGCGTGGATGCAATCCAGGAATTCTCGGTTTTGACGGGTGGGTTTCCGGCCGAATACGGTCGTGCAACTGGCGGCGTCGTGAACGCAATCAGCAAGTCGGGTACGAACCAGTTTCACGGCGATGTGTACGAATTCATGAGAAACAGGATCCTCGACGCGAATAACTACTTCACTAAGACCTCGACCGATCCGGTGACAGGCCAACCCGAGGGGAGGCCACCGTTCATACGGAATCAGTTTGGCGGTTCCGCGGGCGGACCCATCGTTAGGGACAGAACGTTTATCTTCGGAGACTACGAGGGGCTGCGACAGTCGAAGGGCATCCCCACCGTGGTCAACGTTCCCTCCGATGCCGCTCGTGGAGGCACGCTCCAGTACGATCCTACAGTCCCTCTTCCCGTTGGATGTACGCCGGTAATCCCCGCGACCAACCCTCCAACCTGTACGGTGACTCTGAACCCTTACAGCAAGGCGCTGTTAGCGCTTTACCCGCATGCTAACGCGGCGGTAAGCGGGAATAACGGCGTATTCATTAACAGTGGTGTGCAGCGAGTTCCGGAAAACTTCTACACGGCTCGTGTGGATCACAAGCTGGGCCCCAATGACAGTCTATTTGGCACGTATTTGTTTGACGATACCGATTATGAACAGCCTGATCAGATGAACGGTGTGGTGACAAATTCCCATACCACCCGAACGACAGTGGCGATCGAGGAGAACCACACGTTTGGCTCCAGCTTCGTGAACGTCGCTCGCGTCGGCTACAACCGCGACCATGTTGTTAACCAATTCACTCCGACAGCGATGAATCCGGCTGCCGGTGACCTAGCCCTGGGCGCCATACAGGGTCAATACGCGCCTCGTATTTCGCCGCACGGCGGCATCAGTGACTTCTTCGGCGGCATCAATTCCGGTTCTCACTATCTGCACACTTGGAATTCGTACCAGTATGGGGACGACGCTTTTTGGACTCATGGCGCCCACACGGTCAAGTTCGGAGCCAATGTGGAGCGAATGCTCTACAACCAGCACACATATCAAAACCCAGGGGGCCACTATACGTTCCAGGATCTCGCTCACTTCCTGGAGGGTATCCCCAAAGCTCTAGAGGCCGAACTCACGATCGTTGACCAGCCTCGCGAACTTCGGCAGACCCTTTTTGGTACCTATGCGCAAGACGACTGGAGGATGATGTCCAACCTGACCCTAAACATCGGGTTGCGTTATGAGATGGCGACCGTGTTGAACGATGCGCAAGGCCGTATCACCAATCTCGTGAACATCACTGACACTGCTCCCGTGTGCGGATCTCAGTTCAGTGTGCCCAACATACCGCCCGCGCCAGGGTCCTCCTGCAGTGGTGTAGGACCATATTACTCAAACCCGACGCTGCGCAACTTTGAGCCTCGGATCGGATTTGTGTGGGATCCGTTCAAAAACGGAAAAACCTCGGTACGGGGCAGCTTTGGAATTTACGACGTTCTACCACTCCCTGGTTACTTCTTGTTGCAGCAGAATCAAGCCGCGCCGTACCTGGTATTCAAGGTAATCCACGGAGAATCCAGCTTCACGACACAGCCAGGTTTTAGCTCCCCGTTTGCCGCAGGAGAAGGCGGGGTGCAACTGGCCAATTCCAGCGCCAGCAACCTCAGCGCCTCGACAACCGAGACTCACCCGCACCGTAGTTATGTGACACAGTGGAATCTAACGATCCAGCGCCAGCTAAGCTCCGACCTCTCGCTCAGCGTAGGTTATGTGGGGTCCAAAGGAACCCATTTGCTGATGCGCGGCGACGACGGGAACATGACTATCCCAACGTTCGTCCCCGGTGTCGGCTATGAGTTCCCGTGTGGATACGTGAACGCAAGCGACGCATCGT
>Ga0206981_10340_pt1 | contig 12175 bp, 5 predicted proteins | sample Alteio_BWMinCont_17_FD_153312 | JGI IMG/M metagenome (GOLD analysis project Ga0206981, IMG submission 153312) | Enriched cells from forest soil in Barre Woods Harvard Forest LTER site, Petersham, Massachusetts, United States -... | ecosystem: Environmental > Terrestrial > Soil > Temperate forest >... | reverse complement strand
AAGACCCCGTGTTCGGCCAGACGGGGAATGATCACGTTGCGGTAGCACTCTGCCTGGCGCTCAAGCTGGGGCAGCAATTTTTCGCGAACCTGCTGCAAGAGCGCACGCTCAGCTTCGCTGGCTCCATGGCGCAGCACAGCCAGGCGCTTCATGAAGAACTCATCGAGGTTCGATGTAAAGATGGCGAGGAACTTGGCTCTTTCGAGCAGCGGTGTACGTTCGTCGAGAGCCTCGGCCAGCACGCGCTCATTGAAGTCGAGCCAGCTCAGGTCCCTGTCGATCCAAATCCCGGGCAGGGAAGGTGATAAAGCCGCGTTGAGAACGCCGTGATCGCCAATCGATGCTAAGACAGTTGTGGCCATAAGGTTTTTCCCCGATGCCTGCTTCCGCAGCTTCCTGTGACGCTAAAGATTTTACGGTCCACGTATGGGCAGGAATGTGAATAAGTGGTTTCAATGAAGAATTCATTTGCCAGCACCGCCGGAAGATTGCCGACATTACTTCTCCGTCTGGCCGTTCTTCAAAGAGAGCTGCAGGGGCGCATCCCCGAGCTACTTACGGCAGTGCCAGACAGATCAGACTGGAGTGGCCATGGATCTCAGCGCGCCAAAGCAACTACCTGTTTGAGCGAATCGCCGAGCCAGTTCTCCATTTTTAAGACCCATCATTCTGCTCCTCGTTTCTCTGCAGTACATGCAACGAACTCTGCTCCAAGGCGAGCAGAATGCGATCAACGCACTCCTCCGCGCTGTGGGCGACGGTGTGGAGGCGAACTTCGGGTGACATCGGAGATTGGTACTCGCTGTCGATACCCGTAAAATTCACCAATTCTCCACGTCGTGCCTTGGCGTAAAGTCCCTTTGGATCACGTCGCTCGCATTCATCGAGCGGAGTGTCGACGAAGATCTCCAAGAATTCTCCAGCTTCGAAGTGCGACCGGGCAGTTTCTCGTTCGGCCCGATACGGGCTAATGAACGCGACGATCACCACGAGCCCTGCGTCCACAAGCAACCGGGAGACTTCCGTTACGCGCCGAATGTTCTCAACACGATCGGCCTGGGAGAATCCAAGGTCTCTGTTCAGACCGTGGCGAACGTTGTCGCCATCGAGCACATAAGTGTGCCTTCCCGCTGCGAACATGCGCTTTTCAAGGAGGTTTGCGATGGTTGATTTTCCAGATCCGGGAAGCCCCGTGAGCCAAAGGCAGACGGGCTTCTGCAGCTTTTGCCTGGCGCGAGCGCTTTTGTTGATTTCGGACGCCTGCCAATGGGTATTCGCGGCCCGGCGCAGAGCGAAATCAATCATCCCTGCGCCGACAGTCTGGTTCTCAAGCCGATCCACCAGAATGAAACTGCCGAGGCGCCTACATCGGTTGTACGCTTCAAAGGGTACAGGTCGGTCAAGCGAGAGGTTGACGACGCCAATGTCGTTCAATCCGAAAGATCGCGTTGCCAGACGTGTTCCGAGTCTAACGTCAACCTGGTACTTGATCGCGGTTATCGTCGCTACCGCCTGGCACGTATGAAGATTGAATATATAGGACCGCCCTGCAAACAGGTGATGTGGCGAGAGGCACAACAACGTTGCTTCGAATTGGTCACTTAACTGTGCGGGATCGGACGCTGATGCAATTACATTTCCGCGAGTTACGTCGATCTTTTCCTCGAGGCAGATGGTGATGGAATCTCCGGCCAGGGCCGTCAGCCGCTCCTCCTTCCACGTAACAATGGATCGAACTTTGCTCTCCGTTCCGCCCGGCACGATTCGTACGCGATCACCGACCTTCACTTGCCCGCTGGCGACGCGCCCGCAATAGCCGCGGAAATCCTGGCTCGGCCGATTCACCCATTGCACAGGCATACGAAACCCCAGCTCCGCTGCGCTGCAATTCACGTCAATCTCCTCCAGACATGTGAGGAGGCTTGGACCCGTGTACCAGGGCGCGGCGGAACTGCGCTCGGTGATGTTGTCGCCATGCAGGGCCGAAACCGGAATTGCCTGAAACGACCCGAATCCAAGCCCGCTCACTCCTTGCCGGAATTCCCGAGTTATTTCGCCGAAGACAGTTTCATCCCAGTTCACGAGGTCCATCTTGTTCACTGCCATCACCAGATGCCGGATGCCGAGCATGGCGACGATCCTTGCGTGGCGATAGGATTGGCTTTGTAGTCCCTTGCTTGCATCTGCCACCAGGACTGCCAGGTCGGAAGTCGAAGCTCCGGTGGCCATATTGCGCGTGTACTGTTCGTGCCCGGGTGTATCTGCCACGACAAACCGACGCCGCTGCGTGGTGAAGAAACGGTAAGCAACGTCGATGGTGATGCCCTGTTCGCGTTCTGCCTGTAGGCCGTCGACAAGCAGCGCCAGATCCATCGCCTCGCCCTGTGTTCCGTAGCGGGTGGAGTCCTTGGCCAGGGCCGAAAGCTGGTCCTCGAATATCTGCTTTGATTCCCACAGCAGCCGCCCGATCAGAGTCGACTTGCCATCGTCGACGCTGCCGCAGGTAATGAAATGCAGAGCATCCCGCATCAGAAGTAGCCCTCTTGCTTCTTCCGCTCCATGGAAGCAACCTGATCGAAATCTATCAATCGACCCTGACGCTCCGAATTTTTGGCGGTTTGTACCTCACGGGCAATCTCGCTCACCGTGCTTGCCGTACTCTCCATCGCGGCGGTCAGCGGATAACAGCCGAGGGTCCTGAACCGGACGACTCGCATCTCGGGTGTTTCACCCGGATTGAGCGGAAATCTGTCGTCGTCGACCATGATCCATTGTCCCGAACGCCTGACCACCGGCCGGGCCGCGGCAAAGTACAACTGCACGATCGGGATATTCTCCTCGGCGAGATATTGCCAGACATCGGCCTCGGTCCAGTTGGAAAGCGGAAACACCCGAATTGTTTCTCCAGGATGGATTCGGGCGTTATAAAGATTCCATAACTCCGGTCTTTGTATCTTTGGATCCCATCTATGCCCGGCCGAGCGAAAGGAAAATATCCTCTCCTTGGCGCGTGACTTTTCCTCATCGCGCCTCGCACCGGCGAGAATGATGTCAAAGCCCCATGCGTCGAGAGCCTGTCTCAACGCCTCGGTTTTCATCATTGTGGTGTAACGCTCGGAGTCATACGTGAACGGGTTCACACCCTGGGCAAGCCGCTGTTGATTGGTGTGCACAAGTAGCTTTATCCCAGTTTCGGCAGAGATCCGGTCGCGGAACGAGATCATCTCGCGGAATTTCCATGTTGTATCGATGTGAAGAAGTGGGAGTGGAGGCACCGCCGGCCAGAATGCCTTTCGCGCCAGGTGCAGCATGACAGAGGAGTCCTTGCCGATCGAATACATCATCACCGGCTTGTCCGATAGGGCTACCGCTTCGCGGATTATTTCGATGGACTCCGCTTCAAGGCTGGCGAGATAGCCATTCATGGGAATTGATCCTATAAATATCCGGGAAAAGTCGTAGCCCTCGGGGACCGCCTCTTCCAACGACCCAGCGGCAGGGCCATCAGCCCCACCGCTTGATCTCATCATCGATTGCGGTTTTTCGTTATGGACACGCCACCTGCCGCCTTCGCATCAGCCCTTGAGGGAAAGACCCCCGAGAGCCGGATCCGAGAAGCTGTCCCTTCCGGTTTCGACGTGACCCGCAAGCCGATATTTGAAAGTTGGGTCTTCGGCAACCGTGACGATAAGGTCGTACCAGTTAAAGAACTTATCCAGCGATAACTCGTCTTCGAACGTCTCGTGAGGATGGAGAAGCCGCGTGCTCACGTTGCCTGAATAGGCATTGAGTAGGCTAACTTCAATGTGAGTAGCGGCGACATTGGTGATTTTCAACCTGATTGAGCCGCGAACTTCACATTCATAGCTGGAGCGAACGTCGAGGACTGCGGCGCTGCGGCCGATGGTGCCATTGAAATAACGTACGAAGCCATTGGGTCCGTAAACCGACAAATCATAGGATGACCCAACGTTCCACGTGTCAGCAAGTTTTTTGCCAGGTTCCACCGTGTAATTGCGCACCGGATCCGCAGCGTTGCCGGAGCGTACCTGAAAGACCACGGTCGCGCGGCCGGTATTCAAGAAGGTCAGCACTACAGTCGAAGCACCGACTGACGCGTGAACATCCAACTCATAGGGCAAGGCGCGCGCGGGGCGGATACCTTTTTCCTGCTTCGGTACGCCGATGATCACGCCATCCTGAGTGGGAATGAAGGTTGTGGTGTCCCCGCCTGCGAGCTCGTTCACCGGCGGTAGAAAGCCATCGGTGCTCGGCAGGCCGGTCGAGACGTGGTTCGGGTCCCTAAAGTTGAACACCGACGTCAGGTCACCTGCCACCGCACGCCGCCACGGAGAGATATTGCGCTCGTGTACTCCAAAACGCTCCTCGATGAACTGGATCACCGAAGTAGCATCGAAGACCTGAGAATTGACGTAGCCTCCCTTGCTCCAGGGCGAGATCGCAAGGAAACTCACCCGAGTGCCGAGGCCGATCGGGCCGCTCGGGGTCGACGTTGTGACGATTTCGTTTTCGATGCTGACGGTCGAGGCCCCACCAGCGGGTGTTTGCGGCGGCGTGGGCGGCACCAGGTGGTCGAAGCTTCCGTCGGCCTCGTCGTAGTTGATGATGAAGACGGTCTTGCTGAACACCTCGGGGTTGGAGACCAGTATGTCGAAGATCTGCGAGATGTACCACGCGCCGTAGTCGATCGGCCAATCAGCGTGTTCAGTGTAGCCGGCTGGTCCCACGATCCAGGAGACCTGCGGCAGTTTACCGCCCTGCACGTCGCTTCGAAACTGTGCGAACAGCTGCTCCTGCCAGGCAAGCCAGGCAGAGCTCGGCGCTCCAGAGCTCGGGATAGTGTTGATGATTCCCGTACCTGTACAGGCGTTGTCGAATAGCGGCGTCCCCGGTGCGGAAGACTCATATTGTTTGAAGTAGAGCAACGAATTGTCGGTGAAGTTGCCAGCGAAGGAATTGCCGGTCCCGTCTCCGAAATCCGGCGCGAAGGGCACCCCGGCTATGTCCTGGTAGATCTTCCAGCTGACGCCGGCCGCCTGCAGCACCTCGGGGAACGTCTCCCAGACGAAGTACGCGTTGTTGGGGCTAAGGCCGTTGGCAGTGACCGGCCCGGCGCCGAGGCCGTCGGTGCCGCCGCTGCCCAGGTAGTTCACGTTGCCGACGCAGCCCGTCCACAGGTAGCAGCGATTCGGGTTGGTCGGGCCCATGATCGAGCAGTAGTAGGCATCGCCGATCGTGAAGGCATCCGCGAGAGCGTAGTGGTAGGGAATGTCGGCGCGCGTCATGTACGACATGGCAATGGGACCCTTAGTGGCCGGCCAGCTGTCATACTGACCCTGGTTCCAGCCAGCATGAGTGCCCGCCCAACTATGATCCGTTCCCGGCAGATAGGTGAGACCTAAGGTCGTCAGACCAGGGCTGACGCTTTCGGGATCCACGCGAAACGGCGGGATTACAGGCACCCCGTCCGATGGGCCACCCAGGTTGCCGGAGTTCGGCGGTACTCCGAATCCAGCAGCTACATTCGCGGCGCCGGCCGGCTGCAGGAAAACTGGGACCTGGGTACTGCCCGTGCCGCTCTGGAGCGGGAGATTGATCTTGACCGCGCGCGGATCGGAGTAGCCGCGGACACCGCGAAGAGTGCCGAACTGATGGTCGAACGGACGGTTCTCTTGCATCAGAATAACGATGTGTTCAACATCACGAATCGTGCCTGTACGGTTGTTGGCCGGAATCGCCAGCGCCTTCGCGATGTTCGTGTTTAGCGCACCCGTTAAAGTGGTCAGGCCCAGTAACTGCAGGAATTCACGCCGGTTGGAAACGAAGGTCTTCTTGGAATTGCTCATGAAAGTGACTCCTTATTTCTGAATAGGGTGGGGGATCGGAATTGTGGAGTTCGAGATTGTGGAGTTCGGAAATCGGCGTTTCGAGCTACCGCTGGCCGACGGACACAGCGGACACAAATCAGACACGGGCAACCTTACGCGCAGGCTTATGACGCCATGATGAACCGGCGATGAAACTTGTTTGACTGTGCGACAAATATCCAGGCTGGGTCGATATTATGGTCGAGTACCATGCAAAGCCCCTCCGTGTCCTCGCCGATTGAGCTCGAGGTGGGCCGCATCCGCGAGCTCAGCAAAGCCCGCCAGCAATCCGAAGCGCTCGCCGCGGCCGAAGGTCTGGCGACTGCAGTGCCCCGGAATCGCGACGTCCTGTACCTGATCGCCGCGAACCAGCGATGCCTGAACCGGATCTCCGAGGCGCTTGCAACCTTGCAACGCCTGGAGCTAGAACATCCACGGTTCAGCCTCTTGTATCAAGAACGCGGTCATTGCTACGCGACCCTGAGGGACGCGCCGCGCGCGATCGATGCCTTCCTGCGAGCCGTGAGCATCAACCCGGCGCTCACCACGAGCTGGAGGATGCTCGAACGCCTGTATCGCATGACGGGCCAGGTAGAGAATGCGGCAACGGCCGCCGAGCAGGTCTCTACACTCAACCACCTGCCGCCCGATATCGTGCGGGCCGGGAGCCTGTTCTCGGACGGCGAATCGTTCGCTGCAGAGAACATCCTCCGAGCATTTCTGCTCAAGGCCGACAACCATGTCGAGGCCATGCGGCTCCTGGCCAGAATCGAGCACCAGCGCGACGTGCTCGATGAAGCGGAAAGGCTGCTCGAGGCCGCTCTGCAGCTCGCACCGAACTACCGCGCTGCTCGTTTGGATTACGTCCGTGTATTAATTGACCGGCAGAAATATCTGCAGGCACGTGAAGAGATCGACACCCTGCTGAGGCTCGAACCCGCCAACAGTGATCATCTTTCACTTTACGCAGCTGCGTGCGTCGGCCTCGGAGAACATGAGTCGGCGATCGCGGTGTATCGCCAGCAGCTCACCGGGGCGCCGTCCTCCGAGCTACACGTGTCGCTCGGCCACTGCCTTAAGGCCGTCGGGCGGCCGAAGGAGGCCACCGATTCCTACCGTGCGGCGGCGGCAGCCAGACCGAGCTTCGGCGATGCCTACTGGAGCCTCGCCAATCTCAAGACCTATCGCTTTTCGCCTGAGGAGATCGCACACATGCGCGCAGAGGAAGCCGCACCCGGCGCTTCCCCCGTCGATCGATACCATCTGTGCTTCGCCCTCGGCAAGGCATTCGAGGACCGGAAGGAATACGCTGAATCCTGGCAATTCTACGAGCGCGGCAACGCACTCAAGCGCGCCGAAAGCCGCTATCATCCGGACATTACCGAAACTAATACGCGCAAGCAGATCGAGGTGTGCACGGCACAGTTCTTCGCCGCGTGCGCGAGTGTCGGCGTAGCTGACCCTGATCCGATTTTCATTGTTGGACTGCCACGATCCGGATCAACGCTCATCGAGCAGATACTCGCCTCCCATTCGCAGGTCGAGGGCACGCAGGAACTCGCCGACGTCCAACGGATCGTCCTCGGGTTGCAGGGGCACCAATCGGATCTCGACGATCCGCGCTATCCAGGCGTGCTGGCTGAACTTGCGCCAGAGGATTTCCGCAGACTAGGCGAGCGCTACATGACCGATACGCGCGCTTACCGCAAGCATAAGCCGTTCTTCATCGACAAGATACCCAACAACTTCCGCCACATCGGGCTCATTCACCTGATGATGCCCAACGCCAGAATCATCGACGTGCGCCGCGAGCCGATGGCCTGCTGCTTTAGCAATCTGAAACAGTTGTTTGCCAGGGGACAAGAGTTCACCTACAGCATCGAGGACATCGCTCGCTACTACCGGACTTATCTCGAGTTGATGCAACACTGGGACGCGGTGCTTCCCGGACGGGTACTGCGAGTCTGGTACGAAGACGTCGTCGAGGACCTCGAGGGAAACGTGCAGCGCATCCTGGAATTCTGCGGCTTGGAATTCGAACCAGCCTGCGTCGAGTTCTACCGGACAGAACGCAGTGTCCGCACGGCAAGCTCAGAGCAGGTCCGCCAGCCGATTTTCCGCGAGGGGCTCGTCCAGTGGAAGAACTACGAGCTCTGGCTCGGCCCGCTCAAGAACGGTTTGGGCGATGCACTGAGTCGCTACCGTGAATAGTTCCTCGGTGGCAGAATAGGCGTCGGTGGCAATGAATCATTACGCTGACGGGGAAGCTTAATCATGAATCCTTCACATCGGCTGATCAGAAGCTGGCAGGCACCCCGCCCAATGCCGGAAATTCGCCTGTATACCAGTACCAGCAATTTTGTTCCTCATCTATTTCGTTAAGACTTCCGACCTCAAACTGAACACCTGAAGGAGCGGCTCCCGACCATCCCGCCCGACGCATCCCTCTTTGCAAAGGCAGTGTGCTTTGTTAGGCTTAACGGGCTCAATGGAGTCGGTAAAGATGCTCAATAGATCGTTCGACTTCGCTGCCTCAGTCCTCACCCTTTTCACTGCTTTTACGATGTCGCTCTTGGCGCAGGAGTCCGCGGGCCCCGTACCTCGGACTACCGCCATCGACCAGCGCGTCGATGCCATGCTCGCCAAAATGACCCTTGAGCAGAAACTCGAGCTCATCGGGGGCGAGGAAGACATGTTCATTCGCGCCGTACCCGCTGCCGGCTTTCCCCGACTCAAAATGTCCGACGGTCCTGATGGCGTTCGCACCTGGGGACCGGACACTGCCTATGCCGGCGGTATCGCGCTCGCGGCAACCTGGGACCCCGACCTGGCTCAACGCATGGGTGCTTCGATCGCGCAGGACGCGCGCGCGCGCGGTGTGCACTTCATTCTCGGCCCGGGCGTGAACATCTATCGCGCGCCCCAGAACGGCCGCAACTTCGAGTACTTCGGCGAAGATCCTTTCCTCGCCGCACACACCGCTATCCCATATATCGAAGGCGTGCAGAGCCAGGGTGTCATCGCCACCGTCAAGCACTACGCCGCCAACAATCAGGAGTTCGACCGGCACAACGTCAGCTCCGACGTTGACGAGCGGGCCCTGCGCGAGATCTATGCGCCCGCGTTTGAAGCGGCGGTGAAGGTCGCGAATGTGGGCTCGGTGATGAACTCCTATAACCTGCTCAACGGCATCCATGCCACGCAGAACTGCCACCTCAACAATGACATCCTCAAGAAGGAGTGGGGCTTCGACGGCATCCTCATGTCCGACTGGGATGCCACCTATGACGCCGTCGGCGCGGCCAACTGCGGCCTCGATCTCGAGATGCCCAGCGGTAAATTCATGAACCCCACAAACCTGCTGCCGGCAATCAAGAGCGGCAAGGTGACCGAGGCCACGATCGACGATAAGGTTCGCCGCATCTTCCGCACCGCCATCCGCTTCGGATTTCTTGACCGCGACCAGACAGACCTGAGTATCCCCGAAGATTCGCAGACTGGCCGTCTGGTTGCACTCGACGAAGCCCGAGAGGCCATTGTTCTTCTCAAGAATGAGGGCAATCTGCTTCCGCTCAATACCGAAAAAGTCCACACCATCGCCGTCTTCGGAACTGACGCATGGCCGGCGGTGCCCGGCGGCGGCGGCAGCTCAACGGTCACGGCCTTCGCTCCCGTGAGCATCATGACCGGGATGTCGAGTTATCTCGGCGACAAAGTGAAGGTTCTCTACGCGGGCGGCCTGCCTACGACAGAAGACCTTTTCATGAATACCGAATTCTATGAGAAGCCCGGCGCACCCCATGCCAACGGATGGGAAAGCAAGTCCGTCAAAATCGAAACCTTCAACAACCCGAACTTCACAGGCACCCCGCAAGTGACCTTCGCGCCGCGCATCGCCTCCTACAAGTCCGAGGAGTGGACGCCGAAAGCTCCGCACCCACAGAGCACTCGCATAACCGCGCAATATATGCCGAAGAAAACTGGCTCGCACCTCGTTCTCGTCGGAGCTGGAGGGTCAGATGCATATAAAGTGCTCATCGATGGCAAGCAGGTCATGGAGCAACCGGCGCGCGAAGGCCAGGCGCCACAGTTTCGAGAAGTCTCCTTCACCGCAAACCAGCCTGTCAGTGTCCAGATTGACTACCTGCCCGATGCGTCTTACCCCCGCATCGGTCTTGGCATCCGCTCCGTCGACGAGTTGGTCTCGCCGGAGGTCGCCAAACTTGCGTCGATGGCCGACGCCGCTGTCGTATCGGTCGGCTTCGGCCCCTCCACTGAGAGCGAAGGCTTCGACCGCACCTACGCGCTGCCCTGGGGACAGGATCAGCTTGTCCAGACCGTCAGCGCCACCAATAAGAACACCATTGTGACCATCACCGCGGGCGGCGGCGTAGATACGCACCGGTGGATCGCTAGCGTTCCTGCGCTGCTGCACAACTGGTATCCGGGCCAGGAAGGCGGCACGGCGATCTCGGAAATTCTCTTCGGCGCGCGCTCGCCCGAAGGCCATCTCCCCATCAGCTTCGAACACTCATGGGAGGAGAACCCGGTCCACAACAACTACTACCCCGCGCCTGTGCCGGCTGGACAGACGCCGCATGTCCAGTACGCCGAAGGCATCTTCCTCGGTTATCGCTACTACATCACCATGAACAAGCAGCCGCTCTTCCCGTTTGGATTCGGCATGTCCTACACTACCTTCGCGTTCTCGAACCTGAAGGTCTCGCCGGAGACAGCTTCGGCTGATGGGCCGATTACGGTCACCTTCGACGTGGAAAACACTGGCTCGCGTGCAGGAGCGACGGTCGCGCAACTATATGTCGGCAATCCTTCGGCGAAGATCAAGCGGCCGCTGAAAGAACTGAAGGGATACCAGAAGGTCAGGATTGAGCCCGGCGTCACCCAGCATGTAACACTCACACTCGACAAGCGCTCACTCGCCTACTGGGATGTGACCTCCAACAACTGGCGCGTCGACCCGGGCCGCTTCACGGTGTTCGTCGGCGACTCCTCGGAGAACACCCCGCTGACTCAGGACTTCACCGTTCAATAGGCGTTCACTCAAGGAAGCCGGCACAAGGCTCATGTTCACGGCGGCTTTGTCTTGAAAACACGCTATCCGTGAGTCTGTTTTCCGCTTTGCTTCGTCTTAACGCCGTGGGAGACGTGCCATCCATGCCTATGTCAATCTCGGGAGCGCGACGGGCGCTGGCAGTTCTGCTCTCTTCCTCCATCGCGCTGGCCCAAGCTGTTCCCGATAAGTCCGTTCCTGGCCGGCCCGCTCCCACACCCACAATTCAAATCACTTCCCGCATCGTCTGTTGAGAAGTCGACGTTCGCAGGGTCGATAACGGAATCGATACGCACGGCCGGATGTTGCGCGTCGGGTAGCTCGACCTTGGAATGTAACCGCAGCAGTGTCAATTCGGGAGTGTCGGGCTGCAAGGCGGCATTGAGCTCGCTTACCGGATTGATGGGTCCGGCGGGCTCGTCGGGAAATGCATAGTATCCGCGACGGTAAGCGAGAGAGTAGCCATGTTGCTCGAGTTTCAACGCAATCTTGCGGAAGTGGCTGTTCCAGTTGTGATTCTCAGGACGATAGGCGAGCGTGTAGTAGCTCGATCCATCTTCAAAGCCCCGAGCCAGTGCGCCGGCAAAGTCGTTGGTTCCATAGTAAGCGCGGCCTCCCGTAGTGTCGGCCATGTTGTTGAGCATCTCATGCATGGCGTTGCGTTGGTTAAACTGACGGGCATATTCCTGACCGTTATTCGGGTTCATGTTTGATTCCGGCCCAATACCTCCGACCTCCAGCCCCGTCAGGCTGATGGGATAGATCGCGATCTGCGCACTCGCGACTCCGCGGTTGGCGTCAGCCATATCCGCCGTGCTCATGGTATTGCCGGCTATGGCTTGAGAAAGGTCATTGATCTCGAGCGTGGGTCCGCCGTAGAGCGGAAACGTCTCACCGAGCCAATACAGATTCTTTCGGCCTGGATAGCCGCTGACCGCAGCGGAGATCTGGTCGAGAGCCGTTTTCGTAATGTCGGCCGCATGCTGCGCATCTTCGCCACCCTGCAGAGTGGTGCCGTCGCTGACGGGATTTATCCCGGATGCACTTCTGCCTACCGCAGCGGCAAATGCCTGCGCCATGTAGATATCCTGCTGTTGCGCGCCGACTGTTTTTACGGTCGAAGTTTCCAGCTGCATCGCCTTCGCGGCGGCCAGCAGGCGGTCGGTGCTGCCGGTGAAGCTTTGCAACATTCTTAGGTGGGTGCCGAGAACGAAGA
>Ga0206981_10331_pt2 | contig 12249 bp, 12 predicted proteins | sample Alteio_BWMinCont_17_FD_153312 | JGI IMG/M metagenome (GOLD analysis project Ga0206981, IMG submission 153312) | Enriched cells from forest soil in Barre Woods Harvard Forest LTER site, Petersham, Massachusetts, United States -... | ecosystem: Environmental > Terrestrial > Soil > Temperate forest >... | reverse complement strand
GACCTGCGCATTGTCGCGGCTGACGTCCTCATTTTCGCAGTTGATAGGACAGAATTGTGCACCGTTGCCGAAAGAGAATCCTGGGTTATCGCTCTCTGTAACAGAAGCGGTAAACCGGTTCTTGGAATTGATGTCGTAGTCCAGACGGCCGAAGAACTTGGTAAACGGGTTGATGGTGGGAGTGATATAGGCATAGTTGTTGGTGACGACCCCTTGAACGGTCATCGACTTGCCGACATTGGCAGGCTGCAGGACCGCTCCTTGCGCAAACGCGGTAATAAGACTCTGAAAATTTTGGGACACCGGGCTGATCATGTTTGCGGGGATACGGTTGCCATTGCCATATTCAGCGGCGAAGGTCTGACGGATCGCACACGGGCACGCTTGGGTGACTGTCGAGCCGTTAGTGAGTGTATATGTATGGCTGCCTGTTTGCTGGATCGTCTGTGTGGTCGGGTCGTAGAGGAGAGGCATACCGGGCGCGGTAAAGTCGCCCGCCGCCATGGCGGCATTTTGCCCGGCGGGCAACGTCTCCGAGTTGAGGCTCTTGCCATTGTTGATGGTCTTGTCATAATCGAAGAAGAAGAACATCTTGTGGGGGATGACCGGACCGCCTACGGAAAAGCCGAAGTTGTTGAAGCGCAGCTCTGGTTGCGACGGGCCTTGCGCACCGAATTGATACGCGAAGGCGTTCATCGCATCGTTGGCAAAATACTCGTATCCCGCGCCATGGAACTGGCTGGTGCCGCCCTTGGTGATCTGGTTGTAGATGATGCCGCCCTGGCCATATTGCGCCGAGAAGCCATTACTGCTGACCTTCACCTCGGAAGTAGTCTCGAAGATGGTGACGTCCGAGTTCTGGCTCTGCGGCAACGTGGTAGTGGCGCCATCGGCCAGCACGCTATCGAAGGGGAGGTTGCCGTTAATCGCCGCAACAGTGCCGGGATTTGTGGCGCTATTTGCGTTTTCCGGAGCGCCCGCGGCGCCCGGCAGCAACACGGTGAATATCTCCCAGTCCGCTCCAAGATTGGTCTGCGGCAGTTGAGACATCGTATCGGAAGTCAGTGTTGACTCTACCGCGCCGGACTCGGTGCTAAGCAAGGGCACATCGGTTTTCACAACAACGCTTTGCGTCGTTGCGCCGATCTTGAGCTCTCCGTTGATCGTCTGAGTGGAAACGTCTAAGGTGATGGGACCGCGCTGGAATGTGGTGAAACCTTCTTTGGTGAAGGTGATGATGTAGTGGTCTGGAACAATGGAACCAGTATCATACAAGCCGGCGCCGTCGGTGGTGAATGTTTTCGTTACTCCTTTATCGACATCCTTCACCGTGACTGATACACCGGGAATGACGGCTCCTGTCGGATCCGTGACTGTACCGCGAATATCGCCTGAGTTCGTGTTTTGTGCGTAGCTCAGAGCGTTGGGTAACAATACTGCAACCACGAATGCGTGGGGAATGCGCCTCAACATTAATTCCTCCAAAAAACATTTCTCTCCTTTCGTTAGTCGTTCTGAATGCCGCGACGTTTCACTCACGGAAGCCTGTCGCCGGCGTTGACAAAGATTACGTTCCATCCTCCATCTGTCGCCATGTCCTTCAGTAAACGAAGGTACTTTCACCATCGCATCTTGGATGTCAGCGAAATGTAATTTCATTGTTGCCAGATTTCGGATTGATAGCCGCATAGAGATGATGGCGAGCTGTGCGCGATTGCGTCCCACGATTCCTCTTGTATGACGGGCTATACACACGATCCATTTGGGGTGCCCGGCAAATTCTGTACCAGTGTGAGTGGGATCAAACTTGAAGTAGTCATGAATGGCGCGAGGAAAGAAGCATACGCGTGAGCAGATCGTGAACGTTCTGCGGCCAGCTCGAAGTAGCGATGGCGAACGTGAAGACGACACCGATTACGTCGAATAGGCCCGTGGAAGACTAGGGAAAGCTGCTCGGCGACAGCGCCGCCGTCTCCGCCATGCTGGACCGGTTGCTGCATCATGGGGAGTTCGAGTAACTTCCGTTTTCGGGGCAAATCGATATCGACGTAATGGGAGCGGATCTGGGCCTGAATACACCCGTGGTCACCTTTCAAATAAAAGGCCCTGCACTCGATCACCTCACGACCTACGAAATGCATTCACCGGAAAAGCCACGACGGCAGATGCGCACAATTACAGGCGGGGACTTTTCAGTGCGGGCGATACCAATCTAGAGGGCTGAGAACTGGACGGACGATGCGGGCGAGGTGGACGGTTTCGAGGGTCTACCGTTGTACATCTTTGACTTTGCTCCCACCGTAGTGCTTCGTTTTGAAAAGTAGAGATTGATCGACGTGAGTTCCGAGTATCAGCCTTATTTTGACCATCAGATCGCTCAACTGAAGACCCAGCTCGATCGGCGTCAGCACTTCCTTGCAGCAGAGAGTGAGCGGGCCTGCGATCGAGTTGAATCGAGCCGTGCTCCCGGTCTTGAAAGAGGAACTGACGGTAGCGGCGGAGGCAATTCCGGGATTTGATCCGGCAGTGCCCAACGAGATACACGTTAACAGCGCAGGAAATTTCGAGATCGGTGGGCCCCAAGGAGACAACCGGTTGAGCGGCAAGAAACTTGTCGCCGATGCCTATGGTCCGCGGGTGCCCATTGGCGGCGGGGCTCTCAGCGGCAAGGACTTCTACAAGGCCGACCGCGCCGGAGCAATCCTGGCCCGGCGCTGGGCAAAGCTTATGGTGCTGACCGGGGCAGCACGCGAATGCACGGGAACAATTGCCTATATGCCAGGCGATGTACGGGGTCGCATAGTCTCGTTGCTGGATCAAGATCGCCACGAGCTGCAGTGTGAAATTGGGACAGGGCTGATGAACTTCTTACTTGAGGCCGTGGGAGACCGCTTTGCCGGCACAGAAGATCTCATCGATGTTACCAGGCACGGGCACTTCACGCATTCTGAGCTGCTATGGGAGCATATCCCGCTCAATTAGGTCGCCGAAGCGGCAACATTGAACCGAGTCGGAGTAAGGAGGATTCGATGCAGGATGCGATAGACGAAATCGTCGACAGCTTTCTCGCCGGAGGTGCTGGGAGACGTCGAGCAATCGAACTTTATCAGGACAACTTCGATCTGGATGAGATCCAGTCCAATGCGCTCCGCTCTGCCTTGCTTGTTCCGAACTGGTGGCTTGAAATAGACCGGGATAGGCCGGAACTCCTTCAGGGGTTGTTTTCGCCGACGCGAATTGAGGAACTTGAAACGGGCGTGGAGCCCACGGCTGAAGAGCAGGAGCGCTACCGAACGCATAGGCTATCGGAAATCAGCGACGGCGATATCGATGCCGACTACATTCCGGCGTTCTGGATTCATCGGATCGTGGATTCAAGGGGTGACGACCTCTTCGCGCTGACCACCGCCACGTGCTATTCATTCAATGGTGTCGAATCAGGGTTTCATGGCCTCTTTCTTTGGGAAAAGGATTGCTTCGATTATCTGAACGTGCTCGGCGTGGTATCAGGTGCGAAATGTGAGGAGGTGGTCCGACACACATTGGCAGACCATTTTGGAATTCGTTCCCAACCGATAGATCAATGAGGTGCTAAGACGTGTGTAAGGTTTCGAACAATTCGCGGTTCAGAGGCTATCTCCTCGCTGGTGGGTGGCCGATGCATCACCGGACCGAAGGACAAGTGAGCAGGGCGCGATAGACGTGGCATGGAATTCTGGAATTCGCATCCAAAGCGCCGCCTCCGGCAAATCATCGGACGCGGCCAGCAAGGAAAGGACATTCAAAATGATCATTCGCAATGGTCTCTCCTCTTCAGAGTCGGTATCTGAAGGCCATCCCGATAAACTGGCCGATCGCATCTCAGACCGTATACTCGACGCGTTTCTCGAGCTAGACCCAATGGCCCGCGTAGCGTGTGAAACGCTGCTGGCAGATCAATTCGTTGTTGTCGCCGGCGAATTCGAGACGCGCGATCCAGAAGTTTTCGAGGCGGTGCGAGCGGAGGCTGAGCGGCTAACGCGCGACGTTCTGCGTAGCACGGGCTACACGACTGCTGAATCCGGTATAGATCCTGATGGTTGCGAAGTGCAGATACGATTTAATCATCAGGCTGAGAACATCAACCAGGGCGTAGATCGTAGTGACGGGGAACTCGGTGCGGGGGATCAGGGCCTGATGTTCGGCTATGCCACAGATGAGACGCCGGAACGAATGCCCGCCCCGATTCTCTGTGCGCATCGCCTGATGCGCCGGCAGGCTGAGGTGGGACGCAGTGGGAAGCTTCCTGGTTGCGGCCCGATGCCAAGTCGCAAGTTACCTTTCGGTACATAGACGGCCAGCCGGTTTCGGTTGAGTGCGTAGTCCTCTCCACTCAACATGAGGAAGGCATTGATCGCAGTGAGATCGTCCGCGACGTGGAGCGTCACATCATCGATCCTGTGATCCCGAAAGACCTGCGTGGATCAGATTATCGAGTCCTCATCAACTCAACCGGACTGTTCATCACTGGAGGCCCAAACCCCGATACAGGACTGACCGGCCGCAAAATCATCGTCGACACCTACGGCGGTGCCGTGCCCCACGGAGGCGGAGCTTTCTCTGGCAAGGATCCCTCGAAGGTCGATCGTTCCGCAGCCTATATGGCTCGGTTTCTCGCCAATCAGGTTGTGGCTCGTGGATGGGCAAAGCGTGCCCTTGTGCAACGCGCGTACGCCATCGGCGTCGCCGAGCCCGTGAGCTTCATGGTGGAAACCTTTGGAACCGAGATCGACCCCGGTCACAATCTGAAAATTGAATTGGAGCAAGAGTTCGATCTGCGACCTCGAGGAATTATCAACACTCTCGATCTGCTGCGGCCCAGCTACTACCCTACTGCTGCTTATGGGCACTTCCGCCGAACAGATGTCTCGCTCCCATGGGAGGCCATAGTTCCGGAAAGAGTAGGAGTTCCTGTCTAACGGGAATGGAAAATCATTGCGATTTCGTTCTTTCAGCTGCCGACCGACTTCGGGACGACTGGTCGCTGTACGAAGTGGAATTGTGCCACGTTCGTGTCACTCCGTGAGGACGCTTTGAGGCCGGCGCTCAACGGATTACGTCGTCATGAACAGTGGCACAACTTGATGACAGTCGTCGGAGAGAGTTCCCGAACCAGCTTCTTTCAACCCTAGAAAAGTGAATCCCGCAGGCCGTGGTGATGACAGAACGCCCTAACAATTTGGTCACGCGCATCTTTTAGCAGATTGGCGGTTGCCGGTTGCCGCTTGCCCTGCGTAGATCCTCGTTTATTGGTGGTTCTCGACATTGAGAGAGGGTTTTCGGATCTCGGATACAAACCAGTCCATTGTCTCCAGAAAGCCATTGAGGCGGCCCTCATCCTTGAGAAGTTGCAGCTTTACGGAGGGATAACGATCGGACGCGGTCTGTGGAATTGAGATTCCATCTAACCTGTTGAGTCGCCGAATCCATTCAAGTCGCTTGTCCGGGCTCTCAAACGTGCCTTTGATGCAGTATCCAAGATTTACATAAACCCGTCCGCTGGCATTGAACTGCAGAGGATAGAGTTTGTCGCCACCAGAGATGAACGTTGTCCCCATTGCCCCATCGATCTTCCCATGCCCAAACCAGGTTAGATCCGCATTGCCCTTCATCCATTTGGCGATCTTCTTTGCGACATCAACGACATCAGGACCGCAGCGTCGTTTCATTTCTTCGTAAATAGATTCTTCGTCCCACTCTCGTCGCTCGCTGATTGCTTTCTTTTGCTTGGCCTCTTCTGTTTGACCGTAAAGACGGGGCACTAGCGTCTTTAGACCACCTTCGCCCTCAAACTGCTGGAGTTCCAGAGCAAGGACTTCCGCCGGATCCATCTGCTTGTTCAGGAATTCGACAATCCGCCGTAATTCCGGTGGTATCAGGTCAGCCACGAAAAGCATTCGGACTTTTCCAGCTTGCAGGTTGATCTTCACGCGTCCCCAGAAATCTTCCGCGCTTGCATCCGGGCCAAGCAGTGTAGTGAGGGCGTCCTCATCGCAATTCTTCTCGAAGAGTGATTTGATCTCTTCCACCGGCCAATATGCTACGCCATTAGCGGCGTAATCGAGCATCTGGCCGACGACCTCTCGCCGGATACGGGTATCGCTTTGGCGCTTTACCTCCACTATCGTTGGGATCGTCTATGCCCTCTGGTGACCTCCAATCAACCTCGTCCGAATCGCGCATCTTGCTCTGCCCCAAGTGCCATCGGTCTGACATGCGGCGGATCGGACGCAGGGGAGTCCTCCAAGAGAAAGTTTTCCCAATTTTTGGCTATTTCCCGTGGGAGTGCCCCCATTGCCGCGTCGTCAAGCTCTTCAAGTATCGAGGCGTGCTGCGATCCCGCAGCACCCCCAACTCCCACGGCACGCACCAGTCAAGCTAGTTTGCATACCGCTCTTTCGCCAACAGGGAGCCAACCTCAAAGACCAGCCGATTAATTCGCAAGCAGCGGCTGATGCATCCCCCAATTGACGATGAATGCCTTACGCTGACCCCAAAGGACGAGCCATGAATAGCGCAGATTTGATTGTCCTTCGTTTGGCTGCGGTCGTTTTCCTTGCGATATTGTCCAACGCAATTCACAGGCTTCACTGGCGTCACACCCGACAGCAGCAATGCTTCGAGGCACTGCAACGTCCCTGCACGTTGTGCGGGGCGTTCAGCGGCTCTTCATGCGTCGATAAGCAGGGGCTCCCGTCTTTTTGCATTGGCCGCGAGTGGCGAGTTCGTTTCAATCAGACCCGAATCCCACTCGATGATCCTCGGCTACCGCTCAGTCTGAAGACCGCTTCTGCGGTGGTGAATCGCGGACCACATTCCGCTCTCCGGGCAGACGAAGAAAGCGAAGTCTCTAAGCATTGAATGAGCTAACTCCTCGGAACTCTGATGCCTTACGAGCGGCACGTTGTGAACGCCGCAGACGGGAGGGTTCGATTCCTTTATCCTGAAGCATGGTCCCACCATGCCGGTCTCCTTGTTTTCGATACTTACAGGAAATCGGATTCAGTTGAGCAATATTGAACAGTCAACTTCTCACAGACAGGTAGATAATGCTTCAATCTCCCTCCCCAAAGGACACGGAGGGGCGCGGGTCAAGCCTCTGACTCGCAGCGAAGGGGCGTGGCGTGATCGCGATAATGACTGGTCATGCGCGATCACGCCACGTTTCGCTTTCGATTTGAGGGGAACTCGCGTGGCCGCGTCAGCACACTCAAACCCGTTTCAGGAGTCGCGATGAGCGTTCGCAATCGTAATTATCGTTGCGGAGAAGAACGTCCAGCCTCGACCGATGACGAGAAACAATATTCGCTCGATTCGATTCCGCTTGCACGAGCCGCCCGTCATTCACAGAACAAGCCCGACGAATCGCGTCCGGGCAGACCGACTTTTATAGAAGACTTCTTACTTGAGCACTTCTCATTTCGGCAACCAAGCCGATTCGATAGTGTTCGCGGGTTGTTTCTGAGCCACGACAGTTTCGAAGCAACGGCTGTGCCAGCCGATAGTTAAGGACGTGCCTATGAACTGTCTAATTTGTCAGAACCTCGAACGAGCTTACGAAGCTGCGTTCAGCGAGTATGTAGAGGCTCGTTCCTCGGCGTCGTTCAGCGTGTCTTCGGACGTTGCGGCACACAGGAATGTTGATATGGAGCGTGCGAGGTACGACCTTGAACAGCACAGGCTTGAGTGCGTCTCTGCCAGTACGACGGTTGCACCCCTGCCAGAGCAGGGCATGTCCACGAACTTGAAACAATTAGTGACATAGTTAGCGCCTCATCCCGATTCCTGCCACATTCTTCTGTTTCTGCCGCCTGCCATGTATTCCGCCCGCACCAACCCCGAACTCACAGACTGGCTTCAGCTGAGCGACCGAGAGCGGCGAGGTGTCTACTTTCGTACGGACAATCGTTGAGGCTGCGTTCCTCGCGGACTTGGTAGATCGCGCTCTACTGCGCCCGGTGCTGTTGGGAATTGAAGCGGCAGCACCCAGAAGGTGGGAGACTCGCGGTGTCCAATCGGCGACGGAGTTGAACACCGCGAAAGGCTGGGAGAAGCCTTCCGCGTGTCGATATTTTCCGCCATTTATTTGCCGTCGCTGGCCTGAAAAATCTCCGCCTGTGGCCGGTGATTGGCCCTTATGATGTCCGCCCACAGGCGGAACTAAGGACGAACACGGCTCCGGGGGAAGTGGGAGCGCGTCCTAAGTTGCGCAACTTTACCACGAAACTTAGGCAAAATTCCATGCCCTTCGACGGAATTTATTTCCATCGCTATTGAAATAACTTTAACAAGCTTTCGCGTTCGGCGCTTTGCTTGGCAGTGCCGAAACTGTACAAATTTCGCCCTTAGCCAAATAAGACTTCTGAGCGCAAGGACGAGGAGTTACGCGCATCAAGGCTCGGCGAAATGGATAAACGCCTGTGACCTAAGTAACATGATTCTGTCACCTACCAGTTTGACATACTAAGAACATTGGTATAGTCGTTACATCTGAGCAAGCACAATCAGACCAATGAAATGACATCGGGCACACGCTATAGGTGTGCCCGTTTTTGTTGTAGAACAACTCACAGAGATGCAAGCCGCGAGTGGACTGAAAACGAAGCCGATTCCTTGGGGCGGACAACTACCGTGGATTGGCAACAATCTGTTACCGCTTCGCGTCGGATGTTGTTCAATTCTGTACATCGTTGTTCACGCCGTCTTGGGCACAATTACGTAGATGGTGGAAATCTTCCGGAAAACCCACGACCCAAGATAACCGCCCGAGAAACGGAGTTTTTCGCACTCCGGCTTGTAATACCTCGGACTAAACGTCAAGCCGCGTTTCCTCATTCGAGAGATTCACGCGGCATGGTCGGACTCCGAACAGCGAATTGAGTGGAACATTCATTGCGATGGTCTGTGCTGCACTCCTGAGGAAGCTCAACAGCACTATGCCGCCAGAAAAGCCGCCATTGTCACCAGAGGATTCAACTGCTCGAACCAACCAGCCCCCACTTTTCCCCTTGAGATTGTCCCTTAACAGGCGGACGGACTTCCGGACTCTATGCCAAACTTTTGGCACATGGAAACTACCCCGATTCCCCGAATCGTTTACGCGGAAAGAGTCGGCGATGACGTAATCATCGAGTTCGATGAAGGCGAGTGCGCTTTGTATCCGGCTTCTCTCCTACTTGCCATCCTGACTCAGGCCGTCAAGATTGATTGCTCAGTCTTCGAAGAAGTCGAATCCGAACCTCTTGGGTGAGCTTAGGTTCGCCCAGCCAGAGCAAAGCCAGCCCCGACATCCTTTGCATTCGGTCGTGCATCATACACAGTCTTGGGATTTTGTGTCCATCCGGCTCAAATTCGACATGCGACAGGTGCTTCGTGCCACTCTTCAGGGGTTGGAGCAGACCTTGCACTCCGCCGAACATGCCCAAGCGATGGACGAACTCAAACGCATACTACTAAATCGCATTGCCGAGCTTGACGCCGCTGAAGTCCCCGAAAAAGCCGCTGAGGTGAATCACCCCGGAACCGGCGACCGAGTGCCCGAATGACTAGGGTTTTCCCCACCAGCCCAATCAGAAAATCATCGACTGGGACGAGCTTAAGCATTGTCACGTGCTTCACCTCAGGTTAGTAAATGGCGGTTACCAAAGTGGCTTACGCGATAACTTCAGATTAAGTCTCTTTCGATATTTCTTTACTTTCCTCTACCAACGTAGCATTCTGTGCATGCACTCAAGTCAAACTCAAGGCTCCCCCAGCCATTTGTAACACCCCCACCCTCCACCAGACGCACGATGTCTGGCGTGGGAGCTTGCGCAGGCTACTCGCGCAAATTACGTAAAGAGTCATCCAAACAGTAAGAGATACCAAAGAAACTTCTACACGTAGCGAAGACTAGAAACCATTGTTGTCTATTGCCTTGGAGGAGATATGTCAGATGAAGAAGTCAAGCTAGAGGGGCGTGTGGCTTTACTACAACTCTCCCCTCTCTTCAGAAATATGCCTAAACTGGATCACGAAGCGATTGCTTCTTCCGCTGTGGGAGTGGTCTATGCTCGTGATGAACGTTTGTACCTGCAAGGTCAAACCTTTCGCAGCCTTGTACTACTTCGTTCCGGAAGTGTGAAAATCACACAACTCAGTTCAGGGGGGTGTGAGGTGATCCTGAGGATGCATGGTACTGGTAATGCGGTAGGGATGCTATCTAGTCTCGCCGTTGACCAAAACTCCTGCCATGCCGTTGAGAAGAGCACAGCACTGGTATGGAGTCCTACAACGCTCCAACGCCTAAAAGCAACTTTTCCACAAATTGAAAGGAATGTCGGTCAAATCCTTTCTAACCAGCTTTTCGAGCTAGAAGAACGTTTCCGCGAAATCTCTACCGAAAATACCCCCAAGCGACTTGCACTTCTTATCCTCCGACTTGTAACCAATGTTGGAAGGAAAGTCGGTACAGGTATTGAAATCTCCTTGTCACGTGATGAACTGGCTCAGATGGTTGGAGCAACATTGTTCACTGTCAGCCGAATTATTAGCCAGTGGGCGTGTAAGGGTATCGTAATTCCGGGAAGGGGATTGATTACTGTGTGTAGTCTTCCATTATTGGAATTGGAAGTATCGTCTTAACCTTGCTGGACGATAGATGCTTGTGACGCACTCGCTGCCTGCTCGTCGTCCACCCAGCCGAACCCACCGGCTCTTGCCATAAAGTGGCGGGAAAGGTGCCCTCCCTATCGCCCTTCAACGGTTCGAATTTCCATGAACCTCTCCAACCCATTCAGGCACCTTTCAATCATCCCCGCAGGATTGCTATGAATGGCGGTTGGGTCTGGCAGCTTCCTATATCGTTCAAACGAGGCGATATTAATTGATTTATCTCGCACCTTCGCTTGCGCCATATATTGAACAATCGCATCCCTAGCCTCTTCCCATCCAATGCAGTTTACGGCATCGAATCCTCGCGCGTTCTTCTCACTTAGGAATGCAAGCTGCGCTGGGTCTAGCGTGGTTCCACTTCGGTTCAAGCTGATATATAACCCCTTGCTTCCACCCCGCGCTACTGCAATATGAATGTAAGTGCATCGTAAGCGTCCTGATCTTCTTTCAATTACCCACAAGTTGCAGTCCGATCATGATGCCCAGTTCTATGTCGGTGAGTCGTGACATACCTCACCAGATCACGGTGTTGCCGGGCGGAGGGTCGTGCGCGCGAGCGAGATAGCCACCTAATCGGGCAAGCTTCATGATGTAGTGCGCAAGAGGTGCTGTTTGATTCCGCGCGGGTTTATCGGGTACCAATTCGTCCAACAGATATTGGTCAAGTTCTGTAAAGGCCTCATCGGGCGACGCTCCCGGCCGCGTGCGATTCAGCATGGTGACCCAGAAGATTCTCCAACTCAGGATGCATAAGATTGCGATGAGGTTTACAAGTCGCTCGGCCGTTCTCAGCTTCGCTTCTTCCGCCCTGCATCCGGACTTCAGGATTTTGTGGAAGGTCTCGATCTTCCATCTCTGCGCGTACCAATCAAGTTTCTCGGCAGCTCCCTGCCGCGTGCGCACAGGCAAATCGGTAAGCAGTTTCCAGTCGATCTTCTCGCGATCTTTCGGAGTATCTCTCTCGCTGGCGTGGATCGCCGTGAGGATCAGTTCCGGATAGTCCTTCTGCTTGCCGATGGGTGGGCGGATCACCATGCGTCGACAGCGAATTTCAAGAACTGCAGTAGAAAAGCCCCCTCGCTTGTTCCGCACCTGAACACGATGCAGTCCCCGAACGGGAGCCTGTTTCATCGCATCGCGAACCGTATGTTCGCCATCTCCGGCGCGCCGGTCGACGCAGGTGCGCACCAGAAAATGGGTTCCTAGATGCTGAGCCAGACAGAACAGTTCGTAGATGTCGCTCTCCCGATCTCCGATGTGCACACAGCGTCCGGGGTCTGCCAGCAATTCCGTGGACTGTCTAAGGTTCTCCAGCCAGCGAATGCTCTCTTTCTTTTCGATCGGCACACGCGTCGGATTAACCCGTCGCTTCAGCGCATTCGCGCCGTGAAACTTGTCTCGGTTCCAGAATTTGATCGCCGCCAGACCCAGTGGCAGACCTTCGCGGGTAGCTACCAAACTGGAGTGCATCAGAATGCCGCAACTGGTGTAAAGCCCTGCACGCCCTTTGTGGCCCGCAGGTATCTTCTTCAGGATTCCGATCGATGCGGTATCTTC
>Ga0206981_10336_pt1 | contig 12315 bp, 13 predicted proteins | sample Alteio_BWMinCont_17_FD_153312 | JGI IMG/M metagenome (GOLD analysis project Ga0206981, IMG submission 153312) | Enriched cells from forest soil in Barre Woods Harvard Forest LTER site, Petersham, Massachusetts, United States -... | ecosystem: Environmental > Terrestrial > Soil > Temperate forest >... | reverse complement strand
AACCGCTAATGGCTTGAAATTGCCCTCCCGTAGAGCGTGCAAGGAGTTAGTAATGCTACGTAAGAAAATTCTCGGAAATCGTACTATAATGGCCATAGGCTCTGCCTTCTATGCTCTAATCATCACGGTTTTTCCAGCTAAAGGAATATGCGCGCTTGATTGTAAGATAGTCTTGAATGGAATTAGTCAATCGCTTGATGGCTTTATTATTGGCGGAAAAAAATTTACGCTTGTAAATGGAAGGCTTGAACTGCAGACACTCTACACCGGCGGTCGTTGGAATGTCGAACCTGGAAGCAGAGGTATTAGAGTTGATCCAGACGCCTTGGAAGCTCAAGGGCTTTATAATGGCGGGAGCTGGGGCAGCGGATATAGGCGAATTAAAGAAGTTGGTAACACACTCGAAATTCAGCAGCAATATAACGGCGGGAGCTGGGGAGTTGAATCTGGGAGCTTTCGAATTGTGATCGTCGACCGTACGCTTGAATTTCAATGGCTATCCAACGGAGGAGGTTGGGTTCCGCATTCGCGATTCCTTATTACTGAAGATGAGCCCTTGGATCTACCCCGTCCGATTTTAGTCTTTATTCTTAGGAAATTGAGTATCGTTAAATCGCAGTCCTATGTTCCTAAAAATGGGGACTTGAAATGGGACCCTAACATCGGATACGAAAGATATAACGCTAGAGACCGGGAGTGGTACAGTGGGTCCTTTGAGACAGATTGGCGCAATTTCTGGCGAGGCTGAAATTTGACATTTTATCTTTAGTTTATTGATCGCTTTCGGCTCCTCGAATAGAATTTAGGCCATGAAATACATTCTTCATCCGATTTCAGTCATCTTGTTTTCGATTTTGATCGGCGGTGTATCGAATGCGTTCAAAAAATCTTTGTGGCTTGCGTGCTTATTACCACCATTGGTGGTAATTTTATTAATAGGATATCACGAATTTTCTACACCATATAAAGGCGGAGGTTTCGACTTCTGGCCAATTGCTATGATTGTCGCTGGGGGAATTGCATCAGTCTCAGGTTGTATTGGCTACTGTCTTACGAATCTTTGGAGAAATCGCTAACACGGATTAGTCTGTGAGTTACTAGGTGAACTTAGAAGGCGTTTTGGGGGAAAAATGGGGAATAAACTAAAAATATTTAGTTTGTGTTTAATAATCGGAGTTAATCAGTTTGCTGGTGTCGTCGTGGCTAGGTCAGCAGAATTTCAAAATCCAAATCTTGTAAAAATCAGCAGTGATCCTTACACCGATTCCTTGGGTCAACATGAAACAGAGGTGGAGCCAGATGCCTATGCTTTTGATTCTACAATTGTCTCGGCATTTCAAGTCGGTCGAAATTTTTATGGCGGAGGCTCTAATATTGGATGGGCGACATCACAAGATAGTGGACAAACTTGGAAGAAAGGATTCTTACCCGGAATAACTAAGGTTGCCAGTGGTCCTTTCGATACAGTGAGCGACGCTAGTGTGACGTATGACGCCGCTCATGATTCGTGGATTATTTCTTCTCTCCCTCTTCTTCTGACCCGAGATGATGAAGACTCAGGACTTCTCATCAGCCGCTCTACTGATGGTGGTCTTTCTTGGCAAGATCCAATCAATACACATTTGGGAGCTAGATTAGATAAGAACTGGGTACGTTGCGATAATAATCGAAGTTCTCGATTTTTTGGTCGATGTTATATGGTTTATGATGACCCTAATGGACTTATTCTCCTCGTGTCCTCTAACGATGGAGGTCTTACTTGGAGTAATCCGATATTTTCTCCCGATTCAGTTTCTGGAGAAGGTGTTGAAATCGGAATCCAACCGAATGGAACTCTCATTGTGACAATGGGAGGATTCTCAGATGATTCAATTAAAGAAATAATATCTAGTGATGGGGGAACTACATTCGGTAAGTCAAATTTTATTTCCACGGGGAGTTTTAAGGTGATCCCGGGATTTCGCTCGCCCGTTCTACCATCCACCTCCGTTGATGCAGATGGCGTCATATATACCGTTTGGAGTGACTGTCGATTTGAGACCCATTGCACATCAAATGATGTAGTGCTGATTAAATCAAATGATGGTCAAAACTGGTCTCAGTTGATGCGACTTCCGTTACACTTAATCGGAAGTGGGTCCGACCATTTCAATCCTGTCATAAGCCTTGATCCCACAAGCAGAAGTCCAAACGCTAGGCTTTTTGTTACCTACTACTATTTGCTTGATAACAAGTGCAAGGATGAGGCTTGTGAAATTCACATTGCTTCGACTTTTTCAAACGATGGGGGTCTCCATTGGACTCCACCTATGGAGCTAGCCGATCCGATGAAACCTGATTGGATTCCACCCACAAGCCAGGGATTGATGCTTGGAGACTATTTTGGTTCAGTCTTCGTCCAGGGCCAAGCCTTTCCATTTGTGACTGTGGCTAAACCCAAGAATGGAAAAAATTTTGATCAGGCTATTTATACTCTCAAAGGGGGCCTCACTGTGGGAAATAGCCATGATGATGTAATTACGATGCCGTCGGAATTATGGTCAGAGGATCTTAGTAAGAAATAATCCATATTATAGTCAATTTCTTAAGCCATAGTTTCAAAGAGATAAGCATTTCCTAGAATAGAAACAAATTCGAATTGAGAGCCTCGCTTGTATGAAATTTAGATCTCGAGTTTGCACTTATGGCTGAATTGTCGATTTATCTTTAATAAATCCATGAACTTAAAAGGGTGGGCACCGAAGGAGGCTCTTCGCTGTCGAACAGTTCTACATAACGACGTTTGAGGACACCGCGGAAACCTTCAGATCAAAATGGAGAGAGTCTCGACATTAAATATTATGGAACAACAATTGCTTTATAACTGTGGTTACATCTCGTCCTACTTTTTTTAATCTACCTCAGTCTGATGAGGAGAAAGTGAAGTTGTAAATCTAATGAGAACCTCATTTTTGTTAGCTTTTTTCGCGGTGATCTCCACCAATTTATATACTATAAATGTTTCTGCTGGCCCAAACTCTCCCTCAGCAATACTTCGTAGATTATGGTACGGAAACGATCTATTTAAGATCTATTCGCATTTGGAATCATCCAATTCCAATCCCCCCAGAACTCGCGATGAAATTGAAAAAAGAGCGTCAAAACCTATTTGGCACGATGTTTTCACCAGAGTATTGTTATGATTGGATGATGGCTAAAATAACTAGTATTGATGCTCAAAATTTACTCTATGGATTGAAGAATTTTAGTCTTAACGAAACTCAGCGGTACAATCTTGTTAAAGCCTTCTTAAAAGGCGGACCATACCCGAGGACTCCTGAAAATGTGGCTAAAGAGCTTTCGGATGCATTTGATTATGGGCGCCACCCCGATACATTGTCTCACGATCACCACATAGAGATAATTAAAGAGATTGCAACCACGAGCAGAGAGGCCGCACAACAAATAGAGATTTTCCATCTTTACTCTGATGATCCAGCCTTGACATTTGAATTAGTAAAAATTTTTATTCAGCATGGGCTAGGGGGATATAATGATCTTGACGCTTTGGCTTCAGGCATGATGAGAATCAACATCGATACTTCTTGGGTCCCCATGTTGAGTATTGAGAGACGCTTTGAAGTGGCAAGAATCGCAGCCGCTAAGGATCCAGGCCCTTTGCAGGAGAAATACATTGAATATCTTGGACTAACGCCTGAAATGAACGCTGAACTCTTACAAATTTTAAGACGACAGCCTGTGACCAATCCTATCGAAATAGCTTCAAAGTTCCTCATTCCGTCGTTAGAAGAAGTCGATGGGAGTTGCTCTAAGTCATTCTAAATGGTAGCGTTATAGGCTCAATCCATTGAGCCTTCGTCGAGAAATCCCTTGCAAATTGAGTAACTGCGTTCAAAATAATGCCCAATATTTCTTTTTGCTTCAGTAAGATCGATCATTGCGCTATTTCATCAAATGGCTTGAAAAATGAGTATTAATAACTCCAATCGTAATGTTCAGCTTTATTTATTAGTAACAGTAAACTCGTAGGGTTAAAAGAGTGTTGTTTGTCACAATCTGGATACCAGATTCGGATTTATATTTAATGAGAGAGGTGCATTTGGCGTAAAGGGGTAACTGCTCATTAACACCTTTTTCGAAGGCAAGAGCGAAAATGAAAAGATTCGCTAAACAATTTTGAAATGAAAGATATTGGGAGAGTGCGAATATGAAGAAATTGGTTTTTGGGCTATGCTTGGGTGCAGGTTATTCAACGGCAAGTTGGGCTGGATTCACAAATCCTATCGAATCAGCAAGTCTAGATTGTGTTGGAAATTCAAAAGACCGACAAATCCAGTTTATCATCAGTTCAAATTTAGAAACGACTCGTTTTGGGGGAAATCTCTCTCTTGACTCCGCTCAATCACTCACTCTCGCAAACGCCGGAGGAAGAGGCTACATTGAGCAAGTTTCTACCGAGGCTAACTACCATTTATTTTTGACCGGCGACTCTCTCACGAACTTTGAAAGCGGTGAAAAAAAAGAAAATATAGAACTGGCCGGTTCCCTCACGATGGGTGTGAGCACGAACTACGACTTAGAATGCCGAGGAACCCTTCGACTCAAATAATCGCCCACTTAAATTTCAAAAAAGTAGGAGTCAATTTTCTCTGAGAAGTAGTAGGTCCCTTGGCTGGAGGTTTATATTTTGTCCCATAAAGTCTCCTTTTTGTTTAAAGAGACCGAATTGGGTGTTAAAGTTTTAGACATATGTGAATTCATTCCCCTACTAAAGAACGTCTCTATAGATTACACTTAGAGATTATTTAGGAGGTTTTAGAATGAAATTTCTTGTTTTTTCACTCAGTCTTTTAATTGGTGTTCCAGCATTTTCTTTTACGGTCTTGTCCAAAAATCTAGAATCGGGAGGGGGTGACAAAATTATTTGTCTTCAGCGTATGCAGGATGACTGCGAATCTGCCCGCCAGACCCTGAAGATCTACCTTCGTTTAATCCACGCTCCCGAAAGAAAATTAGGTTGGACGCTATTATATGAAAAATATGATGTTAGGTCAAATGCAGCTTTTTGCGAAGCAAGATGTGTTGTCGACGATAGTGAATTATAATAAATCCCTTGCCCATTACATTTTGGGACAGACTTATTGATCCTTGCAGCTATTCAGACAATCAATTAGAGTTATTGACTAATGGAAAATCCAGTTATTTTTACATTTGACATATTCGGCACAGTTTTGGATTGGAGAAAGGGTCTATTAGAAGCTCTACGGCAAAAAGGCATAAAGCTTGATCCAGCTCACTTCGATCGAATTATTGACCATCAGGGCGCTAGTGAACAGAAACAATTTAAGAGTTATTCTGAAATCGTTGCGGATAGTCTTGTTTATGAACTTGGAATGAATGGTGGGGACGCTCTTGAAGTTGGAAGAGAGGCGGGTAATTGGTCATTATTTCCAGATTCTGTGCAGGGGTTGCGAGAGCTTATGACTATCGCTCCCTGTGTGGCGATGACTAATAGTGATTTGGTTCATCGACTACAAGTGGAGGGGCAACTTGGATTTAAACTGTCCCATTGGTTTTGCGCCGAAGAGTTAGGTGTGTATAAACCGAACCCCGACTTTTGGGACAGGGTCTCGACTAAACTTAACGTGCCATTTTCAAAAAAATGGTGGCACGTTTCAGCTTACGCAGACTATGATTTGACAGTCGCCAAGAAATTAGGTTTGACCTGCATTTTTGTAAAGAGAGATCATAATCGCCCGGGATTTTCAGATTCCACTGTAAAGGATCTTAAAGAGTTAATCCCTGTTGCACTTGCCTCTGACTGAAAATCTAAAAACTTTGATTTCTTGTCATTGATTTTCAAACCCACTTCTGTAAGATTGACAAATGGAAAATATACGATTCGACCATGTTGCACTTTTAGTACGGAATTTAGAAGACGCAATTGCAGATTATAGAGAAATTCTTTCCGTTTTGACGCCGGAAAACTCAACTGAAATTGTAAGGCATGCCGGGGTTGAGGGAAAATATGAGTTTAGCAGTGCCACTTTTGTAAGTAGGAATGGTCAAGCCGTGATCCAATTGATTGAAAGTAAACATCCTAAAGATATGGAGAGATTAGCTGATAAAGGAGAATGCGTTCACCATATCGAGTTTTGTTCGAATAATGTGAAACATACTCATAATCGCCTAAGATCCGCGAACATCCCCTTGACCAGTGAGAAAACACGTAAATCCGATGTGATCCCCTGGCAAGAATCAACTACCATTTCTCCAAAGAAATCTCATGGCGTACTAGTCAAGGTTGCTACTCAATATAAGGTTGAGGATGGAAACTGGATCCCTGAGTTGTCGTGATCTTTAATCCTACAAAATTTTGCCTGTTGTTTCGAATTATGGTTTAAGTTAGTGGATAGACTTGGAGGGTAGAGTGGGCATTTTACTTTTGATCCTGAACATTGGGATTGGTTTTTGGCTCATCGGTATGGTGAGAAAACAGGACTATTATAGTTCAGAGCCTATGAGGATGCTGGTCTTGGCGACGATTGTTGGCGGCGCAATAGCAATTGGTATTACTACAGGACTTGGAAGTCTGTTTGCAGCAATGGACCTTCCACAAGGAAATGGAGTGGCCAGTTTTTTTCTTCTCACTGGGCCGATTGAGGAAACGTCTAAGCTCATCGGATTTTTCATATTTATAAAATTGTTCAAAGTTGATTTTGAGGAACCCATTGATGCCGTGGTTTACATGAGTTGTATTGCATTGGGCTTCTCGTTAATTGAGAATCTGGGGTATGCGTTAGGGACTCCTTATCTTCTCGGCATAAGAAGTGTTACATCAACACCAATGCACATTATTTTTTCGGTCACAATGGCTCTAGTTTTTGCCACCAATACAAAAAGGGATAGGCTTGCACTGTCCTTGATCAAGGCAGTTTTAGTTGCCAGTTTTTTTCATGGTCTCTATGACTCATTGGTTTATTTGAAGGTAATGAGAATCGACACCCTGTTGATGTTAATTATAGGCGCCGTTGCTTGGGCACAAAAGATCTTTGGGTATGCTTTACTCAACTCGCCTAACCGAAGACCATTTTTAGAAAACGTACTGGCAAACGGTAAGCCTGCCGCGATAAAACTCTGTTTGGCTTGCAACAAGGAAGCTGGTCACCAGGTTTATTCATTTCGAGATGTAACTGTAGAAGAGTGCCAAAACTGCAAAAATGTTGTGATACCAGAAAAAAAGGCCCGGAATTTCTTCAAGTTCTTCTTGCCGAATTATAGTAATTTTTTGCGAAAGCGCGATGATCTCAAGTCAAAAATTGATTCCGTTTATCAACAGATTACAGACAAAAATTACGATAACTATCGCAAAGTAAATATGACCGAAGCTATGCCTGTGATTGAACTGCTAAGTGAATCCTTTCGTGAAGTGTTTGAGAAAAGTTATACTTTCAGTTTTATCTTTGGGACCCGCCCTTTATTTTCCACAACTGATGGAATCGTCAATGAACAATACCGAAACACTATTCGCAGTGATGGTTTCAAAGCAGGCATGATCTTGCTAGCCGTGATTGTTGGAACCATGGGCATCGTCTTTGGTCTGATGCAGGTTATTCGATAGCGCCCATCGAAAATTTCAAATATAATGAACGTGTTTACTTGGATGTAGGAAAATGTGACAAACAGGGCAATTGCGAACTTAGGGGTGATATAAGTGCGTCATTTTGATGGAATGATCAATTGACCTGGGTTTCTCAGCATCACTATCTGTTCAAATGTGAGAATAGGATAGCTAACTAGACTCTCCCCCCCTTCATTTATATGGGATACTTATTTTATGAGTATGATATCTTTAAAAATAACTCTGATCATAGGGTTTCTTCTCTTGCCTTTAGAAATAGCTTTTGGAAAATCAGGTTCTCAAATACAGTTTCAAGTACCAGAGTATATTACAAAGTTTGATACGTCTCAGGTCTGCGATAATCTTTTCCAAGCTGCTTGCGACAACAACTCAAAGCAGAAATTGCCATTCCAAGGAAAAGTTGCCGAAATATACGATGACATGACCAAAATTTATCAGAACGGTATTAGAAAAGCGATCGACCAAATGAATCCCGCTACCCTCCGGGAATTAGTGACAAAACTCGGGGAGCAAAGTGGATTAACCCTAGATAAAAAAATAAATAGCGATCAAACAATATTAGAACATTTTTTCCATCTCCAATCTTCTGGTGGATTATTTGAAAGTTCTGTTTCAAAAAAATGCCCAGTTCAATCTGGTCCATCATATAATAGCCCAACGAGCGGTACTTCAAACTACGTTAATGGAAGTCCGGATCGAACAAACTATGTTAGCGGAGGTTCAGATCAGTCCAATCTGTACTCAAACGGTGTTGTTGGCCCATCTTCGACCCTCCAGATGCCCCCCTCTGATGAAACTGTAGCTATTGCCATTGCAAATTTATGTAAAACTAATTTCAAATACTGTTTTGACCAGTCTAAGGTTTATTGCAATTCTCCATTTGTGAAAACTCAACCTGACTTTTGTAAAAATCTTTGGGAGACCCAGAATTTAGTCGACTTCATAAGCAGAAATATCAACGAAAAAACTATGCAAAATGCAATATCTGCTGACCTGAAAGTTTTGACCAAGAGCTTTGCGGAAACTCTTGGCGGCCAGCATCTACCTTCTCAATGCGTCGTGCTTAATAGTCTGATTACGAAAACATCAAGTGAACTGGAAAAAAACATTATAGATGTTATCACACATTCAAAACCCTACTATGATACTGTACTTACCGAAGTTAATAAGGAGATTGACTATAATGCTACTTTTCAACTCTTCAAAGTGGCAAAAGACGAAATTGAGACCATGATTCCTGCTGAAGCAAAGAAGCACCGAACCAAGAATGACTTAAAACATCTGACTTTTTCACCCCTCAAATCTTTACCATTAACGCTATTTCAAAGAGAACCCAATACGGGTCTTCTCATCATCAAAGGAAATGATTCACAACTTAATCTTGGGATGTCCGAATCCCAGTTTTATTTTAACGAAATGAAAGACCCAAACTCTTTAACCGAATTTAATTCTCAAAATCAACCTGCGTCCAGATCGGGACGAACAGAAAGTCGGGAGTCCATAATAGGGTTCCCTGGATTCTTGGTAAGCTATAAAGACAATCCTTATGGGGAATTTTTTGTCCTCGCACACGAAGTAGCCCATAATTTGGGAGCTTTCCGGCTTGCCATTGACAAATCAGAAAAAAAACCAGCTTGGAGTCACCTATTGGATTGTTACGCTAAAACTAATTCGATAGCAATGAGCGAAGGACAAAAAGAAGAAGTGCTTGCTGATCACCTTGCTACCAACGGGTTGGTTGAACAAATTGAGCCCCTATCTATTGAGCAAAAGAAACAGGCTGTTATGGCTGCTGTGCAATTTATGTGCATGGCACCAGTAGTACAAATGCCCAATATGCCTCCAGAGCCTCATCCAGATAATTTATCCCGAATAAATGGAATAATAATGTCAAATCCTCGACTGCGCAAATCTTTAGGGTGTTCCACATCTTCCAAATATTTTTCGTCTTGCGACGTTCAAGGGGAAGTAGCGTCGCCAAGTGCTCAATCGACGAGATAGAAGTGCTGCTCCAGACAATTACAATGACTTGAAAATAACTGATCAAAAGTCGAGTCGCAAATAAACTACCGAAGTTAAGGAGTCATGACCAAATTCTTCCTTGAAAACGGGTAACAAACAAAATGATTGTTCATGGTTCCAAGGAGTCTTCGATGAGTTCATTTAAGAGCGCGGCCGGTTCTATTGACCTTTCGGCTTTGACTGCAACGAACGCTTAGCTCAATTACTTACACGGCTCGATTCTTGAATACACATTCTTTAAATACTTTAGCTCTATAAGGAGGAAATTATGTGTAAGCTTGTGGCAATTTTAGGCCTAATGTTATTTACGCCTTCAGCATTTTCTCAAACTAATCCCTTTGGTTCAATTGCAGGTGATTATAAAGTGGTTTCTTGCAAAGACTTAAGCGTTGTAGCTGGTTCTGCTTACAATTTTTGTGAGAGTAAAACAGTTTTCATTGGCGTTTTACCTGGAGACTCCACGATCGGTGCGCGCTTTGTTGACATAGATTATGTCGTTTTTAATGCAAAATGTGGAGACCCAGTGATTTGTACAGAGCGACAAATTCATTCTGAACGTCAAAACCCCAAATATGAGGGGCAAAAGTTGATAACCGATTTTCTGTTCACACCTCAACAAGACGGTACATTGCTCATCCATTTCCGTCGCCAGCTCGTCCCTAAAATGAACGCTCCCCGAGACTTAGACGCCGCAGTCGACGTGGTTGTACAACGAAGATAATTTTATTTGAGACTTCAACGAGATTATGGAGACTTGAAACTACTAGTGGTTAGAAAAAATCTAGAATTAAAATCTATGTTGACGTTGATCATAAAGTTCAGAGACTTCTTTGATGGCTGATCTAAAATTCCCGGCTCATCTGGCAACTAGAACGCCTTCCTAATATCGAACTTGTCCTTCAAGGAGTTGCGATTGTGACAAAATTTGCCCCTCACTCGTGAAAACTTCACCCGTTTTATTTTGCAAGTTAATTATTTGAAACACTTTGTTTTACATTAACTTGATCTCCTTTTGTTTTTCCCTTACATTCACGCAAATGAAGGTAACCGAATCTTATTTCAAATCAGTTCTCGAAGCGGAGTTGGCGAAACGTGCAGAGAAGAATCCGCGCTACCCCCTTCGAGATATGACTAAAGCTCTTGGTCTTGTTCCTGGTGCCCTTTCTCAAATTTTATCAGGCAAGCGAGCCCCGTCCTACAAAATGGTTCAGAAGATTTTATCTGCCTTAGATTTATCTCCTGAACAAGAAAATAAATTTCTTGGTTCCCTTGCTAAGACCCACCAGTCAAGAGGCCTTGAGCGACTAAATCCTGCTTTTAAAAAACTAAAGCCATTTAGTCAGTCCAAGGATCTTAGTATCGACTTATTTCGAGTGATTGGCGACTGGTACCATTATGCGAAGACTGGTCAATTTCTAACAACATTATTAACTTACGATTGGACTAATATATGAAAAAAATATTTTTTTTATTCGTACTGATATCACTGCCGAATTTGGCCCAAGCCGAGAAGGAGACATCCCGGTCGATTGGGCCCACTTTTGAGGAAAACGGCCGCTGGTGGCAACCCTATGAATTCGCCGCGCAGTGCACGATTCGCGCAAGTGACCGCGATTCTAGCGATCGCAAAGCCACCCCGGAACGAGCAGAGCGAGAAGCAAAGCAGTGCGCTGAGGACCGCTATAGCATGTTTGCCGCTTGCAATCTTTTTGACATTCCCCCGGGTGGGTTTCAAAAGGCCATGGCCGGCGATGTGGAGTTGAGTGCGCTCCACTACGACTACCGCTGGAAATCTAATGCGCTAACTGGCAATACGATTTATAGAATCACCTGGCAAGGATTTTGCGCGTACTGAAGAAAATATTCCAGATTGTGAAGAGTAGATGCGACTTGGTTTCTGATGACAAGGAGAAGCCAGAAAAAGAGTTTTACTTGGGTATGCTTCATAGCTTACACCGAGCGACACCCTCTTCCAAAACTAGCGATTCATCATAACTTTTACATCAGCTTCACAGGGACGTGAACATTAACGAAGCGTTATCCAGAAAATCCCCAAGTTCTGTGAGGGAAATAGTTCTTCTCACAATTATTTATTAGGAGGGAAATATATGACTACCCGACAAAAATATATAGTAGTTGTTACAATGATCGTTTTGACTTTCGGATTAGGAGCTTTTGGCAATACCTGCGATGAAGTTTATAACGCACGAATGAAGGCAAATGGAAATGCGGAAGGTATTGCTTTTGATACTCTCTGCTTGGGCCAACACTCAAATGAGGAATTTTGTATTTATCACAACTCGGAAGAAGTATTTTTGCATAGCGCAGGTCAGTCTTTCGACAAAGATTCTGATGACATTAAGCAGTCATATCCCTCCGCAGGAGATGAGGACCTTTTCGATAAGAAAGGGAACCTAGTTCTTGTTCATGAATCCGTTTCCCGACAGGCAACCCTACTCGGGACAGTTCAGCATGTCGATTCTAAGTTACAGTATAAAATCAAAAAGGACTCTGCAAAAGTATATACACTCACACCCCAGTATTGGTTAACATTAATTGCTGATAAACCCTGGTGGTATTCGACATGGCTTAGTGAAACCTTCACTTGTAAGCCTTATCCCAGTACAATACTCCATTAGGAGCCGGACTGC